>Ga0209208_10005794_pt1 | contig 17123 bp, 10 predicted proteins | sample S1TSphfallax_3_FD_187694 | JGI IMG/M metagenome (GOLD analysis project Ga0209208, IMG submission 187694) | Host-associated microbial communities from peat moss isolated from Minnesota, USA - S1T2_Fd - Sphagnum fallax MG (SPAdes) (version 2) | ecosystem: Host-associated > Plants > Peat moss >...
TTTGGGTGAGTTAGAAAAGCAAATTGGTTGGTTGGGTTTTGGGAAGCATTTGGTTATTTGGCTTTTGGGATCCCTCTTTCTTCTTATGCTTTAGTTTCACTCTTTGTTGCTTTTCAGGCTGACTAAGTGCAAAGAAGATTTTCAGGTAGATGGTTTCTTTGTCTGTACAGGTTTTCTCTGGGAGAGCATCAATGGTGACAAGTGAGAGAAAGAGGAAGGTCAAGTCCTTCCCTGTTCAATCATCAATGAAGTGAGCAGCAACAGTGGCAGAGAGCGAATTGTGATCAGGCAGTAAGTTTCTGGACTTCTTGCAACGCATTGTCTCCAAGAAAAAGTACAGAAAAAGTGAGGCCCTTCTCCACACAATTTCCCTGCAGCAAAAGAGATGATGGGAGGGCACCATGCTTGGGCTGTGTGCATAGTGAATGAATTTGAGAAGAGAAGCCGGAACCATCAATCTGTACCACTGGTCATGGTCTTAAGGAAGATTTGTTTGATGGGGGGGAACTCTCAATGATACTGGCAGCACCTGCAACAGGAGTCAAACTTCTGGGAATTCAATACCTGTGGTGTCAAAAAGGAATTTTGAAGGTTGCATGGCAGCTGAAAGCATGGTTGTGCACCAGTTCTCAAAGAAGCCTAGATCTGAGCTGGTGGTGAATGATGAATTGATGAAGGATGAAGACAAGGAGGATACTGCAACCACGAATTTCAGACAACATGAACCACAGGGTCCTTACCTACATGATTCACCAGAAGTTAAGAAGCAAAAAACTAACAAGGGGAAGCACATTGCAGAATGCTCAAACTTCTGGAACAAAGGTGAGACTGCAAAAGGTTCACCTCATACCTTGCTCAGTTCTAGATGCTTGCAGCTGTTGTGAAACTCTGATCAAGATGAGATTAGCAAAGTAGTAATGAGCTCCCACAAGCTACAGAGATGGAGCAGACCTGTATCAAATCACATTGCAAGTTGCACAACAGACATTTTTCTGACTGTCTGCTTCACCATTTCAAGTCTCCCCTGTAGCCCTGCCATCATGTCAAAGGCATTATTGGAGCATCTTCTCACACACACGAGCAAATAACTGGCAGTAATTCAGCAGATGGAAGATGCTACTAAAGCAATTGATTTGTTATTGAGGACTCCAACCACGTGCACTGTCATTTACCCAAAAGATGGAGTGGATTGAAGAATATCTTATTTCAAGGAAGCAGGAACCAAATTAGGGGTGGAAATGATGACAAAAGTTCTCAAAGCTTTCCAAAGCTTGTCCTCATTTCAATTTGGGGGAAAAACGATGCAGAAAGGTGATGCTGTTATTCAGGTTTGATAACAGCATCTCACTCCCTGCTGCATACATTTGCTTAAACAATCCAGGAATCTTCATCTTGCATATCAGTAGTGAGTGATTTCCTGCACAAGAATTCACAATGTACAGTCATATATGCACCAATTGCAGGATCTGGGTTTAAAGGTGGGACTCATAGTGATGATGAATTGATTGCAGTTAGGAGAGAAGGCCCACAGTGACTGGTGCCGGAGAAATGTAAGCCTTCTTGACAAGGTTTGAGAGGTTGACCATCGAATGTTGAATACCTGGTGGTTTTTCCCTTCATGGAGGAATACACTGTCTCGATTGTATAGGCTTTTTTGTCCATGCCTGCGCAATGGTGGAGATATGATGCACATAATAATTCATGTCCATTTCCAAGACTACCAACTCAGATATCTTACATTTAAAGGAATATATATTAACCTCCATACTACCCACCCACCTAGCTACCCTACCGACCTAAATCTTAACCTTGCCTACAAACTAACAATTAATCCCTTACTTACCTTGGCAAAACTCTTATTTCATCTTGGCTAAATCTATATTTCTTCTTGGTTGAACTTATAGTTTTTCTTGGCTAAACTTCTATCTTTTGGCAAAACCTATATATTTTACTAGTTAAACTTCTATTTCTTGGCTAAACCTATATATATTACGGGCTAACTTTTATTTCTTAGCTAAACCTATATTTTTTCTTGTCTAAACTTTATCTCTTAGTTAAACCCATATTTCTTTTTGGCTAAACTTTCATTTCTTGGCTAAACCTATATATCTCTCTGGCTAAACTTTTATCTCTTAGTTAAACCTATATTTCTTCTTGGTTAAATTTATATTTCTTGGCTAAACATCTATCTCTTCACTAAACCTATATATTTTATTGTTTAAACTTCTATCTCTTAGTTAAACCTATATATCTTATTGGTTAAACTTCTATCTATTGGCCAAAACCTATATATCTTATTGGTTAAACTTCTATCTCTTGGCTAAACCTATATATCTTATTGCCTAAACTTATATATCTTGGCTAAACCTATATATCTTATTGGCTAAATTTGTATCTCTTGGTTAAACTTTTTTTTTTTTTTGGTTAAATTTATATCTCTTAGTTAAACCCATATTTTTTCTTAGTTAAACTTCTATCTTTTGGCAAAACCTATATATCTTACTTGCTAAACTTCTATCTTTTAATTAAACCTTTTTTTTTGGGCTAAATTTCTATTTCTTGGTTAAACCTATATATCTTACTGGTTGAATTTCTATCTTTGGCTAATGGTATATATCTTATTGGTTAAACTTCTTTCTCTTGACTAAACCTTTAGATCTTACTAGCTAAACTTCTATCTCTTGGTAAAACCTATATTTTTTCAAATCTCATATAAAGGTGGGTATTCCAAGTCAATTGTCTGATAACCATTAAGTCAATATGTGGTAATGTTTACCCATCTTGTTTTTTGTGGCATTTAATTGGTTTTGCATGAAGGTATTGCAAGGTTTAAGGTATATCATAGTTAAAGGTTGATGGGCACTGATATAAGTATTGCACATAATTTCATATATTTTGTGGGTATTAATTAAATTTTAGTACACTAAATGAAGGTATTGTAAATTCCCTACTCCTTCCAAAGGGGGATTTGACCACTTAATGTAGGTATTTTCCTACCTTTTTTCATCAAAATGATGATTTGCTTTATTTATAAATATCATTTGAATTTTTTTATTGCATTTATTCGATTAAATGTAGGTATTGCATTTGGTGGACAAGATCCCCCTAAGTAACCTTAGATGATGAAGGACTAAATTTTTACAATACTTGCATAATAAATACTTATTAACCAAAAGGGGGCCTTTGGTGAAGGTACACAATATATATTTATGTAAGTATAATGATAAGTTTACTATGGTAGATTGGTAGTATTACATTACAGTAATTTAAAAGTAAAATTGCTTTAATGATCACCTTAACACTGATTATAAATGATGTAAGTATTGCAAATTAGGGTTTGGAAAAATTGGGACATGCCTAAAGTCAATGCTTACACCTAAAGATGAAGGTATTAATAATTCGTTTATTTTTTTAACAATATGTATCTTTTGGATATTTCCTATTTTTTTTATACACTAAATGCAAGTATTACATTTGGTGTTTACATAACCTTAGATGATGAGTAAACAAGTTTTTGCATTACTAAATCAAGGGGGATGACATAACATATATTTACTTAGGTATTGCAATTTGGGGTTAGGGCATGCATTTGGATTCTAACATAGGGTGATAGGGTATGGTATTGTAAACTGAAAACTTTAACCCTCATCTAAAAATTAAATAATTTCATACAAAAAAACTTAAAACCTAATATTGATATATATTTTTTTATAAACCATAAATTATGTAGACATTACAACCTATTGGGTGCATAGGTTTAAATTTGAAAAATTAAGCAAACCTATACATGAACCCTAAAATATTGAACTGAAACCTTTGTTTGCAACAAAAAATCCCTACATTGACCCTAAATTAAATAAACACAAAAAAAATTGGTTGCATAACTTTAATGGTGGAATTTAACAATTTTTTTAGAACTAAGTGTTAAACCCAATTTTAGAATTATTTTTACATAACCTTAAATTGTGTATAGACTATAAACATTGAAACAATTTTATATAAGTACCAATAAAACTTGTGTTTTAAACCTATTGGGGGGGGGGGACCCCAACCAATGGGAAGGTTTTTTATCATTTGTATTTTTGCCATGGAATCACCTTCATTTTCCTTTCCTTTAATACATGAAAAAGAAGAGAAAAATAGGAACCTTAGATATATGTGTGTATGTGAATACATGAATTCACTTAAAAAATATTCCATGAAAATAGTAAAAAAGTCGCCTTAAAACAATTAATGACAAAAGGTAGGTTTAATTTCCTTAAACCCTAAACCCAATGTCCATCTTAAATGTCCATCTTATTTATTTGAAACATATATTAAGCAAAAGTTTAAATTAAGGTAATGTAACATGAACAGGAATTGGTTTTAATGGGGGTATTGCAATTTAAGACGCTTCATGGACAAACCGACCATAAATAAAAGAAGATAAAAAGTATGCAATACATGCATATACAAACTAGTTTATGCACCAAGGGGTCCTTTCATGAAAATGGGCAATGTAATTATATAAAAATATTATTTTTTTCCTTAAGGTTATTGCATGGGGATTTCATGATAAGGATAATGAAGGTATTGCTTAAATATTGTATGGCCACAAAATGTGTTAACCTAAATATTGATTTAAATTTAATTTGTACAAACTTAATTGTGCTAACCTAGGTCTTATTTAAATAGGTGTTTAGCCTAGATGGGTAGGTAGGTATATAGGTAGGTAGGTACCTAATTCAACCTACATACCCAAATATTGATTTAAATTTAATTTGTACAAATCCAATTAATATGCCATGTGGCAAATTTATATTGCACCACGTGTCACAATCTAAACCATCCAAACTTAAAAATTAAATGTTTTAGATTATTTCAAAATAATAATAAAATATCTAAAGTTAAAACATGTGGCAACACATAACTTGTTTGCATTGTTCACCAAAAAAGTCATATCTTAATTGCAAGCGGTAATACATATATGACTAGTCAAAGGATGAAGGCATATTTTGTTGACTTTTTTTTTCATCCAAAATTTGTTGTCATTTGCAACTAATGTTAACACTAGTAAAAAAACCCCATTTTTTGACTTGTCTTAGGCGACTAAAAGTGTTTTTTGCAACTATTTTTCGACTTGTTTTAGTTGCTTAAGACAAGTTGAAAAATGGGGTTTTTCTACTAGTGTAATGCGACTTGACCAATGTGACTATTAAGATTTTAGTTGCAAATGTCACTTGCAACTAAAAATTACTCACATGGACCAATTGCAAAATGGCCATTTTCTACTAGTGTCCTTGACATCAAAGGCATTTCTGATTATATGTACAAGGTAAATGTATTTCCATTTATAATGTAATATCATTTCTTTGCAATTTTTTTTCCTAACACGATCCTATTGAAAATTCTTGCATTCATGTTTTGCTTGTAAAGGGAGCTTATAATTGTTACAAATATGGTAATCAAGTTCTATTATGAAGACATTCCTCAAAAAGGTGATAGATTTCCTACAAAGATGCAGGAATTGATAGAAAAGGTAATGGAATAGGTGAGAAAGGAGCATTATTCAACATTCTGTAAACATTCCCCTATTTGTGATCCAGGTCTTGGGCCTGAATTTTTGGAAAAAATTTAGGCCCACTATGACAATAACTCAAAGCTTAAGATGTTCACTAAAAAACTTTAGATGTTCGTGTACTCTTCTATGAGTAAGGAGCAAAAAGTTCCTTGGTTGAGGCAATGGAATGAATCTAAAGTTTTAAAAGAAGCCAAAAAGTTCCCAAAATAAGGTTTCTTAGATGCTTAGTTCGACAAATGGTTACACAAGACAACATTTTGGTACTAGGCAAAACTTCAAACTTCCTTGCATAGTTTTCCATTTTCAATATGTTGTCCACTTTCTGCCTCCTCTTGCTATGTTTGCTTTTTGTAGCTTGAAGTTGAGGCACTCAAGCTTTACACTACCACAATCTTTAACTTCAAGTTCATGGTAAGAAAAGTCCACGGATTAATGACATTGGAAGTTAATATTTACCATTGGAGACTTGAGGTCTAAGAGACTTGTTTTTTTAGGAGTTCAAGCCTAAGGATAGTATTCATCATAACAAAACTTGGGAGCAATAATATGGAGGAAAAAAGGCCTTCAAGAAAGTTCTTTATAAGTGAAAATTCGACCATCATCTTTATATTTAATCTTTTTTTATTTGCTTCTCTTGTTTTATCATTCATTGAATCTTGAAGATGATGTGATTTCTCATCCGGTGTTTTCCTCAAGTTCTTTTACCATGTTTTGTTACTTGGGGTGTAATTGATGATGTCACAACCTTAGCTTTGGGCTCACGACCAAGGCAAGGCCTTGCAAAGGTGCAGGCCAAGACAGAAGCCTGGGAGTCACATCTCATGCTCTTAAAAATGTAGGAAAGTGTGAAGGAATGAACCTCCAGCCTCCCAAGTGAGCTCCCACTTTGAGAGTTGGAGTCTTGATGGACTCCCAAATCTTTAGAGAGCAATTTCAGGGGTTTAAACCCATTGAATTGAAAACTTCCTTATATCATTAGAAAGTTCTTGGAACTTAGATGTCTAATATGGGCTCACATGCCCCATTTGAATAATTAAAACATAAGTTATGGCCAAAAGAAGGGTTGGGAGTCAAATTAACAATTTGACTCCTAACCATTAAAAGTCAAGAATCGCCCTGACTTCCTTGTGTGCAAGTGACATGTCACATACTATTGGAAAGACCTTGACAAGGGCCATAACTTTGCTTCAGACCTCACCTTAATTGGAGGTCTGCACACAATGTTATAGGCCCCCAAAGTCATGGGAGTCCCAATTTTGGGAATTTTGACAAAATGACATTTGGGTGCTGGTCACGTGGCCAAGCACAAAGTATACTATAAAGGGGAAGATGGTGGCTTCCCTCAAGTCCGGGCCGTGATGAGTCTTGTGAGTTCGTGTTTGCCCATGGCTCGTTAATGCACCAAAAGTGCTCTGACTTTGCACTAACCAACTTGTTGTTTGGTTTGTGTAGGTTTGTGTGAATAATTGACCCACTTGTAGCTCATCCTAGTCCCATATCGAAGCTCTAGCACACCCCTTTACCCCAAAAGTGCAGCGAGCTAAGGAGTGCGCCCCAACTCTTCTCCTTTCGTTGTCTTCACCCTTGGACTCATAATTGAACCCATCAAGGAACTTGGGGGTGCGTCACATGAGCTCTCCCATCTGCTTCAAATTTGGCAAGATCCAAATAACACCATGTATTACAAGGACCTTTTCAAGGATTGGTCCCTAGACCACTTTGAAGACTACAGCTATTGCATTCCCTCGAGATTATACACTTCCATCTAAGGTTACATTCAAAGAAAGCCATGAGCCCGACTTCCAAGAGAAATTTGCAAGCTTTAAGGGTCAAATGGTCAAGCAAGCAAAAAGAAGTCTATTGCAAAGGGGAAGGGGGAAAGGAAAATTCTTCAAGAGATTGTGGAACTTCCATATGACATGACCATGGTCGATTATGAGGTCATAGCCTCAAAGAGGGATTTTGATGACTTGCTTGAAGGAATTGACAAGAGACATTTTAGTAGATGCCTTGACTTGTCACCAGAAAGTCATGGACCATCCTTGTATCAGCTCAATTTCTTTTTTAGAAGTTCAAGGAGCACATCAAGTTTTAATTTGCCAAGAGGTCATCAACCATTGTCATCTCGATGAGATTTGTTTTAGGTTGTACAAAAAGAACATTGGGATTCCATAAGAAGGTGATGCATCTCTCATGGTCTTCTTTGGTGTCCTTTTCAATGAGAATTGGAAAGTGGCCTTTCAAGCATGCCATTTTCATTAACTACCTTCATCAAGTGAACTCAATACCTTACATATTATTTATGAACAATGAGTGCTTTCTAACCCACTCCAACTAAGGGGGAAAATGATCCCAACCCATAAACCTTCAATGACATGAAATGGTGCAATGATAGGAAAATTTTGATGAAATTTTCCCAAAATCTAAACAATGTTTCATGAAAGTACACATAATTTTTAAAACATTTGGGGGCATGGATGGTAATTTTCTTAAAGGAGTAAACCCTAAACCAAATTTCATTTGCTTGCAAGACCAAAAGTTATACAAAAATAAGGGGGCAAACATAAGAAGATACCTCTAACCATGAACAAAAGTGTGGATGAAAAAACCCAATGAAGGTTACAATTCTAAATTATAGTAGGGTTAGGCTAAATGAAAAGTAACTTGTATCATGTTGGACCTTAAGTGGACAAAATTAGTGTTTTAGTATAAGGCTATAAAAGGCAATAAAGTCCAAATGCTTAAGTTGAAAGGGTTGTCATGTAGTATTCTAAGCATAATTAATGTTTGTATGCACCAAACAACCCATCAAAGAGGAATAATTTGTGGGAGTTGGTGAAAAATCGGATTTCAAAATATTGTAATTAGTTGTTTTACAAGGATTTAAATATGGTTGAGCAAAAGGAATACACATTTTCATTGTGAGAATTTTATTTTGAAAAAGGAAATTTTTCTTGGAGGTTATTAAATTAACATTAGATATCAAGGAACGCACAAGATTTGAAAGGAGCCTCATATACTCTTGGGACAATTAGAAGTGTGGAAATGATAAAATCATGGCTCAATTAAATAGGGTTACATTGTTGAAAAACTCCTCCATATCTAAATTAATTTGGTTTTTTTATTACATAGTCAAGGGAGATGGGGTCAAGTCCAACCACCATCCAATTTCATGTGTTCTAAAATTGGTGAATGCACCAACAAGATGATTTTCCTAGAAAATGAATAAACAACATTTTGCAATAACCAAGGAGCAAATTTTAGCAAATTTGGCGCAATAAACTAGTTAAGGCTACTTTCTTCACAAAGAGGAGGACAATAATTAAGTTTTAAAAGGAATTCTACATCAATAAAATATCCAAATTATAGAAGGAAGAAAGGGAGTTTAGACAAAAATTAGAAATTGAATGAAAAGAATTCTAAACCTCAATCCAAAATAAAGTGAAGCAACAAAAAACTAGATATTTAAGGAATAAGTTGCATGAAATAAAAGAGGTGAAAAATAATGGACAAATAACACAAGTTAGAATTCAATGGAAACAAAAGGGCGCCATAGTTTCCAAAATATTTTTTACTACAATCAAAATGAGATCAAACAAAATTTGGATCTTGGTTCTTAAATATGTAGGTACTAAAATGGTTTCCAAGGAAAACTTGGAAGTGCAATTTGCTACAACCAATTATACCAAGCCCAAGTTGTGACCTTTGAGCAAGTTGAAATGAGGAAGGGAATTTTGGAATTAATCCTTGAAAATGCCCTAATGAAGTGAATGTTAAGTTGGTCACTCTAATTACTATGGAAGAACTTCACCTTGCAACAAAGTCCCATAGCTAGAAACAAAACATCTAGTTTAGATGGGATGGTGGTGGAATTCTACACAACTTATTGGGATTTAATTGGTGAGGAATTTTTCAAATGATTATAATAGCAATGAAGACATGGCATTTTCCCAAGGGTATAAACAAAGGAATGATTTTTTTTTTAAAGGCAAGTGAAAAGGAAAGCCTTAGCAATTAACCTAGTATTACACTTTTGAATCTAACTTACAAAATCCTAGCCAAGGCATTACAACTGAAGGTCCAATCAATACTCATGAATGTGGTGAACATTGACCAAATGACCTTCCTTCCATTGAAGTACATATTTGATAATATATTATTAGTGTAAGAAACAATTGATTTAGCTAAAAGATCCAACCAACTTCTAGTCTTCCTCAAGTTTGATTTTGTGAAGGCCTTTAATAAAATAAGTTGGGATTTTTTATTCATGGCATTGGAGAGAATGGGGTGGCCCAAAAGTTGATAAGTTTTTTGAAGTTTTTGTTCCAAAATGTGCAAGTTATGGTTTGTTTTGATGGGGGCATCATAAAACCTTTTAAAATGAAAGGAGAAGTTAAGCAAGGATGCCCTTTAGCTCCTTACCTATTCATCTTAATGGGCGAAATATTTAATTTCATGGTAAAAGATGTAATGAGGGTAGGAAAAATTGAAAGGATATCCACATAGGCTTGGGTGGGCTATCAGTTTTAGGTGGAAATGGGTCAATGAAGGAAACCTAGCCAAACTTTTGGGGGCCCCTTTTGGTTTCAACCTAGATGTCAAAGAAGGATATGTATTTCTGGTGAGAAACTTCACAAGAAGCTTAAGTATTTAAGCTCAATCCACTTACCTCTTGTTGGTAGGGTAGTGGTGATCAACTCAATGTTGGCATCTACATTTTGGTTTTTCATTAGTGTCTAAGGAGGTACCAAAAAAATTATAAAAAGTGCAAAACCTTCTTACAAAATTTTCCACGAACAAGATGAGAACATCACACTATAGTAAAAATCAATCGGGAGGATTGTTGCATTAAGAATGAATGGGAGGCATGTTAGGCACAATTTTAGTGCATCTCTAACCCTTGACATGGGTCACTCCCCCTTGCCCCCTTGGAGATTTTCAAAGGGGGGCATCACATTTTGTTACCTAATCCAATCTTTGGTTCTCAATTTTCTAACCTAAGCAAACTTCTATTACTCCTAAACCAATCACTTCCCACTAACATTTTGTCATGCCATGGTCCAAACCTTATCTATACCAATTAAAATCTCTTCCTTTCAACTACTTTCTTCTTCTTTATTCTTTTATATTCAATTTTCCTATTTGTTGCAGATACTAATCATACCCTTTCCTACCACACATTTATCTTTGCATTTAACCAACTACAACCTTAAACTAGACTAGCCTCATACAAGCTTTTACATAAGTGCCACACCTCCAAGGTGTGGTTATAATGTAGTTTTGGTTCAATTTGCAAGTCTCCATTCCTTTCTCCTTATTAAACCCTAATATCATCTCTACACTATTATCCTCCACTATAATTTTACCTCACCACTACCTATATCTCTAGAATTCTCTACCACCCCCCAAAACAATTTTTTTCGCACCCTACCTATGTTGGATAGCCTAAGCTCTAGTTCTTCTTGTTTTTGTTATGTAACAAGAAGGTGGACCTTTTTTCTTTGCTCCTTAGGTCCAATAGCCAACACTCCCCATTTTTCCTCCTTTCTACTCTTCTCTTCTTGCATCAACGTAGTCAAAGGTACCTCTTCTTGACCTTTCCCCATTCACCTCTAATCACCACATACGCTCATGAAGTGCCTCCATTTGAATAGCCACCACCCCACCATTTGATGATCTTGCCTCCATTTTCGAAGGTGATTGTTGATTTGATTACCCTTGAAAAGTTGGCTTTTTCATGGTGTTGTAGCCTCCTCACTCCTTCACCTACCTTGCCCCTTCATGATGTGCCAAGATCCTTTTTCCCATTTTATAACCATCATCATCATTCCTTTTTTCTCACAACCCCTCAAGCCCCACTCATCACTCTAGAAAAAGAAAAGTAGGTCAATAATCCCCCCTTTCAACTCCATGGAATTGCTAATAGTATTTGTCTTGCCTTAACACTAATTACTAAAAGCTTTTAAGAGGCATACCCCGCCTTGTTCATGCCCCTTTATCCAACAAGTTTGGATAGTCTCAAACAAAGATAAAGTTGCCCAACCTTATTTTAATTTGGCCAACTTGCTTCCCCCCCTTCAATCTTTTGCATGAATACCTTTTCATGCCACCATAATCAACCAAATGAGAATAGTTTTAAAAAAAAAAAAAACTATCAACTCACCATTAACCAAGAATAATTGGCCCATCATCTAAACATGTGAATCACTTATGATTCACCAAATTTCATACTAAATCCATCACTGCACCCCACCGCCTTTCACACACATATCCTTTCAACTCTTGTGCAAATGTTAATCGAGAGTAGTTCGCCCATCATCTAAACATGTGAATCACTTATGATTAACTAAATTTCATACTAAATCCATCACTGCACCCACCACCTCTCGCACCTATCTTTTCAACTTTTGTGCAAGCATCAACCAAGAATAGTTGGCCCATCATCTAAACATGTGAATCACTTATGACTCACTAAATTTCATACTAAATCTGTCACTTCACCCCACTGCCTTTCACACATGTATCCTTTCAACTCTTGTGCAAATAACACAACAACGCACTCCTCTATTTTCATAAACAACATGCTAATGGATAACATCTATCTAGTTTTTTTCGACTGTTGACTTACAACCTAGTTACTTCAAAACCATCACCTTTTCAAAATGGCCCTGCCAAAAACCTAAGATTATGTAACACACTTGAAAAATTTGAAAAAAGATCTTATTGACTCCACCTCACCACCTATTAATAAGAAATTCAAGAAAATGGAACAAACTTGTTACCCAACCGAAAACCAACTTCGCCTTTTCGACCTTTATGGATACAAAGGTTACAACAAACCTCTAGCATTCGATTATTCAACGAAAGCCAACTAGTTTGTTGATGATTAGGCCAACAAAAAAACAAAGTTTTTGGAAAACCACAACAAAATGCCAACCCTAGGTATTCTCTCTCCCATCAAAAAAAATTCATTCCATTTGTTCCTTGAAAATAAATTCATGTCAATTTCGTTTTTTATTGTTGTGCAAGCCACAAAAAATTGATCATGGATGTGTTGAACACCTTGTATGCCAAAATTGAAGATGAACTTATGGCATACACAACCTTTGGCATGATCCACAAGGAAGTGTTTGGAACATTTGCGCCATACCAAATGGTTGGATTCCTCATCAAATTCAAAATCACAAACATTAGCTTTTGGTCCGATTTGACATTTAATCAAGTGAAACAACTCCTAGAATACCTCCAAAACAACAATGAAATGCCCACCTCAACAATGAAAAAAACCAACTTGTCCACTGTTGGTACCAGTGATGCATCATGTACGAAAGTGTCGCCGTCAACGGTGATGGGATCAAAAACAAAAAACAACCATCACTAGCAAACCATCGTCGACATAATGTATATACAATCTTTTGTATACCCACGCAACAAGTTTATGTTGGCTAGACCATTGACTTGACAAGAAGGTTTCAACAACATCATATGAACCAACCATCTTGAATGTGATCAAATGTGGCATGTTTCCTACCTTTTGAAAACCACTTTACAAAAAAAATCGTATGACCAAGGCATTGGCAAATGGCAAGACAAGGTACGTTATTGTGCAAATGCATAGTTGACAATTAAATCTTGGAAGTTTGAAGGTTTTGCAAAGATTTTTTAGACTAAAAATTTGCATATACAAACCATACAAGGATGTAAGAAAATTTTGTAACATAAATGTTTTTTGTTCACCACATATTTTGAAGTCCCTTTCATATGTAGATTTTGTGATTCAGTTTGTGATTTAATTCACATGGAATTTGAATTTGTTTTAGAATTCAATTATGTGTAATTGGACTATCAAATTATTATTCTCTTAATCCAAAACTAAAACCAATGTTTAAAAAAAAATGTCCAAGTAGTTGCCAATGTGGCTACACAACTTAGACATAAAATAACAAAGGTGGCTATTTTTTTTTAAAGTGGAATCACTTTGGCGAATTTCTTGGGTTTAGAGTGGCTATGGTGGCAAATCATCACTTGCAAATGTCTGTAGAATGGTGACAATTATAGGAAGCCCAATTGAACAATTTGGTGACATTTATGTGAAGAGGGGAATACATTTGGCTACAAGGGAATATTAATTCCAATTCCAAATCTAGGAAAACATTAATTTGGTAGTCAAATGGTTGTAATTCCAATTATGGATCTATGATAACACTAATTCTAGTTCTAGATTAAAATAATAATAATTTGACAATCCAATTACACAAAATTGAATTATGAAATAGATTTGAAATTAAAATTCCATGTGAATTGAATCATAAACTAAATCACAAAATCTACATTTAAAAGGGACTTCAAAATGCGTGGTAAACAAAAAACATTTATGTTACAAATTTTTTTTACATCCTTGTATGGTTTATAAATGCAAATTTTCAGTCCAAAAAATGTTTGCAAAACCTTCCAACTTCCAAGATTTGGTTGTTAGCTATTCATTTACACAATAATGCACCTTGTCTTGCCATTTGGCAATGGCTTGGTCATATGGGAAATTTTGTAAAGTAAATAATTATTAACTATGGAACCTAGTGCACAAATCAAGATGTGTGTTCAAATGATTACACAATTTTTTTTCATGAAGGCAACAGTGCTAAATGTTCGCTCGTCTTCAATTGACCCAATAACTTGGACAACGGTAATTCGGCCAACTTTATGTATTCCGAAAAGTAGAGATTGAAAATAACAAATGCACTCCAATGATGAATGGAATAACATTATTTCTGAATTGCATGGTCATGCTTGTCCGGTGGCCTTGGCAGACATTGGACCCATCACAACCAATGCTCACCAACTTTCTAATTAGTTCTTCCACCTTTAAACCACAAAAATCTAGCATACATTTAACCATCAAAGAAAAAATATTATTAGAAGTGGTAGACAAACTTACTGCCTCAACACATAGGAGGATGGGAATGCACCTCCACTTTTGCACCACATATAAATGGATTGACAACCATTGTGTGTTATCAATAGTGGTGACTTCATCAACACTAATTGCAATAAAGGGGGTAACATCAAATGTTTACTTTGGTAGCCTCTAACAATACAACATGCATTACCTCTACCATCCCCCACCCTGACGTGTCAGACCAATGCATTTTGGAAACACTTTTGACCTTCAAAAGTTGAAATAGATCTTTCAAGTTTTCATAATTTGTCATGGGACGTCCATGAATAAGAAGATGAAAAATAACCACAAATTGCACGTATTTTTGTCTATGCTCAAAGGGCACATCTACTTGGAGTTGGTCCAAAATATAGGCGCAATCATTGATAGCGTAAATACGTTCATTATGAGCATGTACATAATTTTTGTTGAAGTACAATGATCTTGCATCAACACCAAGCATCAACACTTTGGTTTTTTGATGACCTTGGTGTTTCAACAAGCTATCAAACTTGGGCAGCTAAGAGCTTTTATTTCCTTTCAACAGAGGTGCAAACCTTACACTAGACTTGTTACACTTCACCCTTTTCATCAAACATAGAGTCTGCCCATGGTAGCTTGGTTGTCCAAGTATCTTGGAATTTCCTAGATTTTTCACACAACTTGCTTTTCTTCCTTTGTCCATCTTTCTTCGCCATCTCCAATTCAATCCCAAAAGTTGAATTAGGATTGGACACAACACACTTAAATCTAGGGTTCAGAGAAGTAAGTAGTGCAAATTATGACAATCATGCACTGATTGCTGATTTTTGAATAGGGTTGTGAATAAGGAAGATCAAGTGGAATTGGAAATTTTTTAGCATTTCCAAAGGAGCCATAGTCACATTGTAGATTGTAGTTGATCAAGCCTCAAGGCATAAACCTTAAACTTCAAACTCAAAGAAATTACAACATTAATAAACCCTAAACCATTAAGTAGCAACAAATTTGAGAGACATGAAAAGCTCACAATAAGTTTGGAAAAAGAAAAACTTTTAGCAACTTTAAATATTGAAGAATCAACAATGAGCATGGAAAAAAAAGACATGTTGGTTGTGAGGTAACTTCATGAGTCATAACTTATAAGTTCCAAAGATTAAAATCCATATTCTCTCAAAAAGAATTCAACGAAATTCTTTGGAGTAATTCCATGCCCATTATTGATCGACCCAACGGCTAGCCTAAACCTCCACCTTGTAGACTATAATAGTACAACAAGTATTTGGTTTTCCAAATTCCAATGCAACATTCATGAATCATCAAGCCCCATCTCTCATAATCCATCCCCTTGTCATGGAAAATCTAACCTCATAAAATCCCATCATGATGCATCATGAATCCCTAGAAATTTCTAAACATAGTGCTAGTGAGTTCTTCCTCCCCTTGCACTGCCATTGTTGGCAATGTACATAGGACACAAGAAGCAAAGGTGCCAAAAAATTCATGTTGGTAGGGTGTAATGATGGTAAACAATGGTTAGCATTGTGATAGTGATAGGTGATTTAAGGTTTTGATTGGGATGTAGGGTGGTGATCTAGTCACTTTGCACTCATTGTATTAAACAAAAAAATTTAATTTTACCCCTGGATTTTACAAAGGCCATGTCACACTGACTTATAATTTTTCACCTTTTGGCAATTTTTCGCCCAAAAAAAATGTTGGTGCAAACACAATAAAATGACTTGTGGTCAACTCTTTTGTTTTGAATTTTTAATCTTGAATGATTCTTTAATAAGTTGATATGACAAATTGAGATTGGTGAATCCATTGGTTTTTTACTACTTTTATTTTTTTTAAATTATGTTTTAAAGCACTAATTATAATTTTTTTAAATGGATTATTTTATATTCATTATATTTATTTTAAATTTATCATAATGTTAAAATGTTATATTACAAACATTGTTACAAAAAACACATCGCACATTTTCAACACTAACTTATTTTACCATTATAAAATGTGTAAATTTAAATATTGGTTATACCTTGAGTGGGTCATTGTACTATATATATAATGCACCCATAGGTGGAATTGGATTAATGGTGAATAAAATTTTAAAACTCTGTGTCTAACCTCTTTATATGCCCTAGTTTGATCTTGTTCAAGAGGGTGTACATACCTGGTTTGTCACTCAAGGCTAATTTGCAGTTATCTCCTTGCATGCATAAGTTTGTAGTTATTACAAGTTATAAAATAACTTGCATCTTACTTGCATAATTGTTGGTTGTAATTGGGTACTTGGCTTCACTTGTGTTCTCTACTTGTAGGAATGATTAGCTATTTGTTACAAATCATGGAGACGAACTTGTCTAACTTGGTTACATGTCATGGAGCCTATTTGCTTACTTGAATAGTTGTTGGATGTAGTTAGGCACTTGGCTCAATTGTGTTCTCTACTTGTAACGTTGACAAATTTGCTATTCTTGTATGTCAATCTTCTCAAATGTCTTAAGCCACAATCAAAACCACGAAGCTTGACATTTCCCACTATGACAAAACCACCATGAAGACAAAATTGGCATAAAAATTGCCAAAGGAATCACAAGGGGAGGGAGAGAGGGAGAGAGGGAGTGAGGGAGAGAGGCAAGA
>Ga0209208_10005795_pt1 | contig 17122 bp, 14 predicted proteins | sample S1TSphfallax_3_FD_187694 | JGI IMG/M metagenome (GOLD analysis project Ga0209208, IMG submission 187694) | Host-associated microbial communities from peat moss isolated from Minnesota, USA - S1T2_Fd - Sphagnum fallax MG (SPAdes) (version 2) | ecosystem: Host-associated > Plants > Peat moss >...
CCCCAAAGATTTTGATATCAATATCAGCAACAAACCTAACGTATATTCTCCACAATGTCTGAAGACATACAAGAATGTATGCGTGCACTCATTACACAACATGGTAGTGCTTTGGCAGCTTTGGCGACCCTTCAACAACACCCAGAAGGTCAGCAGAATGACGAGCAAACTAACTCTTTGGAAAATCATGTTCCACATATTAATGTTCTAGCAGAATTCAACCAAGACACGTTAGAATTTGCATGTGAACATCGCAATCGCCTACTGAGAGAACAACGTGCCGGGCAACGTACAGAATCAACCCGGCCATCTGAAACACCACAAGAGCGAAGTAATCATTTGTGTCGAGAATGACGAACTGTACAACAAGCAACATCACGTGCACAACCTTCTCTTAGCAATGACGCATTGCAATTGTTTGGAGACGAAGACGTGTTAGCCCCGACATGATGGGATTGTGGAGAAATGGACACAATCTGTGGATTCTGTAACACGAAAATGTGGATCAATGAACAATTGGCAAAGTCGAGCAACAACAACCCACAATTTTCTCTATGTTGCGAAAATGGCAAAGTTTTGTTGCTGAGTTTTCTTGCAACATCGTAAGAGCTAGAAGTTCTTTTAACTAGCAAAGAGAGAAGTGTTGTCAAATTTCAAGATCAAATTCGCATGTACAATTCGGTGTTGGCATTCATTTCGCTCGGTGCCAAAGTTGATGAGTCGGTAACGAGAGGCATTGGACCATACTCCTTTCGTATTCAAGGTGCGTTTTATCACAAAATCGGATCCTTGTGTCATGTCAAAGGACAGCGTCCATAGTTTGCACAACTGTACATTTATGTTATGGAGAACGAATGTCAAAACTGCCATGCCGTTATGCCATCGCTTGATCCAACGATGTTAAATCAGTTGTTGACCATGATGTACAATATCAATTCCTATGTCGAAATGTTCAAAATGGCAAGGGATATGATGGCAACAGAAGGTGCTCCCACGAATTTAAAATTGTGTCTCATTGCCTTTCGAACAAAAGATGCCCGTCAATACAATGTGTTGACAACCGATGAAGTCACTGCATTGATGGTAGGAGTTGGTTTTGAGGTTGTAGACAAGCATGACCTCGTCATTGCTCAGCAAGCTGGCCCGTTTCAACGTATTTTCGAGCTACATGTGGGATACATGGAAATTATCCGTTGCTATTTCTTTACGGTGAGGATGGATGGCATCCGAAAATTCCGTTCAATGGTGTTGTTGCTGATGCAGATTTGGATGAAGACCATGCGAAAGAATTTGAGCATCAAAGAAAGCATTACAATCTGACAATGGCCGAATTTTACGGTTATCGACTTCAACATCGAAACACTGATGGCATTGCATTGCTTTGGGGTGACTAATTGAAGCATCAATACATTGTGGATGCTCATGCGACTATCGAACAAAACCACTTGAGGTATCTGCACTTGAACTAAAAAAAGTTTCATGTAGATCTTTATCAAAGCCTTTAGGACACCATCGTTGCAGGTGACAATAGCGTTGTTGCCATCGAACAAAGGATCATTTTGCCATCTTCTTTCACAGTAGGTCCACGTCACATGGTTCAGAATTATCAAGATGTCATGGCAACCTGCAGATGGGCCCACTGGTGTTTGTTACATTCACTTGTAATCCCCAATGGCTTGAGATCAAGAGAGCGTTGCGGTTTGAATAGTAACCTCAGGATCGACCAGATTTAGTAACCTGAATGTTCAAAATCAAGCTAAAGGAGTTGATCAATGACATTCATAAAAAACATATTGTGGGACGCACAATTACGGGAACTTATGTCATTGAATTTCAAAAGTGTGGGCTACTACATGCACACATTTTCATCTTCTTTATCGAAGACTATAAGCCACACACGGTCAAGGATGTAGACCGCATGATCAGTGCTAAACTTCCGAATTTAGAGACAAACAAGTTGGCCCACGAGACGATTGCCAGATGCATGATGCATGGTCCATGTGGAGCTGTGTTTCCAAATGCCCCATGCATGGAATACGGCAAATGCAAAATAAATATTCACGCAAGTTCCAATTCGAGACAATGATGGATGTAAATGGATATCCTATTTATCGACGCAGAGATATAAGGCGCACACTTTTGGTTCATGGCGTTGAATTGGACAATTGTTGGGTGGTATCACATAATGTCTATTTGTCGACCAAATACGATGCGCACATTAATGTTGAGGTTTGCAACAACATTCGTGCAGTCAAGTATATGTTCAAGTACGTTTATAAAGGACATGATCATGCAATTATTAAAATCTCACACCAAAGCAACAATGCCACCAAAGGGAATGTGGTCGAAGCCAATGAAATTAAAAAATATCTCAATTGTCACTATGTATCTACATCGGAAGTAACGTGGCGCATATTCAAGTTTGATATGCATGAACGGTTTCCTGTCGTTGAACGTTTGTAATATCATTTGCCCAATCAACAAATGGTGATGTTCGATGATGACGATGATGTGCAAGATGTGGCAGCATGGTCAATGATGATCAACACAACGCATATGAAACTATTTTGAATGTCATGACAAACAAAGAGGGTAAACTATTATTTGTGTACGACAGTGGTGGAATTAGTAAAACATTTGTTTGGACAACAATTTTGTCTCATCTACGAGGGTAAAACAAAATCGTGCTTGCAATTGCCTCATCAATAATTGCATCTTTGTTGCCTTTGGGCAGTAGAAACGCCCATTCAAGATTCAAGATTTCGATTGATCTACACGATGAGTCGACTTGCAACATCACACAATAGATGAAAGTGGCCGAATTGGTGTGTAAATCTGATCTAATCATTTGGGATGAGGCACCGATGATGCATCATCGAGCTTTCGAAGTTGTTGATCAGACCCTGCGTGATTTGATGCAATTAATGACACACAGGCAACCGAGAAAATCTTTGGTGGGAAGACCGTGGTCCTTGGTGGGGATTTTCAATAAATCTTGCCTGTTGTTCCTAAGGGAGGACGAGAAGACATTGTTAGTGCTTTGTTGCCTCGATCGCATCTTTAGCAACATGTTACAATTTTTCGTCTTCATATCAACATGTGAGTCATGGCAGCCAATTTGAAGAGCAACGAAAATTTGCCAAATGGGTGTTGAATGTTGGAGATGACAATCTTTTTACCATTGTAGAAGAAGAAGGTGTCAATCCAGATTGGATCAAAATTCCATCCTATATGAAGTTGCTAGCAGAAGATTGCAGCTTAAGAGGATTAATCCGAACCATTTATTCGGATCGCCAATGCCACTTTGGAGATGCGATGTATCTTATGCAACACAACATTCTGGCACCCAAAAATACTGACGTTGATGAAATCAACAATGCAATTCTAGAATCACTATCTGAAGAATTGCACACGTACCTAAGCGCAAATTCTTTAACTTCCACAAAAAAAGGTGCAAGTGCTGTTGCAAAAGTTTTAATGGATTCATTGTATTTGGTGGAATTTCTGAACACTTTGCAATTTAACGATATTGCAAATCATAAGCTCGAACTCAAAGTGGGCGTGCCAATCTTTTTGTTGCGCAATCTCAATCAATCAATAGGATTGTGCAATGGTACAAGATTGATTATCAACAAATTGGGTTAGCGTGTCATTGAAGCAGATATCATCACAAGGAACAATGTTGGCAAATCTGTGTTCATACCCTGCATCATCATGTCCCCCTCCGGGACCGATTGGCCATTTGTTTTATGTCGTCGTCAATTTCCTATTCGAGTGGCATTTGCGATGACAATCAACAAGAGTCAAGGTGAGACATTGAACAACGTTGGGGTATATTTGCCATCTCTGGTCTATTCCCATGGTCAATTATATGTTGTTATTTCACGGGTCACAAGCAGTGCAAACATCAAGATTTTCAACGGCTAGGGTCCCGATGGATACATGCGGAATGTCGTATATAAAGAGGTTTTGGAAATGTAGTTTGTAATTGTAATTTTGTAATATGTACCGTCAAATACACACACACCTGTGCATTAGGCACGGGGTTCAGACTAGTCTTAAACAATCCAAAAGGTAACATGACAATGAATGCAATCTTAACCTTTTGAAAGTAAATCACAAAGTGTCAAGTTGCCACTTTCATCACAATTGGCAATGTCAAATTGTCATGACTGTGAAATGACCATCATTTTCCAATAATGTGTAGATGTGTATATAATAAACAACCCAAAATGTGGGCACATCCACCTAATGGAGGACCTTAGGTCTTTTAGTTTTGGTTGTTGTTCTCATCCAAAAGTCACAAACCCTAGCTCCTTCCATTTACAATTGTTGTTTTCATCCAAAAATTTTAAAGGTTCCTTTTTGGTCTTTATTTTCATCCAAAATTCACAAACCCCATGTTATTTTTTTGTTGTTTTTTTCATCCAACAATCACAAACCTTAAGTCATTTTTTATTATTGTTTTCATTCAAAAATCACAAAGCCTAGGTACTTGTTTTCATTTAGAAGTCACAAACCCTATGCACTTCTTTTTTTATCGTTGTTGTTTTCATTCAACAACCACAAACTTTAGGTCTTTTATTTTTTGTTGTTGTTTTCATCCAAAAATCACAAACCTTAGGTCCTTCCTTTTGCGATTGTTGTTTTCATCCAAAAGTTTCAAACCCTAGGTGTTTTTTTTTTGTGGGTTGTTATTTTCATCCCAAAAGTTGCAACCTCTAGATCTTTCATTTTTGGTTTTTGTTTTCATCCAAAAATGAAAAACCTTACATCCTTCCTTTTGTAAGTTCATCTTAAAAGTCACAAACCCTAGATCTTTTGTTTTTGGTTATTGTTTTCAGCCAATAGTTAAAATCCCTACATCCTTCCTTTTATGAGTTGCTTTATTGCAAAAGTTAGAAACCTTAAGTCTTTTTTTTCTCACAAACTTTAGGTCAAACTTTTTTAGTTGTTGTTTTCATCTCAAAAGTCACAAACCCTAGATCTTTTTTCTGTTGTTTTTTCATCCAAAATTCATTCCTTCTAAGTGAAACCTTTATTTTTTTGGGATGTTGCATTCATCCCAAACGTCTCAAACTTTAAATCCTTCCTCTTTTATTGTGGTTTTTCATTCACAAGTCACAAATTTGCAATCCTTCCTTTTTGGTTCTTATTTTCATCTAGAAGTCACAAACCTTCCATTTGTGAGTTATTGTTTCATCCAAAAGACAAACCGTAAGTCGTTCCTTTTTCATCCAAAATCACAAACCTTAGATTGTTCCATTTTGTGGTTATTTTCATCCCAAAAGGCACAAACTTTAGGTCCCTCCTTGGGTGCTATTGTTTTCATCCAAAATCAAACCTTAGGTCCTTGTTTTTTTGAGTTGTTGTTTTCATCCAATAATCATAAATTAGACGTTCAAACATTTTTTATTGTTGTTTTGATTTGAAAACTCACAAACCCAAGGTCATTCCTTTTGTGGTTATTGTTTTCATCCAAAAGTCATGATGTTTAGATCCTTTTTTGCAATATGTTGTTTTCATCCGAAAGTTTGTAATCCAAGGTCTTTCTTTTTTCATTTTTTTTCATCCAAAATTCACAAACCTAGGTCCTTCTATTTGTGAATTGTTGTTTCATCCAAAGTTTTAAAGGACATGCCTTTCCTTTTGTGATTATCATTTTCATCCAAAAGATACAAATCATAGCTCCATCTTTTTTTGTTGTTGTTTTTCTCATTAAAAAGTCATAAACCTTAACATAGGTCCTTTGTTTAAAAAATTCATCCAAGAGACACAAATACTAGTTCCATCCTTTTCCAAAATTTCATCCAAAAGTCAAAAACCCTAACATAGATCCTTTTGCTTGTTGTTTTTCATCCAAAAGTCGTAAACCCTAGGTCATTTTTTTAAAATTTTTTTTTGGGGGTTGTTATTTTCATCCAAAAGTCACAAACTCTCTATCCTTCTGTTTGTGAATTGTTGTTTCATCCAAAAGCCAGAAAACGCTAGGTCCTTCCTACGTGGCTATTTTTTTCATCCAGAATGCACAAACCCTAACTCCTTCCTTTTCGTTGTTGTTTCTCATCCAAAAGTCACAAACCCTAACATAGGACAAGGGTTCGCAAAAGTTCACAATTCGCAAACGAAGGGAGACGATACGAGACGAGAGAGAGAGAGAGAGAAGCAAAAGGTTCCTTTGCGAATCCGTGTTCTCGAGCTTGCTTTTCGGTGCTGGTAGCAATGCAGTGGAGTGCAAGTAAGTTAGGAAGATTGCGGGAAGCTATGCGATGACGGTGGCGATGATAGCCGAGCACTTGTTGTCTCTTTGTTTGTTCCATTCCAGGGAAGATATTCCATCATCATCGCTCCTCCTTTGTCATGTAGCGTCACGCTTTGTGCGATTCTTTTTGAAGTTTTAGGTCATATTAGGACTTGGACAATCACTTTGGGGGATGGGAGATTTGTGCTCTGCTTTCCGAGTTGGTGAGAAAAATTGTAAATCGTTATGATGACATAGTTGTTGTTATGATGCTTCCTGCTGCTGCTGCCGTGGAAGCCGTGGTCACAGATTTTGTTGCCAAGAGATTTGGTTGGTTTCACATCTGTGAATGGCAGCGTGTGTGTGTGTGTGTGTGATTGATTACTAAGTATCTCTTTATCACCTGCTTCATGCTTTTTTTAGTTTTGTGGAGCTTTACTACTGAATCCAACACATGGATCCCTTTTGGTGAAGGCCCTGGGGGAGGGGGGAGAAACAAACAGACCCAGAGTAGATGATGTTGACGATGATGATGATGATGATGATGATGATGGCTCCTGAGCTTTTCACATGACATCGGGTGTAAATTTTTTTTTCCGCCTGTGTCATCATATCACTGTTCCTTTACAAACAACTTTTCCAACATTTTCTATTTTCTGACAAGTTCCTTCTGAAGAGCATGTGCTTGCTTTCCAAGTAGAAGACTGAAGGACATCAGATGACACGAGTTTAGTATTTTTCTTGTTGCTGAAACAGAGAGGCTAAAGGTCTCTGGAGATGAGTACCTAGTTAGAATAGGACACAGAGCAGGGAGAAAGCTTCATATTCACAAGTCCTTATCACTTTGAAAGGTGAATTTCGGTGTATTTACAAAAAAACACTCCCATTTCGTTGAAAGACAAAGATAGAGACAGAGACAGAGTAGAGAGGGTTTGTAGATGAGTGAAGAAGAGCAGAAAAAGAGAGACAAATTGAGACTTTCCAGTGTACTCCAGAGCGTCTGTCACATGCTGTTGTAACTTCAGATCCATTCCATGATGCGAGTTGTTGTTTTCCACAAGACTCTCAAGCTGTGTTGAGCTCCCATAGCACAGTTTTAGACCTACAGCAACAGAAAAAAAGGGAATATTGTGCCGCAAGGTCCTCTTTGATTTCCAGATACCATGAGCGTACAAAAGATTCTTAGCTATAGTAGGGAAACCTTGTTAACTTTTGCCTCTCTGCCATCGTGCCAGACTCGACCTGAAAATATTGATCCTGTTCTGTGGAGGTGCGATTTCTCACCGTGATCTTGCCATCATCTTTTCATGTTATGTACTTCTTGGAGGATCGTCTCAGAGCACCCTGTATGTGCTTTGATGTTGGGTTTGTGGATGTAGGGTTTGATCTCTCCATGGATTGAATTTTCTTTCTGTCTGAATTATTGTGGTATTATCTTAGCTTCCTGTACATGCAATGTTCTGTGAGATACAAAACTATCAGAGGAGCATGATTACAATTCCAGAATTTGAACTATTGGAATCTGTACTCAGGCTGCTTCCACATTCATTTCAAAGTAGGTTTACCTCATTGGATCCTCTTGGGTCATGTGGGAATTTGCATTGATGTGAGCAAAAGAATTTTGGGTCTTATTGTGCATAACTATCCTAGATACTTTTGAGTGCTCAAAGTATGATCAGTCCCACTACCAGATTCAAAGTTGAACTTGCTTCCTCAAATTGAATATTTAGATTTCACCTCTAGCTGAGAACTTTGTAGCTATTGAAAGATAGAATTGTTCGTGCTTGAATTAAAATCAAACAGTCAAACTGTTCTGCTTAAAATGCAAAGTGCTACTCCTCACATCATAAGCTGCCATGTAACCAGCTAAAGATGGTCCTAGGTGACTGTTAGCCCTATCATGGATTTAAAACTGTTTTCTGGTCTCCAAAAGACTGTGGTACTCCTCTATCTGTACAAGGGTAAAATCAAAGTATTTGTGTAGTCATCTGAAGTGCAGAGATGTGAAGTTGTTCCAAAGCAAGAGAACTGTAGGGTGCAGGTTAGTCATATCTTATGGCAAGTGCATTGGCCATTGTAGAGATAATGACCAAAACTCTCCATTCTTGAAGCTCTGTTTGTAATTGCCTTTTTGAATGTGTTCACAGAGACTCTACCTCTTCTGATTTAGTGGAGGCAAATCTTGTAACGCCAGGGGTGGTCTCTGCTCATGGTCTTGGTCAGAAAGACAGGTAAGGGTTATCCTCAAGTCTCATCTTCCCTTTGATGGTGCCTGCAGGAGGGTTTGTCTTTATTTGCCTTCTTATCCTACATAATTCTTTGTATGAAAGGACATAAAAGTTTTGTGGATTTCTTCTCCTGATATACAGAAGCAGGCTTGTTTTGTTCAGGAACTGTTTGGATGTAGATGAATTGTAGTTGAGGAGGTGAGAGAATTGTGCTTCAAATGTGCAGTGATGGGGGAGGTACTAGCATCAAATCACAATCACAAGATGAGATCCCTGAATGGCGAAGGCCAGGAGGAGGAGGGTGGGGTGCACTCTTACCACCAAACACCCGGCGTAAGCCTTATGATGAAGAACCAGTTGGTAATGCCTTTGCAGCAAATTATCCACCCAGGCCTGGACCTCCCTGGGTCAACACTAATGGTCCTCCATTACGAACACCTCATGACCGACCTGCCTCATTTCTTCCTCCACGTAGATGGGAGCACTTTTGTGACAGAGACCGTGAACGAGGTCGTGCACTGCATGATTGGGAAGGGGATGAGCCTGGTAAGGTCTGTTGTGTGTGTAATTTTAGGCCAATTGACAGGTATTGGTTACCATTTGTTGAGTCAAGAGGGCCTACTAGAACTGATTGGACATGAGGTGCAAAAATATCATCTATGGACTTTAGGACGACATGTTTATCCAAGAACCTTTTCTTCTTGTACTTTGTTGTGATACCTACCACTGATTGAATTTGCTTTCATATTGTCCTGCATCCTGTCAGCTTTTGAACCAATCTGAAGATTTGGACCATAATCTGCCTGTGCAATTGTGCAATCACTGATAGAATTCCCTTATTGACTTATGTGCTTGGTGTTTAGCTGGCTACTGAATGCAAGGGATGCAAATGATGGACTCCGAAGTCTTTTGTTAAGCTATCTATTTTGAGGTCTTGTGTTGCTGCTTCATTGTGCATGAGTGAAGCACTTCATGTCAAAGAGGGATGTTTGGTAGCATGATCGATCAATGCTTATAGTAGCTAAGTCAACTTAGTGTAGACAGTCTGTTTTGTGATGTTGTAGCAATTTCTGGTATTCAAGGGATCACTGTAAAACTCCAAACATCAATTGGAACTCATTACAAGACAATTTGCAGCTCTCATCTTGTCTATGGCAAATATGCAGGCATCAATCAAGGGTATAGATTGCTGTACGTGTTTAAAAGTGGAATACTTCAGACATTTCTTGGTAAGTTGACTTTGCAATGTCTACAAAAATGATTTGATGGGGGAGGATGGTTGGGTCTAATTGTGTGGCAGTAGCAGGTGGCGGAGGAGAGACAGGCCAGCATCTGTCAGTGGAGCGTGATGGCTTGCTGGGGAGTGGTAACCGACCTCCTCCCACAGGCACTAGGATAAGCAAACACGTTGACTCTTATCAGCCTCCTCGACCTGCAGTGAAGGTGTTTCTTCACTTCTGTTTGAGATGTTTTGAGCAACTGTGTCATCTGTTCTCTTCAGCCTGCTTGGAAGCATGCATCATGTTAATTTGAGGTTTTTGAGAAGGAACGTGCAAGTAAGATGGAGGGAAAATGTGGATGAAAGGGATCCAACAAAGCTTCAAATTAGGTCTGAATTCTGAGCTGCACTGCAGAGTGAAAGCTGGACAGATTATGAAAGTTGTCATTTTCACTGCAGACACCTGCATATGGACGGCATGAAGACACTGACACTGTCAATGACCAAACCTTTGGCAAATTGGAAGCTTCCAATGATGACAGGTCTCTGCAAGAATTCAAGCGCCGAGGTAAGAGGATGATGAACTCTTATCCTCAACCATTTTTTAGTTTACAGAAGCGTATTGTCTGAATGAATTTTTCTCAGTATTTAAGAGTTTGCAGGCCCAAGACAGGCCGATTGATAAGAGTTAACCATTATCTACTGCTGGAAAATGGATTATCTGTCTCAATCTTAAGCATATGTGGATGTCTTAAATACATGAGCTGACAGTGAGAGCTCATTTAACTGAGACCCTCTGCTGTTATGAAAGGACCAAGATAGAAGATACTTGTCTTAGGAGAACCCTGGCAGGTCTTCGTAACATGTCAAATAAAACAAAGAGCCAGAAATTGCACTTTTCTTTCAAGTTTGGTATTATGTAACAGGGGATTCTTCTCCCACCTCAATATTCACACTGTCCATAATGAATGTTACATTAGATGGAAATGTGTTGAGAACAATTTATCATGGGGTTGCCTTCTTTAGAATATGTATACTGAAGCTTCACTGCAGCATAGCTATGGTGGGCATACTGGATCCCAAATGAACTCCAAAGTTAAGCACCCCAGGCTGAACATAGTCCTGGGAGTGGTGACCTCCCCATATACAGTGACACAAAGACTTGTAGAGCCCACCTCCAGAAGGAGCAGTATTGCTGGTGTAGGGGAGAGGCTCAGTTGTACTAACTCCAGCTAAATTATATTTTTAAATTACTTTTAAAATATATATTTTAATTACTTTTTGAGTTAAATTTTCTCTTCATTTGTGCTATAATGTTTGCATCTGCTGGACATATTGCACTGAGTACACTGACTGTTATCAGTCTGAAGGGATTCTTCCTTGATCTTTAATTGTTGTCTCAGGGAGTCTTTCATGTGACGTAATCTTGTATAGTTATGAGTTTAAGAAGAGAATTGGATGCTGGGATGCAGAGTTGTTTGAGATGATGCGGAAAGAACAACACCGGCAGCTACAGGAGCACAAGCAGTCTCATGCAAAGACTGATAATCCATCTGTGCCACGCAAACATGATGAAAATTTCCTTTGGGACGACCACCCCCATCATTCTCCTCCTGAATCACCCATCTCAAAAAGCACGGCTTCAATTCCTCTAGGCACACCCTCCCGCCCTGCCATCCCCCCAGGGTTCTCAAAAGTTGCTCAACAGAAGCAAAATATTGATCCAGACCTTCCACTTCAGGTAGGATATAGAATGCTACGGCTGATCAGGCTGCAGTGGGTGATCATATTGCCAGTGTCTCCTTCCGGTTATTTTTTAGTATTCTCAGCAAATCTACAACTTTTCTTGTCTAAGCGGCTTGGGTGGAAACTTGTCCAACTTCATCACAAGGAAAGTCTTTGTACATTGCCAACCAATATGTTGCTTTGATCATCCTTTGTTGACAGGATAACCATGAACAAGGGGTTCACAATGCTGCAAAAAAGGGCGTCTTCAAGCTAGAGGACAATATGGTAGAAACAGAGAAAAAGATATCTGAGACTATGCCAGTTGTCTCCAGTACTGAAGCCAATGATCATGATTCAAGAGCTACCAGTAAAGGGATCAGTGCAGAAATACTTGCCACAACAAATGAGCAAGAAGGTGATACTTCATCCCCAGGTGGAAGCTTAAGTGTGAAGCACCTGCAGGAAACTGCAGATTCGTGGAGCTTCAATCTGGAGGATCATAATGACAGAGTACCTGATGATAGCACATTGAGCACAGATACTATACATAGTGGAGAAGGGACATTGCTGGATAAGCTGTTTGGAAAGGCTACACCAGGCTTCATCAATGATGATGCTGCTCCACCAGACTTCATCAATGATGATGCTGCTTCACCAGACTTTCTAGTGGTTGAGGTAAGGCATTTTACATTATTGCTCATCCACAAATAATGCTCACATCACCTTTTTTATCATCCAGTTATGCTGCAGGCAGTAACTTTTTACTCAAGTTTGGCTAATGTTTTCTGGTGATTGGCACAGCCATCAACTGCAGTTTCAGAGGAGGAGTCTTGGTCAGAAATAGACCCAAAAAGGTCCAAATTTGCTCAATGGTTCCATTCTGAAGGTATGAAAGGAACTCCACATGGTGTGGTCTTATACTCTCACACTTGCTTTATTTGTGTGTGCTATACATGCTTATGGTCTCAGCAGATAGGCCGAGACCACCTAAGACTGCCCTAAACAATAATCGTACAGTAGGGATGGCGTCTGCCTTAAGTCATTCAGCTGCAGAATATGCTTTTCCCTGAGTCAGAGAATATCATATGTGCCTCCATAGTGCTTTCACTTTACTTGCATAAGTACTCTCACATAAACTTGAAAGATGCCATTGTGTTTATCGCATGGTTTTTGTTGTTTTCATTCATTTTGAGTTTGTGTGCAGCTTTTGCAGGCAGTTTGTAGTGAGTTTTTTGTGGGTTTTCTTTCTTCAACCCTGGATTTTATTGGGTCTATCACATAATTCTAGGTCATGCAAAGGATGTCAATTGTTCATTTCAAGATTGACTGCTACCACTTACACCTCCATGTTGGAATCTCTACGATCGGGGAACGAGGCAGGGTGAAATATCCTGTCCTTCTGATTTACTGAGAAATTGGCTTTTGCAGAGGAGAAAACCAGTAATGTGACAACAAACTCCACCAGCATCTTGTCTTTATTTGCCAAGAGGGACAAGGTTAAAACAGCACAAGGAGAATCACAACAAGATGGTAAGCTTGTGTGGACCCATAATCAGGGCCACAGCATTCTTCCCATGCCCACAGGCCCATCTCTGGAGGACATTGAGAAGGTGATGGCAGCAGCTGCAAAGGAATCTGTAAGCAACAGCAAGGGCAGTAATCTTCCTCAGTTTCCCATTAATCAAGATGCTCTACAGGAGAGACGGCCTCCCCTACCACCTATATTCATGACATGTGAGGACATTGAGCAAAGCCTGTTGGCTGAAGCTGCAAGCAGTGATGAGCCGTTGGGTTTGCAAGCATTTCCTTCCATGGGCAGCTCGTCTGTGGATGCAACAAGTGCTTCTCACCATCTGTTATCACTCTTGCAAAAGCAGCCTAGTAAATTTGAGACCTTTTCTAATGGGGATCCAAAAATGGAGATATCTGGAAAAGAAGCAGCAAGAGAATGGGCATGGAACAGACCAGAGCCAAGTGACCAAATGAGTGAAGTGCATACACTTGAAGCTTTGTTTGGAAAAGCTTTCATGAGTGAACTACAATCTTCACAGCCCCCCCTTCCAGAAAGCAAGTTTTCTGATGGGAACCCGAAGGTGGAGGGGACAGCACCTTACTTTTCACAACCAGGAGGCAAGCATCCTCTCAACTCAGGTGCAGATGAGGAAGGGCATCAACCTTGGTATGGTGTTTCAGGAGCTGCATCAAATTCCATGTGGCCTGACAGTAAGGAGGTGGAAGCAGGTGTTGAAAGAAGTATTGGGGATGAATCTTCATTACAGCCCCAACATGACAAGTTAATGTTGCTCGAGCCAGAAGACTCACATGATCATATATCTGCCTCAGTTCAGGGCTTGTGGAGCAATGGAAATGCATACAAGGAACAGATGTCAATGGATTCCATTAATGGAGCAACTTCCAGTCTGGTTAGGCCCTCTTTTGGATCAGTTCTAAATGGACATGCTGAGAGTAGTAGAGTTGACAAAGGAGAATATCTGAAGAGGGTTGGAGATGGGGAAGGTGCTAGGGAAGAGTTATTTGCTTCCAATGCAGGAGGAAAGAGTAGACTGCTGCCCATGGGTGACAAGCTCTCTTTACTTACCCACACTGAGGCAGCCATGGATGGTGTCGTTGATGGCACCAAGAGGCAGAATTTAAACAAGCCATTATCAAAGCCTCCTGGCAAGGTAAAGGATGGTCCTGTGAATGGTGTAACAAGGCTTCTAGCACATGGCAATGGCCCTCCATTCAAGGCTGTGGCCAGAGCAACAGAATTTGCATCTTTTCAACCAGAGGGCCATTTACAGCAGCAATATGGAGCCATGTACAGACCACAGTCTCCACCAGTGTTAGCCCAGCAACACATGCGCCCACCAACACTTCAGCAGCATCCGCAAGCAAGCCATGGCCCTTCAAGCTCCATGTTCCCACATCGGTCTTTGAGACCTCAGCTTCCATCTCCTGTATACAGCAATGGTAACATGGACTATGAATTTGATGCCTCTGCAGCTAGAACATTTCCTGCCTTAGGCCAGGTGCATTTTCAACCCCCCCCTGAGGCCTTCCATGCAGGAATGACTCACCAATATTTGGAGCCAACTCAAATGCTTCAGCATTCACCTTTTTTCACCAGTCCAGTAATGCCAGAACATGAAAGTCGAAACCACCAAGTTCTGCTAGGTGCCTCACAAGGTCCTAGTAATACTGGTCAACGACAGCTTCTGCAGAGCCACAACCCTCAGATGGGATTTATACCTGCTTATTCTTCTGAGTTCTCCAGAGCTGGAAGTCAGAGCTATGAAGTGGGTGGCCATTGGGGAGGCATGACCTCTGGGTGGTTTGGAATGGAAGGGTCTGGCATTCCTCCAAGGCCTGACCTTATTCAGCTACAATCTTTGGGACCAGAGGCTGATATGAAATTGCGCTTTGGATAATTAGGGTTTCAGAGGATCCTGCCCCACTAATATGGTACTTCGTGTCTCCAACAACAATGTTGTTATGAAGTTTCAGCATTGAGGAGATGTCAAAATTGCAGTCTTGGTTGCACCAAGGATCTGCTGTAAGGATATCTGTGATGTACTAAGCCTAATGCCTACTTTCTTGTGTGTTATATGGACACATGATGAGCAGGTTCTTTGAGCTATGGCTACCAGATTATGTCGTCTTATGCTCAAGAACAACTACGCCAGGTCTATCCTCATGGTGCAGCAAACTCTTTGTCTAGAAGTGGGCAAAAATATTCTTCTAGCTTGCTCTCGACTTCTGCTGTTTCAGAGGGGTGGTTACCTGCCAAAAAAAACCTTGGTGTGCACTTGTGATGGAGGATGAAGTTGAGCAATTTTCATAACCGACAGCATAAGGTATCAGCATACTTTCCTTTACATGTAGACAACAAAGCCATCCAATAAAAGATGTGATATTTCATGACTAATCAACTCTGTGTGCTCTCTACTATTTTATATTTTAGCACAAAACTGTTTGTACTGTTCACGGGTCCTGTTTGAACACCCAGGCAATGACATGCAAGATGCTTGTCATGAACCACCAATGAATGCTTGTGACAAAATTCATAAAAAAGTCAGGGATCAACTATGGAAATAACACTTAGAGTATATATGTGACTGGAAAGTCAAGAAACTGAAATATTTGCAGAAGGAATTTTCAGTGAAGAAATTTTCAGGTGCATGCAATATATAGTCTTGGAACATATTGAAAGAAATCCTGATATATAATCCTGATATTTTATTTATCACACCATTATTCGTTAATTACTCTTTCATAATTTACTATCTTTCATTATGTAAGATGAAATGGCTGAAGCTACAATGAAAGAGTAGAAACGGCATCTAATTAATTGAATACAATAAATTGAATATAAAATTATAGGTAGCAACTGTTTTAAGTTTGAATTTCCCAGATTAAATAATTAAATTAAAAGAATTAAGTTTTGGCCTTTATGTGCTGTAACAAAAAAATTGGTTATGAGTCAGGACATGTATTTGGTAAATGGGTAGTATTTATTTATTTGTTTATTTATTTATTTTATTAGGTAGTATCATCTATAACAAACTAAGTGCCACTGCTTAAGTGAGATCTTGAATCAGATGTTGAAATGGAGTCTTGAATGAGACCTTGATTTCTCTTAAATGAAAATTTATTTGTTGACTTATTTTCAAGGTTCCACTCTACTACTCTAGATAAGTTTTTAGGTTTAGAAGAAGAATTAGCCAATTTTGGCTATAAATGAGATATTTTGAATTTTAAAAAAAAAGAAAAAAGAGTATCCTTTTGTATGCTTTGGTAATTGTTGGAACCTAATAACTTTAGTGATTTTTATTCTTTGGAAATCTTGCAATGAAAAACCTCTTTTCTTTTTCTTTTTTCGGGTTTATTTTCTTAATTTTGCGCCAAAAAAGTGTTGCCACTATTGTGGTGCATTCAAAATAGTTGTTGTGTGTCTCAAGAAAAATGTAAGATTATACAAACAAGTCACATTATGATAATATTACATGAATGACTAAACTTGCCATTGTATGATATATAATAATTTACATCTAATAATTTGAGAATCTATGTGAGTTCAATGATGCATCATTAGCAATGCCTTTTATTTAATTAAATGGGTGAAAAATCCAAGGATTAGAAGGAAAGCTGAATGGACAAAAACGTTTACAATTGACTTTAAATATAATCCTCTTCACCATACTAAGTTTGAGGTACTTAATGAGAATATGTAAGGTAAGTGATACTTTCAAAGTAAGTGCATTTTGTTTGTTGAAAAGCACAACACAAATTTTCTAGTCTATGTAGAGGGCATTTTATCCAACAAAATTTCTCCTTGCCAAAAGGCAAGGCATTTTGAAAAGCTTTTTAAAAAAATTCATGTGATATCCAATGGATATATGCTAGGTATTGTGAGAATATGTGTGTGTGTGTGTTTTGGTGTTTTACTTCACGTAACATTCTTAGAGCGAAACATTTTTGATTTAAATGCCCTTCAATTTTACTTATGATAGGTGTTTATTTCAAGAACACACTTTTGAGAACAATTTGCTCTTCCAATGTTATACCTTAAACATTATGTATAAAAACATTCAAAGGAATTTCCTACTATATTTGGAAGGCACATTATGTTTGTGAATATTTCTTCTAGAAGCGAAAAGAAGAAGGGTAATACACCTCCTTAAGGGTGAGAGGGATCTTACACCT
>Ga0209208_10005796_pt1 | contig 17121 bp, 14 predicted proteins | sample S1TSphfallax_3_FD_187694 | JGI IMG/M metagenome (GOLD analysis project Ga0209208, IMG submission 187694) | Host-associated microbial communities from peat moss isolated from Minnesota, USA - S1T2_Fd - Sphagnum fallax MG (SPAdes) (version 2) | ecosystem: Host-associated > Plants > Peat moss >...
AGCCTCTTTGAAAGCCTCTTTGAACTAGGTCCCTAAAGGGGTATAAATATAAGTAGTACCCCTCATGTCTTTTAATTTGTTTAACACAAGTCTTAAGCACAATCTTGCACCATAGCCTTGTCATGTTTTTTTCATGTTCATGTTTACATATGTTAACATAATAAAGATTTGTTTTTATGTTTGTATTACACATGTCTTGTTCTTAGTTATTGTGTTCTTGTTTTTTAATCACATAATTTTATTTTTGTTATTTATTTGAAAGTTAGATTTAAACATTTCTTTTAACCTTTATTCTTGTGGTTGTTCATGTCCTTGACAACTATTAGGTAACATATGTATCTTATGCAACTACATTGTGATTATTTTGGTTGTATGTGTAATTAAACGTATATATATAATGTTGTAAAAAAATACAAAGACATTAGGGTTCAAATATGGTTAGGGTACCCCATTTGAAACATAAGGATTCATTCTTAAAACCCCCAAATTCACATTTTTTTTATAAAACTATGACCTGTCTTAGATTTCCCTCTTTTTTTTCATGTTAAATGAAATAAATTTGCTCCAAATTTTATATGGGCATCTAAATTAACTTTTTTTTTCACTTATGAATGCAAGAGTAATAAAATTTATCCAATGTGGACCATGTATTATCAATGGTCCAAATTCTCAAAAATTTAATTTTTTGAAATTTTGTACACTGTAATAGGGCACTTGGTTCTTGTCACACTTGAAAATTTTATATACATTAACAACTAAGGTGTTGTGGTATAAATCTTGAGGCAAAATAATTTATTTAGACATTCTTTATAAGTCTTTGAACTTCTTTTTTTCCACAAGACAAAGTCTCAGAAAGTTCTTTAGGATTTGTTAGAAATCCTTAAACTTATTCAAATTTGGAGTTCTATGCATAAAATAATACCTTAATAATGTATGTATTAATGAAGAAAAATAAAATTCAATATGAATGTGCTATTAAGTTTCAACGACATGTTCAAATGAAGGTGGATATTAAATGAGACAGTGGTACCTTGACTATACTTGGACCCATTATGAAAAATCAACCTATTGAAAATATGAAATAGGTCATAATTGCAACTAGTTGAAAAGAAGATCAAAATTTGAAAAAAATTGCATAAACAACCATTTGTAGTTGTGGGCAACATTTAGTCGCAAAGGGAATGGTTGCAAACAACAAGATTTCTGCTAATGACTTAAACTAGATTATATTTTTAATTTTAATTTACTTCCAACGCATTTGCATTTTTAGTAAAAAGTTCATGTTTTGATACAAATGAAAGAAGAAGCAAGATGAGTGGGATGTGACTAAATTTGAATTCCATTTGTTGACCATCAACTCCTCATTATGATTGTCATTTTTGGCAACAAATGAAAAAATAATGGTGAATTTTTTGTAGCAAAAGGAAAAATAGAAGTGGGTATTTTAATTTCCTAGTTTATTTTTGAGGAACTTTGACTTCAATGAACATGTATTTAAATCCTTTGAACATATGTACTTACATCCTTTGTAGGATTGCGAGGTCCTTCATTAAAATTATGATTAAAAAAGATGTTAAGATTTAAGTTAGAAACTACATACACAAAGAGATATGTAAGGAGTTACTCTTTTATGGTATTCTTATTATTAAACCTCACATCATCAGAGAAAGAATGTCCCTTCTATTATAACCCCTCCTTATTTCTCTATGATATTTCCCATAATGTGGCCTATGTTGTTGCATTGATGTGCGGATGATTATGTAATTGCTTGAAGTGTAAACATGACCCTAATGATGAAGGCTAAAACCCAATTGAAATAAAATATTTAAACATTGAAAATAATTTTTCGTGACAAAAATTACTCAAAATTAGATATCTCCCCCACCTTAGGCTAAAAATCACAAAATCACCTTCAAGAAATCCCACTCATCAAAAGCTTTCTAGCAACACCAACATCTTGCCCTAATTTCCTTAAAATATTTAGTTTTCATTTTATAATTTTTGATCAAAAAATTGTTCAATATTCAATAGTTCTTGCACCATAAGTCTAAACATCATCAAACCACCTCAATGCAAGGTCCCTATTCATTGAGGGCTCTCCAATTGTACCAAGACCAAGATGCGGCGCAACATGGTTTGGGAGATGTCACCCCTACTCATTGCACACTTGCTTTTTAAAGGAATCAAGACTGGGGTGTGGGGCAACATGGTTTGGGAGGTACTCATTGCATGCTTGCTTTCTAATGGAATCAAGGACGTGACGGTGAAGGAAGAGGTTAAGCAATATAACCAAGTATGAAATCCTTTGCACAAAGCAATGGGTCAAGATTGTTGTAAAGGTCACTTGGCTTTATTTCCATTCTAGCAATTAAACTCACGAATAAGGGATGTCTACATGTACGGGAAAGTTGTGAGGGATGAACACGAAAAGATACTTTTTGACCATGGTTAACCATGGGTGAGGTGATGGCTATGGGTGGTGACTAAAAGAACTCATGGATAATGTGACCCAAAATGCTTGTGACAATGTTAGTGTATCCTTGACAATGCATATCTATCTCAACCAATTCCGCATACCAATCTGGTGACATGGGAACTGATAAAATACTAGAAAGAAAACCTCATGTGACCCATTTGCTTAAAAACCCAACAACAACACAACAACAACACACAACATGACACCTTTAGTCAAGTGGGTTCTGCTACAAAGTTTTGTAAGGTAGAGAATATGTTTTTCTCAAGCAAAAAAAATTAATTTTTTTCGTAGGCAATAATTTGGGTGTGGAAGGTCTGAACACAATTTTTTTTAAAGGAAGAGAAACAAATTTTCACCAAAAAAAAAAGAAAAGAAAAAAAGAAGACAATTTTTTCATAATTGGGTGTAAGTTGTTTCCATTGAAACTACTACTTATGAGGTGAATGCTGCAGTTTCCACCACCATATCCTTAAATATGTGTGTGCTTGACAACACTACACTTACCAAGGCAAATTCTTAAGAACAAAAACAGCAACAAGCAGCAGCAGAAGAAGCAGAAGAAGAAGAAGGAGAACCCTAATTAACCCATTCCTCCTGACACAGCACCTGTACAAAGGCAGCCAAAAGTCCCAAATTGTACATTGAACCTGGACTCCCTTTTTCCTCCTTTCTGTTGGATTGATGACACAGCTCATGATCCAAGTTGGAAACATCATCACCCACACTCTAAATAGTTTAATTATATTGTTGGCCAAGAAAAAGAAAAAAAAAGAAAAAAATACACATAATTGTGAGATATTGTGCAATGGAAAAAACAGGGAAAGATATATATATAAATAAATACATGATTGTGAGATGTTTGTGTAACTGCAAAGGGTATAAATATTTGGAAATGATTCTGGGTGAATTCTCATGTATGAGTTCTAAGTTTACTCCATCCATGCAAAATTGTTGTTGGGTTGTTTGTTGATCCTTGTTGTTTTTTCATGCAAGAAGAAGAAAATTCATCTCCTTGTTTGAGTCACAAACACAATTGGGTTTTTTGGCTTAGAGCTGTTGCCAAATTTAGTCTCAATCTTTTTTTGGGTTATTTCATGGTGCAAAACTCTCTCTAGAAATCTCTCTCTCATCATACATAGAAGAAGACTTGCTTGTAGCTTTCTGTTTGTTGCAATTTGAGCTTTGTGCAAAAAGAGCCTGAGAACAAGTGGTGGTGGTGGTGTGCATGAGTTTCAAGTATTCTTATCAAAACGAGAAATTTCATTTGGCTGTTCTTGTTGAGCTTTTTTCTTGTGTGTGTGTGTGTGCAGCAAAAGAAAAGAAAAAAAGTCCATAAGTTGGGTGCTTTTGTTTCTTTTTCCTCTTTTTGTTTTGCTTGTTTCTAGAGGGTTGCAATTTTTGTAGTTGCACTTGGGTTTTTTTGTGGGGCTGGGTCTTGGGTCTCTAGTTGTTGCACTTCTTTGTAATTGTGTTCACAATCCTTTCTATCTATCTTACCCTGTCTTCTTTGTTTTTTTTGTTTTTTGGGAAATTCTGTTGACACCAACTGTGCACCCAAGTTTGTTGCAGTACTATTTATCCAAGCAGAAAGTATGGGAACTGTTGCAGAAGAAGCAGCAGCACGAAGTTTTTTTGTGGAGGGTAGGGTCCCAGAACAGAGAGAACAAGGGGAAAATGGGTTGTTATTCCCACAGGTGCTCAAGCCTGGAGCAGCTTCTTCAGCCGATGTGAATTCTTTGGTGGCAGCCATTAGGAAGGACAAGGACTGGTTGGAGCAGCAACTGGAGTCGTATGGAGCTTTGCTCCTGCGGGACTTTGGAGTGCACACTGCTGAGGATTTCAATGCTGTGGTGGAAGCTTTTGATTACCCTGAGCTTCCTTACATTGGAGGTGCTGCACCACGGTTCAAAGTGGTGGGCAGGGTTTACACCACCAATGAATCTCCCCCTGATCAGCTTGTCCCTTTCCACCATGAAATGGCCCAGGTACTATTACTACTACTTCTTCTTCTTCTTCCCATATCCCAAATCATGTTCTCACTGGATCCACTCACCATATATATGCATGTTCTCCCAAGCAACCAAGAAATCCTAATTGCGCACACTTGCAGATTCATATGTGTTCCTTCCTCCAGTAGTTGGATTCATGAGAATTTGGTAGATCACCTAACATGCTCACAGAAGATTCAAACCACAAACCCACTCTGGAAGAACTCACAAACCCAATGCTCCTGGAAGCCACTCTGATATTAACCAGGAAGATGTGTTTGTTGTTATGCATTGTCGCATTCTTCTAGGTGCCAGAGTATCCGGAGAAGCTCTTTTTCTACTGTGAGGTGGAGCCAGCAGAAGGTGGGGAGACACCCATACTCTTGAGTCATCTCATATATGAGCGGATGGCAAAAGAGTGGCCAGAGTTTGTGGAAAAGCTGCAGAAAGAAGGAGTGCTGTACACACGGGTTTTGCCAGAAGGTGATGACCTCTCATCAGCCATTGGGCGTGGTTGGCAATCCACTTTCTTGACCACAGATCGTCTTGAAGCAGAGAAAAGGCAAGTATGCACTAGCTCTGTCTGTCTGTCTGGTCTGTGGCTGCTGCACCACTATCTGTCTCTTGGAATTCATGCATGTGAGAAAGGAATACCTATTGCACAATGAAATGACAACATTTGGTGGCTACTCTCTCTCTCGTATTTTGTGAATGGAACAAGTTTATTTGTGATGAGGCTTGGGATTTGTGGACTTCCATTAAGTCTGTTTATCTGTGTTCAGATATTTCATTGCAAGAAATTCAGTTGTGAATATCTTCGAATGACAAAAAGAGTTGTGTGCGGTGGTGGGGGTTGGTCTGTGATCAGGGCTGCCAAGCTTGGGGTGAGGCTGGAATGGTTATCTGAAGGAGGAGGTGTGAAGACAGTCACAGGTCCCATACCTGCAATCAAGACTGATGAGCTGCGACATCGACCTGTATGGTTCAACAGCATTGTAGCAGCCTATACTGGCTGGAAGGACTCACGCAATGACCCTGAGAAAGCAGTGACCTTTGGAGATGGCACACCACTGCCAAAAGATGCAGTTTTGGCTTGCCTTAAGGTATTGGAAGAGGAGAAAGTGTCCATTCCATGGCGACATGGTGATGTCCTCATGTTGGACAACAATGCAGTACAACACTCAAGAAAAGCATTTGTACCACCTCGTCGTGTGCTGGCTTCTTTGGCCAAGTAAATGATATCAACTCCCTTATCTTCTCAATTCTGACCACAACAAACCTGATACAATCAGAACTTGGATTTTTTGACAAAATCCTTCCTTGCACAATAACCTAATATTGCACAAACAGGGTACATTTGCACAATGACCCAGGCTATACTTTTTTTGTTGCAGTCAATAAAGAACTGTACCATTACCAGAGTGAAATTTCCTTTAGTATATGCAATGTCTCTGAACTGTGTCTTTCATCTGTGAGAAAAACATGAAGTGGCCATTCTATAGCTACGTTTGTAAAGCTTAGGAAACCTTTGCTGAAAAACTACACTGCTTTTGTTTGTGCCTTGTATTTAAGAGTCTGAGCAAACAGCAATTTTCTTTGAAGCCTGCTTCCTTTGTTGGGTAGGTAGGTACTAATCCAGTGAGGCTGTCCTCAACTTACTGCCAGGAGGAGAGTTAGTACTAAAACTTAGTACGATTCTGTGTGCCAATATGAACAAATGGGTATTTGTTTTTGGGTACTGGAAGTGGAAAACCTTGCACACAAAATGCATGCACTCTTTGGTTGCAATATAGAATCTACTATGTTTTCTCCAACAGAAGTAGTGCAATCTGTAAAGCATTATGCACTTATGATGCCTTATGTTTGTTCAACATCTAAACATATGTGGTAACATGTCCCTAACAGTGGTGGATTGGTATATAGGCCAGCACCTGGTATAAATACTAGTACTAACCCTGTTCTCAAGGACTAGCCTGGTAGGACCTGAGGTAATATCAGGTATGTCATACCTGCCTTATACCAATTTCAATACCAAGTTTATGCATGCCATGCAAAAATCAATCTTGGACCCAATACAAGGATCAAGCTGGTATGAAAGTTTTAGAAACACCCAATATCAGGACAATGTAGGTACATTCAAAAGTCAATTCTAATGCAACACTGGTCCCTACCTTACTACATGGATTTGTCCAAACGATTTGAGATAGGGAGATTGTCAGTAGAATCATGATCTCACTTTGCAATATTGTGAAAGCAGACATTGTGGCAGCAAATGACCTTGCCTTCATCAAATTTCCTTGCTGGGAAGTTTGACAGTTTTTGAAAGCAAAGTTTTCATACAAAACTTGCTCAAATGTATGAGAACACAGGAAAATTAAGCTCTCTGTGTGCAAAAACTTTAGAATTGCTTGTGTTCTCAAATCAAGGCTAGCCTAGATATATGGTTCAAACAGAGGGTCTTCTCATGAGGTAGACTCTTGATATGAGAACATTGCAATGCTGTTATACAACTTGAAAAATGAAACAAGCCCATTCATTGTCGATATTGTGAAAGACTGCTGGCATCACTAACACCATCTTTAATGTGACAAAACTAGATTCACCATCTCTTGTCTTCTCTAAAGAACTGCCTGATTTTTCTTAGTGCATTTTTAGGCACTTCACTAGCTCAAATTACCTTCCAAAATTCGGAAGATCCAGTACACCCTATCAAGTTGGCCTTTTGGATTTTGAAAAATACTTGTCTTGTTTTCATCTTTTAACCTTCTTTTTCTTTAGTTTCTCTTTCCTTTTCTTTTAGATTTCTTTTCATTTTCCTTCTTTTTTCTTCTTTATTTTTTACTATTTGGTTTCTACCCTGAATTTCCAAACCCTAATCTTACTTTTAAAAATCTACTACCATGGCTACTCTTTGCCCTAATTCTCTAAACCCTGATTCTATATCAAACAAGCTCTAGCTAGACACAAGATTCATTTTAAAGCATTTCAACTTTATTCAAACATATAGGAAAATCAAAACAAGGCTCTCGAATTGAATCCCAAAAACTCAAGCAAGGGTTGTTGCCATGCCAACAACTACAATGACATAAAAAAACCAAAATGAAGCTTGAAAGAAAAGCTGTGAATATGTTAAACAATGAATATGCCAATTATGAGCTGAATTGCAAGCTTCAAAGGAATCTCTCTAAAACTATGAATTTCCAAATGTATCATGAGCTCAATAGGAAGTTCAAAATCATAAAAATAAAATGACAATGCCTTTTGCACTACATCTACCACCAAACCATGAAGGCACTTCAAAATTTATCAACAACAAAATTTATCATTATTGGGAAATTGTGAAGATGCCTGAAAACATGCCTAGATGATGTGTTTTGACATTAAGAACCTCTCCATTGGCTATCGACCATGAATGGCTTCTAGTCATTTACACATACTAGAACCTATCATTACCATCAATAGCAACAAGTCTTGACATTGAGGGAAAAAAACCAACAAGTTTTTCCTAAACAAGACCATCATCAACTATAGCAAGTCTCAATGGTGCAAGTAAAAAACAAGTAATAGATCTTTCCCAAGCAAGACCACCGTCAACAACAAGATGTTTCTCAACAAAAAAACACCATCACCAACAACATTCACAATAGTAGGTGAAGACCCAACTTACCTTCAAGCCAAATAATAGGACATTGAACTAGTTTTTTGAAAGTTGTAATAACATCATCCATAGGATAGTAGATAGAGGTCTAAGTTGATCCACAAAACATCTTGTAACACAATATGCCAGTTCTTTGAAACTCTTTGGCAAAACCTCAAAACCAACCCAATAGGTAGAAAAATTAAAAAGAATTCTTCAAAAATCCATCTTTTAGAATTCAAAACAATCACTAATAAAAAAATTCCTCATACGAAAATAACAAAACCTCATATTTGATTTAGATGAAAAATGGGCTAATAAACATGTTGTATTAGCATCTAGCATTCTTTTGGAAATGGAAAACACATCTAACTTCTTGATAGATTTCCCAAGACTAGCATTAAGTAGTGCAACTTCATCACCTACAACCTTGATGCAATGGTATGGTGTACATTGTGTTAGTAAGGATGTTGAAAGGAACTACTAAAAATATACCAATTTTGACAACCCACTAATTTTGCATCTTCTTGATCAACCTACCAATACCAATGATCAAGGATTAGATGTTGCCATACAACAAAATCACAAAATCACAATTAGAATAAAATTTACTAAATGGCATACAACAACGAAAAAAATTAATCAATTAAAAATAAATAAATAAATCAAGCTAACAAAACATACAAATCACAAATGGGATAAGTATTCTTATGCGGTTGCAAGGTAGGGACTAGAGATTCCCATCTTAACATTGTTCAACTCTCTAATTCCATCATTAATAGCATATTCATAATTAGTGGTAGTAACCACATTAAGTTTGTTGCAATAACAACATTATAGTTGGGATAAAAACCTAATTACTAGAACCATCAATTGGAGAATGGGCTTCAAAGTCATCAAAACATGGACAAGGAAATTACAAGGTTATAAAAATTTGAAAATAAAACAACATTGGCATTGACATCCACTTTAGGAAACTAAGGAATTTCAAAAAAATTAAGTAGTTATAGGTAAATTCATATCCATCATTAGACCATAAAAAAATAACACATACAAAATTAAAAGAAGAAGGTCTAAATGTTGGGACAACAAAAGGTGTGGATGGTGTAAACCTTAATCCAAAAAAATTAGTGCAAGGATTTGGTTTAAATGAAAGGTTCAATTCCTCATACTTGCAGCCTAATATTCATATGTCTAAGGCACTAACCTAGGTAGACTTATAGGTAGGTCCTACCAACCTACCTACTTATTACCTATAATTTACCTATCTAATAATAATAATTTACAATATTAAAACATTGGGTAGGAATTTATTTTCATTGCCAAAAAAAATGTTGCCTAGAATTGATAAATGTTTTTGCACATATTGGTTACAATCAAAATGATGCTGAAAAAAACACCAATTGAAATGGATGGGTCCAAATCAATTTGTGCAAAATGGCACTTTGGTCAAGTTGGATAAAGGGCTAGAAAATCCAAAGGGAGGTCCTTTTTATTAATTTTTCTAGTAATTCATGTTGCATTTTCTTGTTGTGAACATAAATTAATTAATTAACTAGGCTAGGTGTTAATTTATATAAACCTTGAAAAAGAACTTCATCAATAGAATATTCATAGGTCTTTACAAAATTTCTTGAAAGTAATATTATCCTTATGTAATAATGAGAAATAAAAGCAAAAAGTAACAATGTAGAAAATGAAATAGGAAAAAAAAACTTAGAATGTGTTATAAAAGAAAAAATATGAATGATTTAAAAAAGCGATGTTATATGATTTTTAAAATGCATGCATCTCCACATAAACTAAAAGATAAAAAACAAGGTTATAATTTTTTTTAATGCAAAGAATAATGTAAAAAATCATCAATCCCTACACAAAAAAAGATAACATAAGATATTGTTACACATAACAAACTAGAAAAAAAAAATGAAAAACAAAAAAATATCAAACAAAACAAAGAAAATAAATTTGACATTGAAGAAGAAAAGTTCTTTGATGAAATGCTACACCAAAGAAAAAACTTGCCCAATGTTGATGGCACAAGTGCAAAACATCAAGATTATTGTGATCTTGCAACAAAATATACAACAAAGGAAAACATTGGAACTTTGATTATGATTAATAGAAAGCAAAAACAAATAATGTTTCACATCAACACATGTGCAAAATAAATAGAAAGACTAAAAAGAAAATCAGCATCATCATCTTGTATTCATAGAAAAACAAAAACAAAAAAAACATTGAAAATCTTGTAGTCGCAACAAATAAAAAACTCATTGTAGCACCAAATATGACAAGTATTTTGAAACAAAAACATTACCAAAGATCTTATAGTCACATCAAACAATATATTCATTATAGTCTTAGAAACAACAATTGTTTGAAGACACAAACAAATACACACAAAAGAAAAAAAAAACATTTAAAAAAAAAAAAAAAAAAAATTAAAAAAAAAAAAATTAATGCCAAAGATGATACATAAAAGCAAGTAGTTGAAGATGCAAATGTTGGATTAATATACAAGTAGCAACATTCACAAATGAGAATGATCGAAGGCTTCAAGAATAAAAAGTTGACAGAATGAGAAAATGAGCTCACAAAAAAAAAGAATGTGAAAAGAATGGAAGAAGCTTTTGGGAGGAAAAAAACACGAAAGCTCATATCATACACTTTGTTTTAGGGTAAAAGAATCGATTGAAAGATAAAAGCCAAGAGACAACAATGAATTGTTTGTTTCCATAGGTGAAGGGTCTACTTTTAAACTTTTCTAGAATTTCAACTCCTTTTGGCCCCTCCCCTTAGCATACTAGCCTTGAGATGAGAGCTTCAAATCAAAAAGTGTCTAAATGTAAACCCTTATCCTATACTAACATGCTACATATTGGCACTTTTAGTTGATGTGATTCAAACATAATGTCTTTGTGTGTGACATTTATATGAAGGGAATTGGAATTTGAGGAACCATGGTGCTAGAGTTACATGTAAACACATGAACCTTTCATGGGGGGAGCATCACTCCTTGTCCCAAGGTTTTGACATTCATGATTTATAAGCATTACCTTTGTAGTTTGGGGTGTTGGCAAGCTATGGTCTACACAATTTATGGCAAATTTGGAAGTACATATAGTATCAAAAGTAACAACACGTAAGATTTCACTCATTTTGAATAATTTTAAAGATCACATACAAATGATTTGGTCTTCAAAATTAAAATAAGTCATTATGAATATAAAATTGAAAAATAATTGTACATTTGTGTAAATGTACACCAATAATTTCATAAAGGTTTTTTAAAAACCTTTATTTGACAACATTTTCCATGTAAAAACAAATTCAAAACTTCATTTTACTTTTGTCAAATGATTAAAAAAACATTTAGCCCAAGTAAATTTTCAATGGAAAAACATTTTCTAACCTAAAACAAATCATAATCATGTTTTCATACCATAATGTAGTAATGAACATTTAAAAATCATATGATTTAAATTCCACAAGCTTAAGAAAAATTGAAAACTTTGATGGGAAAGATTGTTCTTTATGGTTTTTTTTATGTATGTGTAAAAATTTCATGGGAAGATTATTATTAAATTTAGTATTTCTTAGTCCTTTTGTTGAAATTGCAAAAATGTGAAAAGGCTTTCCAATTCAGAATAATATTTTTTTGGACTATTATATCATTCATATGTGCATTGATTTTAGAACATAGTGCTAGATTGGGATATGAACCATCATCTTTTACAAAGTTTTAATGCAAATTATTTTCCAAATGTCCACCATGATGCATGAAACTTGGATAGGTATTGAAAACTATCAAATTGTGATAGTTTTTTTTGTGTAGACCATAGCTTGCCAACACCCTAAGTTGGAATTTTCTATGATTCAATTTTGAGCTTGTAATACACTAGGGTATAGTGCTTTTTGGCATATGTGAAGTCCATACTAGTGTTTAAAATGGCCAAAATACATATTAGGCAAGAATATAAAATGATGTTACACAAGTCATATGGCAAGGCTAAAAAGGATTGTATCAATGGTAGGTAATTGTATCAATATTTTACATTTGAAAAATGAGAACTTGAACTATTAATTTAAATAAATAAAGGACCTCATAAAAAATCATATTTCATCATATATCTCACATTATGGTCATCAAAATCTTTCAAAAAATTCCTTCTTTATTTCAATGGCATCACAATACTATCCATGTCAAAAAAATAATTCAATTAGCCATTTTAATAATCCATAATCATATAATATGGATTGCAATGCAATTGTATAACATTTCAAAAATCTAATATGTTATGTTGATTCAAAATCCATCATGAAATTCATATGATGTGATCATTTCATTTAAAATGTTATTTTATTGGGTCATTTTCATATCTTATTCATTTTGTTTTTGTTCCATGGTTGAAAATCAAATTGTGAAATATTTATGTAATCACCCATAGTGTACTTTCAACCTTTTATAATCCATTATTATATCATTTAGTCATTATATCATTAAATAATTAATCATTATTATATACCCATGAAATTTGGTAGATGAAACAAATGGGTTTTTAAGGCACTTTAAGAAGACACTTTGAATATATGACTTCACTTTTTGATCTAACAAAAAAAGGTCCTTCAACTTCTAAGGTCATGGAAGAGTTTAGAGATGAAGACCAAAGCACTAAACTATGGGATCGGTTTGCCACAAACAAGTTACATATTCTTGTTGTTTGTTTATTTGAATTCATGAGGTTTGCTAAACTGACCATTGTTGAAGTCATTGGCAACATACAAAATAAAAAAACAATTTTTATGCAGTTATCTTTATGAAATTGAAACTTTGGAAAATAAATTAACAAGGGCATTTGAATGATAATTTACACATTTGTGTTAAAGATTTCTTCATTAAAGACACTTTCCATTTCAATGTGTTATTACAAATTGGAATGATGGAGGCAAGGTTAATAACATAAAAGTTCATGCATAATTGTTGGAGATTGTAGTTACAAATCAACTTGGGTCATGTAACACTATTTGTTATGTTTCTCACAATTATATTTGATTTATTTGTTATAATGTACACATTTTCTTGGTTAAAATAGTAACTTTGTGTTACAATGGGTAAGGTCTTTGTGACTAAGGTTCAAAAACCTTGTGATAAAACTTTAAAATTTACTTTCCAATGCCATATGTTGTTTAATTGCAAAATATAGTTATATATTAAATGCTTAAAAAATGAAACACCTTTACATACAATGTGGAGCATGGTTTTGTACACAAAGATGTTTCAGTAGGAGGTAGAATTTACTTTAGAAATATTCAAAACTCTTTATCCAATTTGCATTTCTATAGTTGCATTTTTAGCAACATATATCTCATTAAGAATTTCACTTCATATATGTCAAAGGTAATGCCAAAATGAACATTGCCTTTGAAATACCTCCTTGACCTTCATGTTTAAAAATGAAAATATTGAGACAAACCATGTTTGCAATTTGAAGATGGTGGATATTTTGTAATCAATGGCCAAACAGTTGATCCCCTTCCCCCCCACACCTTTTGTAAAGTACTAATGAATGAATAAATGATTTTGGGAAGACGGGGTGGCGGAATAAAATTAACTTATTGTGAAAAAATATAATAAATGAATTGTTCATGAATAGAAAACTAGTTCATATGAAGTTGTTTGATCTAGATTTGGAAAAAAAAAAAAACTAATTTTGGTTTGGGATCTATTATTTTTCCACCCCAACTTGGATTATAACAAATTAATGGTCAAATATGTTAGTTTTTCCTTAATGTTTTTTAGATTACTTAATTCTAAGTTTATGGTAAGTAAAAAATGATCATGATGCATATTTTTCATATTGCATATATTTTTCATCAATGATGTCCATTATCAGTAATTTTGAGTGCATTCATTTACATGATCAAATTAGATCCTTTGTTTCTTTTCATGAAGGATGTGTTGATAGGACTCGATTGTTAAGTTTAAACTAAGATTAAATTATCCAACTTGTGAAAACGAAGTTGCAAATTGGGAACAAATTGCCAAAACTCAGAGATAAATTTTGTCCAATATAGACAAGTTGCACATACATTGGAATCTAATGTGAAGAAAAGCAAAAAGTTACTTCCATGTTGTAAAAATATTGCACCACACATAATCCTTTTAATTAATGTCCCTACCATTAGCATAGGCCAAAATAGGTGATGAAAACAATTGGGAATAATAATTTTGTTCAACCAATGAAGAATTGCCTCACCATTATTGGATTTTGTGCTTTTGTTTCTTCCCAATGTTGTTACAATATATTCCCAACATGCTCTAACCCAAGTTCCCAATGTGTTCCTCAACATGTTCTTAACATCACCTTATTTTGTTCCTTTGTAGATGGTTGGAAATTTTGGAATGTTTTGATATTTGGAATGAACATTTTTATAAGAGGGAGTCTCCAAAGTTTCAAAACTTTTTGGTGATGGGCCAATCAAAGAGGTTCATTGTAGAAAAAAAAGGAAAATAATAATTTGGAAGGCTTGAATTCAACTAATTAATATGTATCACATTATTATAATACCTTTTTTTGTTTGGTGGCAATTATATTATCTTTAAATGAAAAATTTTCTTGCCCTTATTTGCCCAAAACATCAAAAGTTAAAAAAATTACATGTTTGTTCACATTAAAATTTTGATAACTTGGTGTAATTATGTAAGTTGTATTTAAGGTCTCTTGTTTTCTTTGTTTCTAGAACTCAATACTTAACATGTATGTGATTTACAAGCCATTTATCTACCTATGTCTAACAACAATGGGACAACAACTCCAATGTCTATTATGATTCACTTAAACTATTATATATAGTGGAATCCATGTTGCTTACAACCAAGAACTGTGATGAGGAAAGGAAATTGTGTGCTAATTCCTTTCCAATGAAATGTTTTCATTTTGACATTAAAATAAAATGATTAGCTAGCATCATCAAATATTTTTATTTTGACATAATATCAATTGAAAATTTTCGTAAATTAGATCATTTTTATTGCCAACCTTGATTTTTGAAAAGTAAACAATTTATTCAATACTTGAATGTGAAACTAGATAATGTATTATGGTATATCATTATAATAAATATCATAAATACATTTTTTGATGTCAAATTTCAACCTATATGAAAAAATTATAATCTTAAATATCATATTGTAACAATTTTTTCTAGCATGCCACATTCAATCAAACATCAACACTCAACTCCATCGTTGGATTATTGTGGTTAACCTCTATAGCAAAAATCAAACACTTCAACCAAAACAACCCAATGGAGATTAATTAACATTCAAACCAACATAATCAAATAATGCCATCAATAGAAATCAATGGTCTCCCTATTTGTTTCACTATCAAATGAATCACCAAACAATATTATTTTTCACATTATTTTGTCAAAGAATTGCAAACCCTATCATAGTTCTAATGATTATGTGAGTATGATTTCTCATATATGGATTGCACATCAAATTGACAAGCTCAAATGCTAATCTATTTTATTAGAAGAAATGTGTGTGCACTTTTGAGAGATTATAGTTGTCATATAAAGCTAAATGGTGATGCAACTAGATAGCTTATAAAGATAAACTCTAAGAACATTATGATTCCTTCACACTTGTTGTAGGATTTCTAGTGGTAGGGGTCTTAATATCTAAGTAAGCATTAACAAAATGCCATGTCATGTTTATATATTATCATCCTACATTAGTGCTACCTAGCATGGAAGATGCATTTTTGTAATAGCCTAGTGTTAGGGTTTCCTACCTCATAAATAAAAAGTTTCCTTCTTGTAACAATCATGATTCACACGTGAAATAGGAATATAACTAAAAAGTCTTTTTTGTCATATAATCCATCCTACATGGTGGAAATGACTTTTTTTTTTTTGGGTTGATTTTTCATGTTTATTTAGTCAAAAAAGGAAAAAAAAATTCACTAGATGATTTAGGGTTTAGGGTTGATTGGACTCTTTTGTAAAAAGAAAAAGGGAGAAAAAGAAAGAAGGTATCATAGTACCTTCCCAACTTGGACACATGCTTGCCAAATAATTAATTAATTTTGAGGATTTCATTTCAACTATTGATGAATTCTGAATATTGTTTCAAATTCTTTTTCTTCCTTTAGAAAAAAATATTTCTGAAGTTATTTTTGAAAATTGTCTGAAAATAGTGTAATTAGAGTTTACTATTGGGCCACATGAGAAAATCATGTCAGTCCAACGTACATATGGGGTGAGATTCTTTGTAGGGGATGATTTGGACATGAGGAGATTCTATTTGGAGGGGGATACAAAGCATTAAATTAAAGGACCTTTTCAAGTTGCTACTATGAAAATTTTGATTTTTTAAACTCAAAATTTATGATTTTTGAAGATTTGGTGGTAGCCTACCACTAGAATATCATGAGCTTCCCACCAAGATAACACTTAGTGCTACTTGAAATGATACTTAGGGTTTGATTTTTATGTAGCACTCTTGAACTGAATTGGTGACCAAACTTGTAATTCTAAACAACAACTTGTGAAAAATTGTTTATTGTCCCAACCCATTGGGTTAACTTTTTAAGAAAACCAAGTTAACATGCAAAATAATCTGCCCTAACAAAATACACCAGAGCTTTCACCTGAGGTTGTTACTACCATGTGATTAGAAACCCACCCTAAAAAAATTTAATTAATTTTTTAATAATTTTTTTAAACAGAATAAAATAAAATAAATTAAAATAAAGGGTAAGAAATCCTGGGAACCTATTGTTTGTTAACATTCTACAAGTGGAATGTTTTATAATAGAAAAATGTAAGCAAGCATATTCAGTGGATGTCACATATGGCAAGGACAAAGTCTTGTACATGAGGTACATTGAACCTGGCTCCTCCCCTTTTGCTTCCGAGTTTCCTCTTCCCAGTCATAAAATTGATGAATTGTTTGAAAAAATCAAAAATCAAAAAATAAAATAAAAATAAAATAAAATAAAATAAAA
>Ga0209208_10005799_pt1 | contig 17112 bp, 19 predicted proteins | sample S1TSphfallax_3_FD_187694 | JGI IMG/M metagenome (GOLD analysis project Ga0209208, IMG submission 187694) | Host-associated microbial communities from peat moss isolated from Minnesota, USA - S1T2_Fd - Sphagnum fallax MG (SPAdes) (version 2) | ecosystem: Host-associated > Plants > Peat moss >...
GTTATGAAATAATGAGCCCCCCTTACAAATTTAATTTTGAATGGTCCACAAATATCACTATGGACAAGATCTAAGACTCCATTCACCTTCGTGGTTTTTCGTTTAGGGAATTTTTTTTCATGTTTAGTTTTCTTTTGAGGCAAACTTTACAAATTTGGTCTAATTTGGGTAGTTTGGGGATCGCAAAGGCATTTTGTTTCAAATTATATTGATATAAAGTGTTAAAATGTAGATGTGGGTCAAAACACAATCAAAGGAACCACAAAGGGTGTTGGATGTTAAATTCTATCATAAAAAAATTAAGATTTTTTTTTTTCCATTTGAAACCAGGTAATCATGGCACGTTAGTTCTACTAAAGGCCAAACTCATTAAAAATCCATTTGATTCAATTTTAGGTTTTGGTTTAATTACGGACTTTTGAAAGTGAAAAATTATGTTATTAAAAAATGACATTTTTACAAAGGATTGTCAAAGGACTCATATAATAACAGTAAGTTCATGGTAAAAAATATGAGATGATAAGAACCTATTAGACACACTACAAAATCATTCACAATTTAAAAAATGTGGAATTTTAAAGCTTTGAAAATTCAAAGTATATAGACTTGAAATTTTTAAAATTTAAAACTTCAAGAGTGTTTTACCACATATAAATGGGGTATAATATACATGATGTATTGAAAAGGTTGTATTTTATATTACATTAAATTCAACTTTAAAAAATTAACATTTTTGGGTATGATTTCAAATTATCATCATTTTAAAAAATTTAACATAAAACATGCAAGGAATCTATACATTTTTACATATTCATATTTTTCTGAAAAATGATTAATAATTTTTTCTTTGACTTATTGGGGAAATTCCAATCATTTTTAATAACAACGCATAAACAAAATCATTCAAAAATTCATTCGTATGAAAAAGTTATTTTGGGAAAAAAAACATGACGGACTAATGTAAAGTAATGTTTGTGGCTCCTTTGAGTGCATTTTGACCCATGTCCCAATCTCCTATGCTAAAGAATATATTTTTCATGGGATAATGATAGATCTCCAATAATAAGGTTGACTTTAGACATGCTAAAGTTTTAACTTCTAGTTTGTAGAGGCCTTTTCCCTTCGTTATGGTCCCTTTCGATATAATGTCTCTTGTTTTAATATTGTGTATACATATAGACATCAGGTAAAAACTTTATTACATACTTTGCATCTACAATAACACCAACAAAAAGATGATTTTTTTTTAGGTTATAAGGCATGTACAAAACATTTTTGATGGACTTTATTTCATTATATTTCAATTTGGCCAACACAATGCTTCCCCCTTCTATGAGATGAGTTTCTCCCCTTGCAATAATGGTTGAAAATTGTCTTGGAACATCTTTAATAGAACTTGACAAGTCTTTGTTGCATGTCACATGTTTTGTTCATCAAAAGTCAAGATACCAAGTTGGTTATTCACCTTTGATTCTACTAGATTTGTTTCTAGCCCTATGTTCTTTTCATCCTCCTTTGAATTTTCTTCAATCTTTGCTTGATCTTTTGTCTTAATGTGTGATTTTGTGCAATTTGTTTAATGTTTACTTGATGAGTTCTGAAGCTTGTTGTCGAAATCCCTAATCTTAAACATTATTTTTCAAGCTTCATACTCACATCCCTAATGGCCTTTAACTCCAAAGTAGTGGCAAGTCCTTATTTTGTGGTGTGGTTTGTTGGTATGCTCCTTCGTCTTTTTGTTTTGGTCCCTTTTAGCTCCTTTGAATGGGCTCCAATTGTTTGATTAATTTTAGCTCTTTTTGGGAGTTGTCCTTCCTTCTCCTTGCTTTGAGAAAGTTTGTAGAAATGCCTTTCTCTTTGGTGAACATGGCTTTTTCATTAAGGTTTCCATTTGATTTCATTTGCAATTTTGCATTGACAAGTATGACCTCTAATTCCTCAAAGCTATAAACATTTTCCTTTCCTATGAGAATCTTGGCCAAAACATTGAACTATTTGGGAAAAGAATTGAAATAAGCAAGATAACTTCTTCTTTTTTCGAATATTAAAATCTATTCTTTACAAATGGTTAATTTTTTTATAAATCTCTTTAAGGTAGTTGTCCATGCTTGAGTTTTCATATTTCTTCATTAGAATGAACTTAAAAAACAATAGTTTTCTAAACCCACTATTTCCTTCATAGTTTTCATTTAGACATTGCTAACACTCATAGGGAACAATAAAGTTCTTGCTAAATGGAATGACAACATCATTAACTAATAGATTGATAGCATTGAAAATTTTGTCTCACAACTTTCCTTCTATCATATACTTTCCATGAGTTGGGATATGTCCAAAGTCCTTCATTTTGAAAAAGCTTCATCATTTTGAATGACCACACTCCACAATTAGTTCTACCCTCTAGCCAATTAGTCTTTGGCATGTTAATATCAATATTCCCCAACAAAATAGAATTTTGACTTGGGATTGGATGATTTTGGACTTTCTTGGTTTGTTAAAAGCGAATTGTCTTATTAATTTTTCATGTTCTCTTAGCCATTGCTTGAATTCCTGATCTTCTTGACCTCCTTGAACTTGAGAAATCTAAGCTGAATTTCTTAAGTGAAAGGAGTCTATTTATGGAAGAAAAGAAATGATTAAAGTGGAGTAGCAATTAAGGAGAAGATGCAAAACATATGAATAAAGAAGAAATTGAAAATTTTCCTATCTTTGATGTAGTTGAAAAACACAAGAAAACAAGAATCAAGAAACCAAAAATCTACTTCAATACAATATAGAAATTAGCTTTACTCAAGCAACAAATAATTTATTGATAATGGAACAATTGTTCATGATTTCATATTTACAAAAAAGATAACAACTTAACTAATTAACCTCTAACAATAATATTAATGAATGAATGAACAAATAAACTTAATGAATGAAAGAGGTGTGGTGAAGATTTATGGGATGAAACCCTAATGATTATAAGGTCATGCCATCAATTGCTGAAAGCAAAAAACGATAAGATAGTGGGTGGTTGATGGTAAGCTGAAGACATTCATTTTTCTATTTTTTTTCTCATTTGTTTGTATGGAAGTTATGGCCACTTTCTGTGTTCAATTTTGACGACACTTACTTGCTATTGGTTGGGTGCATTTATGGTGGTGGTGTTGGTTTTGCAAAGATGCTTTGATGGATGTAGGAACAAAAGAGTTTAAGAATAAAAGGAGGTGTTGCTTGAAGGCCAAAGGGTGGGAAAGCTCATAAAATTTGTGAAAAAGATAAATGATGTTTGGTGTAATTGAGGAGGCATTGGTTGTGTGTTAGTTTTCTACATTGTAGGTTCTTGCTATTTGAGGCAAAGACATCTTTGTTGTGCCTTGCATCTTAGTAGGCAGAACTTGTTCATCTTGTTTTTGTCTAAAAGTTGATGACCAATATGTGATGATGAATTGAGAGATCTCATGAGCGGCCTAATGGATTTTCAATGTACCTCATCATTGTTTGTTTTGTCAAGTTTTATAACATGGATCATGGTCTTGTAAGAGAACACCCATGAATTGGGAATTCTGGAAGGAGTGTTGTTTCGGGAATTCATAGTGTCGTTGCAATGGGCTATTGATGGGCAACATCTTTCTTTGTCAAAATCATAATTCATATCATGTTATGCATGTATGTGTATTCCAAAATCCTTGTGCCCTTGGGAATTTGTTGGTTGTGCATCAATTTAGGTTGTTTATCTCCAATGTTGATCTTGTGTGGGATGTTGGGATTGAATGCTTTCATGTTTTTTATGTGGGTTCTAGGGAAGACGTCTATGTTGAAGGAAGTCCTCTAATCAATTACATTGAGAAAAACCTAAAATGACCAATGGTGCTCATGAGAGTGAGATCAGATGAATTTGACCTTGAAATACTTGTAGTTTTTTATTAAATTGTCTTGTAGTCGATAACATTGGTTGTTAAATTTTTTCATAATGACCTTATTTACACAATAAAGGTGAATGTTGCTAGTTATATGTTAATTAATTAGATGTTGATTTGACATTTAGGGATTCCATGTATGTGCCCCAATTTTTTGTATCAGAGCTAGTTACAGACATATTGGGAAATTGGCATAATTATGAGAGGATGGAGGGACGTTGATGCCACTATGAATAGTTGAACCATCATTTTAGAATTTGATCAACGTAACTTTGGAGGACATCCACCACCAAGCACCTTGGTGATCCTCATATCTAACTTTGTTGTAGTTGAAATAATAGGGTTTGATCCTAGAAATCTTGTTATTGGTGTTGCCTTGTTTGGATTTTACATTAGAACATCAATATGGTTGTGAGTATCACATGGTGACTAGAGCTGGATCCTCATCAACACAAACAACTATAGGTTCTTTTATGTGTCTCAATGGCCTCATCATTAGGAATGAAAAATCTCATAAGTCTCATGAAAACCTTAATAATATTACTAGATTAAGGGACATTTGGTTCCTTGTAGACCCACCATTGCTAAGAGGATGTGCAAAGTTTTTCAAACCAAAACATAGTAATGAGTTTAAGGAGGGAGACAAATTAGTTAGGTTGGAGTTTTCTAAATACTATTGTTTTTCTGAACTTGAAGTTATGTAGGGGAGGCGAAGGGTTGTTGAGCTGGGTCTATGAAGGTGCTAACAAGATAAGTTTTCGTAGTAAGATTGAAAGTAACCATATTCTTACCATGGAAATTGAAGAGGAGCAAGGGATGAACTTTACATAGGTTTAAGGACTATGATTTGGGATACAAAGTTTCAAATTTATGATGGGATGGAAGGTAATAGCCATTTGAGAAACAAGGAACTTGCTGCAAATACCCATTTAAGTTTTTTCATTTAGAAGTTGAAAAACCACCTCCATATGTTGGAAACATTTAGGTCCCAATTTTACTTATAAGTTTAAATAGATGTGCCAAAATCTTCATACCTAGAATGGAAAAATGGTTTCAACCAAGGGATAGATTGGTAAAAGTAGAGCACGTAGGTGTCTTTCCAGGTTGGTGAGTTGGTTGTTAAAGATTAACAAAGATGGATCACACTGTGGATTGAGGAGAGTGAAGACCATGTAGATTTATGTGTTTATCCTTGATATACTTCAGACCTAGGCAATAACTTAAATAGGTTGGATGTCATGACTGGTAGATTAAAGGTATGGACGAACTATTTTGTGGAAAGGAATTTGAAAACATCTTGGATTGGACAAAGAGATTAGAGATGGCATCTGAGGTTCGAGGTTATGATGAAATGAAGCTATGCAAGATTGTTAAACTAAATCTGTGATGCAAAGTTAATTAGGGATTGGTTTAAGAAACTACAACTTGTTCTTGCAAATTGGAATGAAATGAAGACCAACATGCGTCGAAAGTTTAGGGTCGTGGATCTTGATGAACTAAGGGTGAAAATGGATTCTATCAAGCAAGAGTCCATGCAACAAGTACAATTATACTTTGACAAACTTGATAAATTGTTCAGAAGAGGCAAGATAAAGGAGGATGAACAAAAAAGGTTTTTTTTGGCTCATTTATGACTAAAAATTAGAAAATTATGCATGGTAAAAACGTATGCCAATGTGGAGGAGATTCTTGCAATTGCCAAGGATGTTGAAAGAGTTTTTGGTGAGCTAGGTGAAACATCATTTGAACCTCTTAAGGAAGAACAAGAAGAAGGTATGCACAATGACACATTGTTGAAGAAACAAGTGTTTGCTTTGAATGAATCTTTCATTACTTTCTTAAAAGGAACATCTTTTGTTATTGGAACAATTCTTTAGGAACTAGCAATATTACCATGTGTCAAATTTGCAAAGCCAATGACCACATAGCCACTATATGTCCCCGCATAGGAGACTTGAAGCCAAAATGTGTTAAATGTGATTTACCACATAAGATGGATAATTGTGGGGTAAAATGTGGGTATTATTTTGGTATGGGACATACAAAAGACATATGCTAGAAAAGAGGAAAGATGGGAAGACATCATTTGTTGCAAACAATTACTTGGAGGTTTTAATTGATGATGAAAAAACAACTCTTGAGTAGTTGAACCGCTTGGTGGTGCAAAACATGATTTTTTAAAGGGCTAGGATTCCAAGGAGATGTTTACCCGTTGAGGCAGTTGAAGATGAAACTATAAATGATTGATAAACAATACCTGTGGAACTTGGAAGGAGTTATGCAATGAGATCTAAAATATTGATGCATTTCATCAAGGGAAAGATCTCATTATCACCCATGGAAACCATCCTAACAATATGAAGAGAATTGGAATCTTTGGAAAGTCTTGTCAAAATAGCAAAGAAGAAAAAGGATGAAGTTTTGAAGTCAATAAATTCAACCAAGGTGGAAGGACCACCTACGGTGTGTAGAATCAACATACATAAAAACTATAACAACAAAACACTACATCTGTTAGTTGAATTGAACAATAATTTGTTTGAAGGATTGGTGGACACCAATGCATCCATGTCGATAATGTCTACAATTGTGGTGTGTGAGTTGGGCATTATGCACATAGTGTTTAAATCTGAGGCATATAAGACAACATCTATAGTGGTAAATCAAGCCTTTGGTAAGATTATTAATCTCCTAGTAAAGTTTGGGCTTGTGCAATGTTTGATGATGTTCATGATAGTTGACATTAATAGCTATGATTTGTTGTTAGGTTTGGATTTTCTCATCAAGATTTGTGTAGTCTTTGATGTGGAAAACAAATTGATCCAAAATAGGTAGGGCCTAGGAAATAACATCCAAGTGTTAACATTGAACATGGTAAATATGTTGCATTTGGCCAAGGACATGAATCACAATATTAATGATGAGGAACAAGATGAAACCCTAAAATTATGGGGCATTGGACGTCATGATTTGGGAGGCAGTAAAAGAACACCTTTTTTACAAAACCATGACAAAATATTGTTAGATGATGATACCAATAGTAGTTCATTTGATGAATTTAAGGAAGATATAAATGCTACAACAAAAGATGAACAATATAGATTGTTCCTAAAAAACCAACTGACAACAATAGAGGATCTGAATGATAATGGCTTTGAAAGTTTTGTAAGGAAGGAAAGACCTAATCAGATCATGAATTTGATTATGGTAGAACAAATAAACAATGTGTTGTTTGGAAAGACTTCTAATTGTGATGACTATGAAAATTGGATATGATGTGTTGAGCAAGATGAGGAATGGGCAATTTACCTTTGAAAAATATTCACCAATATTTGATGTCTTTGATATAGATATTGAGATTAAGACTTAAGAAACAGATGTAAAGCATAAAAGTCATGAGAAGATAAGGTGGGAATAAATCAAGGCAAAAATTTGAATAAGTCTTGAGTTGGATCAAGAGAAGACTAACTAGTTATGGGAATTGTTAGAACAATTTCAAGATGTATTTGCTTAGCACAAAGGAAAGTTGGGATGTTGTAAAATTGGAGAGCATGTTGTTGATACACATGGCTTTCCTCCTTGCAGAAGTCCACCAAACATACTTTATTTTTGGGAGGAAGCAAAAGTGAAAAGGCATATTGATGCATTTGTTAAGTTGGGAAAAATGAAACCAAATACCTCTAAGTATGCCTATAGGGTGACTTTGCTAGTCAAGAAGGATGGTAGTTGTCATTTTTATGGAGATTGCAAGCCATTGAACTTGCAAAGACACTTAGATGTGTTTCTAATGCCGTTGGTAGAAGGTGTTATAAATTGGTTGGGTAAGTTTCAATGGTTTTATGCCCTTGATGTGTAGTTTGGATTTTGGCAGATTAAAATGGCCCTTGAAGATATTCAAAAATTTGAATTAATCACTAAGTCAGGACTGTTTGATTGTATAATTATGCCTTTTGGCATGAAGAATGCCACCAATATTTTATCCAAGACTATTATTGAAGTATTTGGCAAATATCTAAATAAGTTCTTGAAGGTTTTTTTGGACAACTTGAACATACACAACCATAATTGGGAGCACTTTTGTTTTGTTTTACTGAAGTTGAAGGAAGTCAACCTCAAATTTAATATTAGGAAGTGTGAATTTGCTAAGTTTGATTTGACATTTCTAAGACATGTGGTCAATTGTGATGGCACTCAACCAAACCTATGGAAGATTAAGGCTACAACAAACTTTTTAATACCTACAACAATTACTAATGTTAGAGCGTTCTTGGGGTTGACATGTTACTACCAAAATTAAATTAAAGGCTACTTTGAGATCGCCATGCCACTATTTGACCTAACTAAAAAAGATGTTTTCAAATGGAAACACAATTACCAAGTTGCTTTTGATTTGTTGAAAACAACATCTGTCTCTACTATAATACTTATTCGATGAGGCTTTTCAAGAACATTCATTTTGGATGTTGATTGGTCCATTCAAAGGGTGGGGGCAACACTATCATAGAAGGAAGGAAGGAATGAATGAGTCATTGCATATGCCAGCAAAGGTTTATCTTTTGTTCAAAAGAAGTTCCACCCCATGGAGGGTGAGTGCTATGCACTGGTCTAGGGGATAATGCACTTTAAGTAGTATTTGTACTGTAATCATTTTATGTTCAAAACTGATCACAAACCACTTGAGTGGTTGGCAATTGTTTTGGATGCTTATAGTACAAAGGGAAGGTCGATCAACACACTATAAGATTTTAGCTTCAAGATTGTGCATTGAGCAATAGCTAAACACACAAATGTTGATGCCCTTAGTCGCAATCCAATTGATGGTGCTAATGAGTGGGAAGATCTAATTGAAGAAATTCAAGATTGCAAACTAGTGGGGCCTAGTTTCAACTAGTAGAAACCATCTAGATTGGGTGAAGAAGTTCAAAACTATGAGTTGTGTTGCAATAGTTAGGGAGCCAAGGATTGTTAAATAATTTGTTTATGGTGGACGTAGGTGGAAGTGATGAGGATGAGATACACATAGATGTTGAAATACTTGTTATTGATAACATGAAGGAAGACGCGGAGAGGACATATGTTAGACATGGAGCAAATGAACAAAAGAAGAGGAGGCAAGAACTTTGGGATGTGCACACCCATTGGCAGATGGTCGATGAAGCTCAAGCTATGGTTGATGAAGTTGAGGGCAATAAGTGTCTAGAAGCTGATAGTGATTAGGAATATGTTGAAAACATGGAATTATGGGATGTTGAATTGCTTGTTTGTTCTAAATGGGAATCAGATCCCAATTGATTGTGATGAAGGGGAAAAATCAAGGAGTAGCAAACACATTTTATACTACTACTAAAGTGATGATAATTTGATCTTCAGGTTTGGTTGTACCAAAACCTAAAGAACATAGGCAAATCATTATGGACATACATGATGAAATTGGACATTTTGGGGAAAGAAAAATTCTTGTTGAAGTAAAAAGTCAGTACTTTTGGCATAACATGACGAAGTTCGTCAAGGAAGTTATTCGCATTTGCAAAAATTGTTAATTGGTCAAAAGAACTAGGAATGTCAAATTAAAATTCGTATGGTTAATGCATAGTTGGAGTAGTTTTGATGCATAGATGAACCACGGGCAAACACGAACTCACAAGACTCACCACAACTCGGACTTGGAGGAAGCCACCACCTTCCCCTTTATAGTATTCTTTGTGCTTGGCCACGAGACCAACATCCAAATGTCATTTTGTCCCGGGACTCACAAGCGGTAGTCTCGAAATTCCCGAAATTGGGACTCTCGCAACTTTGGAGGCCCATAACTTTGTGTGTAAACCTTCGATTAAGGTGAGGTCTAAAGCAAAGTTGTCGCCCTCATCAAGAGATTTGTAATGGTATGTCACATGTCACCTGTACACAAGGAAATCGGGGCGATTCTTGACTTTTAGTGGTCAGGAGTCAAATTGACAATTTGACTTTCAACCTTTCTTTTGGCAATAACTTATGTTTTAAGTACTCAAATGAGTCATACAAGCCCATTTTAGACATTTAAGTTCTAAGAGCTTTCCAATGATATAAGGAATTATTCAATCCAATGGGTTTTAACCCCTGCACTTGTTCTTTGAAAATTCAAAAGTTCATCGGGACTCCAACTCCCAAAGTGAGAGCTCATTCGAGAGTGTGGAGGTTCATCCCCTCACACTTTCTTACACTTTCGAGAGCATGAAATGCGACTTTTGGGCTTCACTCTTGGCCCACACCTTTACAAGTCCTTGCTTTGCCTTCGTTGCGAGCCCAAGGCTAGGGTTGTGACATTAAAGGAAAAGAAAAACAACTATGGGAAAGGTCGAAAAGAGACTTGCAAGTGTTTCACATTGCATGTGATGTTTGAAGACTGAAGGATTTAGTTTAAATTATATGGGAGTTGTTACATTTATGATGAAGATTTATGGGATGAAACCCTATTGATTATAAAACCATGTCATCAATTGCTAAAAATAAAAAACGATAAGGTAGTGGGTGGTTGATGGTAAGTTGAAAATGTTCATGATTCTATTTTTTTTTTCATTGGTTTGTATGCAGGTTATGGCCACTTTTTGTGTTCAATTTTGACAATGTTTATTTGCTATTGGTTGGGTGCATTTTTGGTGGTGTTGTTGTTTTTACAAGGATGTTGTAATGGATGTAGGAACAAAGGAGCTGTTGTTTGAAGGCCAAAGCGGGGGGAAACTCAAAAAAATTGTGAAGAAGATAAGTGATGTTTATTGTAGTTGAGGAGACATTGGTTGTGTGTTAGTTTTCTATAGTGTAGGATTTTGCTATTTGAGGTGAAGACATTTTGCCTCACCTTGTGTCTTAGTAGGCAGAACTTGTTCATGTTGTTTTTGTCTAAAAGTTGATAACTAGGTTATGATGATGAATTGAGTGATCTCGAGAGCGGCCTAATGGATTCTCATTGTACTTTGTTTTGTCAAATCTTTAAACATGGATCATGGTCTTGTAAGAGAACACCCATGAATTGGGAATTCTGGAAGGGTGTTGTTTTGGGAATCCATAGTGTCGTTGCAATGGGTTGTTGATGGGCATCATCTCTCTTTGTCAAATTCATAAGTCATATCATGTTCTGCATGTACGTGCGTTCTAAGATCCATGTGCCCTTGGGAATTTGTTAGTTGTGCATCAATCTAGGTTGTTTCATTCCAATGTTGATGTTGTGTGGGATGTTGAGATTGAGTGCTTTCATATTTTTTATGTGGGTTCTGGGGAAGACGTCTATATTGAAGGGAGTCCTCTAGTCAATTACATTGAGAACAACCTAAAATAGCCAGTGGTGTTCACGAGAGTGAGATTAAAGCAATTTGACCTTGAGAGATTTATAGTTTTTGATTAGACTGTCTTGTAGTCAATAGCATTGGCTATTAGAATTTCTTTCAGTGACCTTACTTACCTAATAAAGGTGAATGTTGCTAGTTGTATGTTAATTAATTGGATGTTGATTTGACATTTAGGGCTTCCATGTATGTGCTCCAGTTTTTTGTTATAGAGGAACCACACGTCCTCATGAATGAAAGTATAGAGCCATTGAGGGCAGGATGATAATTTCAAACAACACAGATCAGAAACATGTCTAGAATTGCTTTGCAGACCTTGTCTCAAGTGAACTAGCACTTGAATGTTGTGATTGGCTCTCATCATTGGTTTGTGAGGATTCAAGATGACCGATGAGAGTGATGATTAGAGAGAAATTATTTCAGATCTCTGCATGTCTTCTGCATGTGGCCCATAATTTGCATGCAAAAGCCGTGCAAAGTGGAGAGTAAATGAAGTGAAATTGTTGTGAAGATATCCAGATTATTGAGGATGAGCATTCTACTACAAGGTTCTGGCACATTACTAAGAATTCATGAACTACATACATATTCCAATGCACTTTTTCACATGAGATCTTACTTTTCATGGCATCTTGCATGTACTTTGATGCATATGAATCCTGTGAGACTTTGAAATTTTTTCAAGAAAATGAAAACCACATAGTTGATCTGCTCTATTTCTCAATTCTATTCACCTTTCCTAATCTGCATATATCCGAAGAATTTGTTTTTTCCAGTCTCATGACATTTGTCTGATGGGAAGCTCTACTGACACAACAGCTTTTTGTTGAAGAAAAATAAGCAAACAACCTGTGAGAACCATTTCTTGGCTCTCAAGCAGACAAAGTTCAAATTGTATCCAATTTGCATGCATCCATTGTAAGACTCAGATGCAAACCCATAACATTGAAGTAACTGGCTTTCTAGTCAATCCAACTCTAGAAGATAAATAATCCACCTCTACAGACGCTTCAGATAACACATACATCACAGGCCCTGTTATTCCTGACCTCAATTTTCCTTCACCATGCAGCCCAGATTATTGCTGTACACGTCCTGCTACATGTGGAATACATGGTTTTGGTTCTGTGTAGCCAACACCTGAGGACATCGAAGCACATATATTCATGTTTCAGCATATAATTCAGATATGCCTGCCCAACCTCATTGAAAATAGGGGTACCAAATAGTGCAGCAGCGCCATTAAGCATTATGCTAGCTGTACCTGCACCATGTCTGCAAAATACCTTTGTTTTGGTGAGATATTGCCTGTTTAAGCAGAAAGTGCAGACAATTCCACAATTACATTCTATTCATAAGGATCACCCATATCACTCAATGGCCTCATTAATTTTCCACTGTTCAACCTCAAGAGTGAAGATTGGGAAAACAGCATAAACAATAATATGAAAAATACTTACATGGCAGGAAGAAGAGTGCAGAAGAGGGATCAGTGAATGTCTATGTGCTCTCATTTTGCATGCTATTAAGCAAGTGTCGAAGAAGTGGCATTGCCTCAATGACCTACAAAAGAAAATCAGGAATAGGAGGCACAGAGTCCGCTTGTGTTGGAACAGAGTTTCTTGCATGATGCTGATTTTGTCGATGAGAATGCCGTTGTTTCTGTTGTTTCTTTTTCCATCTTGCATTCTCCTTCAGTTCAAATGTACCTTCCCTTTCATTTTCACTGTTGCTTGACAGCCCATCCTCCAAAACCATTATTTCATGCTTTGAAGGCCTGTATTTGTTCCGTCCTTGCTCTTTACGGCTGACATCTGAAGTCTGTTTTTTTCCTTCATGGACTTCTTCTCTGATTCTCTGTCCTACTAATGTTTTATCTGGTTGAGAAGGGCCACTTCCGTCATGCTTGCTTCCATTCTCAGGGTGCTTTGTTGAATGCTGACCATGCCGATGCCGTCTTGAAGAGTGGCCACGATGGGCACTTTCAAGCCCATTGGCATCAACTCGCTGCTTGGATTCATCAGTGGCAAGTGCATCACGAATTGCACTGGCCAAGAACTCATCTTTAAGGCCCTTCTTCTTGGCATGTGCAGACAACTCAGGCATGTCATCCTCATCATCAAGTTTTACCACAACAGGTCGGCGTGCCTTTGTCTGCCGAGGCTTGGTCCAGAGCTGAGAACTTTCACCTAGCATCGATGAATCAAGGGAAGTAGATGGAGCAGCAGCCTCAGGTGTGGTAGGGGTATTTGCTGATGAAAAGTGAGGGGGTGGATAATCCCTGGAGACAGCATCAGTGGGCAGGTAGTAGTTCTCATGGCGATGCCTGTGCTGAGCCAAGAGTGCAGCACTTGCATCAGCAAGGGAGGGATCATCATTGCTCTGCTGTGTGAAAACAAAACCAGCATCCCACTCACGATATACACTTGTGGGCCTCTTTTCTCCAGCCTCCAGTAGTATCTCATCATAATCTCCAATGGGGCCCAAGGCATCCAAATTATCTTCTACATCAAGACCTTCAGGCACCACAACACGGCCCTGTGCATGCACAGAAACTGGCCCCAACTCAACACCAAATACTTCATTAAGGGCTTCCAATGCTCCAAAGCCTTCATCTCTCCATCTCTCCCCATCTTCAGAATTTGTTGGCTTCTCAAGAGCCTGCAACAACCCCAGTAAATTGCAAGCCCGCTCTTGTACTTCCATGTTCACACTGTTGACCAAAGGAGTCACATTACTGATTATGAGAACCACAGCTGCTTCCAAGGACCCCTCTCCTAAGAACTGTGAACTCCCGTGCTCATTGTTCTGTTGCCCTAAACTGGAGTCTTGGTAACAAGCAGTTGCAATGAAGACAAAGACCTTTAGTACTGCCTGGAGGTAGACAGCATGGATTGCCATGGGCAGCAGCCGAGTGCCTGGTTGAAGCAGAGCCTCAAGAAGCTCAAATGCACCTAATGGTGCCAATGCCACATACTCGCCAGCCACCCATGCAGCTGCACAAAGAACACCTTGCAGTGGCACGCAGGCCAAAAGTGCTGGATCCACAAGAAGGTCCCGTGCAACTTTCACTACCTCTCTCCTTACTGATTCCACTCTCAATGCTATATCCATGAGCTGTCGACCCACCTCCTCACCATGCTCACAAAACGGAATATGTGCAATCTGTGCCAGTACTGACACATACCAGGGGAAGTCTGAAATCATTTCATAGCATGCACGACTACAGATGGAGAGAATGGACAAGATAAGTTGGTTACAGAAAATTGGATCCGTGGAGCGAACATACTGCAATAGTACCTGCAAAAGGCAATTTCCATGATTCCGTAAGTACTGGAAATACTTGATCTCTGTATTGACAGCAATTGCTCTAATTCACAAAACATGGCATGCATTGATGTTGGTGCCCTCTTCACATGGAAAGCTTAAAAGGTTAGCAGCACTCATTCAACTACATCTGTCACACTAGAATTTGAGAAATGTCAATCCTGGCAATATCAGAGTTCCAGCAAATTGGCAGGAAGTTGGCATTATGGAAGGCCTGCAAATCAACCATGGCCTGCTGGAATTTTTGGTTGTCCAAAACATATGCGGAATGCCATCACAAATACAAATGAGATCAGATGCCAGGTTTGATGCCCTGATCCAGACCTAGTAAACTCTCTCTGAGGCTAGGTTTGATGCCCTGATAGACTCTCTTTGCCTGTCCTACATGGAGAGCAGTTAAGTACAATTCCTCTGAGGATATGGATATGACACACATCAGGGCAGCAACAGGATCTTCAGAGATGGAATACTCTAGAAGCATCTCCTGCAGGTCCATTGACAACTTCCTTGGGGCTGGAGCAATTGGTCTCGCTAAAGAATCAGCAACATATATCACACGGGGAAGGAATTCTTTGATCTGAGGAAGAAAGTACTGACCTGCACTGTCTCTGTAACATTGCTCTCAGAAATCATACCCATGATCAGCACTAGTGACTGCCTCTGTATGCTGGGATCCCCATCGTTGAGGCACTGCACAATGGTATCCTTGTTGTCAGCTACTGCCCATGGATGCACAGGCATGAGTGCAGCGAGAGCTTGCAATCCTAGGTACTTAAGATTGGGATCTGCTTGTGCCATGATCTCCTTCAGTTTCTCCACAGCCAGTTTCACTGCTCCTGCATGATCCGTCAACCCTAATGTGACGGTGCAAATGCACTCAAACAACAGCGACTTTGCCATTGTCTTATTCATCTGCTCGCATAATAGCCCTGCAATCTTGCGACCCAGTCGAGGCTCCAGTGGAGTCAGTGCTCCGAAAATCTTCACCAGCTTGATGGACAGCCAATTGCTGGTCGAGCTTTCCAAAAGCCTATAGAACTCGGGGGCCAGAGGAAGGTAGGATCTGGGATCTCTGAGAGTCAGCTCACACAGCACACTAACTGCAGCACTCACAACTTGAGGATCCGGATCATCCATCTTCTCCACAAGCCGCTTGAACGCAACCCTAATTGCGTCAGGGTACTTGGAAAAGACCCGCAGCAGTGCGAGCGTAGCCTTCTTTCGTACGAAAGTCCGGCCGCTAGTCATCATGGTAAAAATCTCCTGTGTCAAGGCACTGGCAAGATCTCTGTTGGCGATCCGCGACAAGCATTCAATGGCCATACCTGTCTCATACTCATTCTTGCTACCCATATCTTTTCTCAACAAATTGGTGGTCAACACCAACACGTCCGTCTCCTCATGGAAACTCTGGGAAGCAGCCAGATACCCTATTTTCTTGTACGCGAACTTGGGCATCGTCATGACCTGGACGACGTGAAACGAAGCCCACTCCATATCCGATCCTTGCAACATATGGAGATACGTGAGCTTTTGCAATGCAACTACCTTGGTTGCCGCATCTGTGGAATTGATTTCCTTCTTCACCTCGTCCAATACCTTGGCCAGGTAACGGGACTCGCCGATCATCTGCAGTCGTAACCCTTTTACCAAATCATCCAAGCTCCGCTGAAACAACGATTCCATAATGGAACTCGCCATTTCTACTCCTAATTAAGCTCCACTTACCCCCTTTCCCCCACACACATACACCAAACTCGCACTCTCCCGGATGCCTTTCTACCACCACCCACCACAAAACCTCTCACATATTTCTCCAATTTCGGCAACAACAACAAACAAAACAAAACAAGTTTCAGCTAACCCTAGATTCACACTCTTTTCCATAACCCACCATCAGCTACTAGCTCTTCTGCGTGTATGTTTTGTCTCTGTCTGTGTGATCTTCTGTGGGTCTTCTCTTGTTGTCTCCCTCCCTCTGAGCTTGCAAAATACGCACACAAGCACGCAAACGGAATTGGGTTCTTCTCTTCAACAGTGCAAACACCTTGTTCCTTGCAAATGATTTCGTCTTATCCGCCAACGAACGAAGGACAACAGAGAGTTCCTGAGGACAACAGAGTTCCTGCGAACGAAGGAAAACAGCGTTCCTGAGGACGAACAGAGTTTCGCGAACGAAGGAAAACAGCGTTCCTTAGGACGAACAGAGTTCCGCAAACGAAGGAAAACAGCGTCCCTGAGGACGAACAGAGTTCCGCGAACGAAGGAAAACAGCGTTCCTGAGGACGAACAGAGTTCTGCGAACGAAGGAAAACAGCGTGTGACCGAACAACGGGTAGCAGGGGAAGGATCCCATGAGCGTACTGTCTGTGTGAACGCGAACGGCTTGATCTGGGTAATCTGGCCGCCACTCTTAATTAGTGGCGGCAGATCTCTCCTTCATGGGAATGTAAGGAAGATTTGATATGCATGGAATGCATGGGGACTTAAGGGAGGAAGTTGACGGCGCATCCGATGATGGAAGCGGCGCCTCATTGATGAGTTTTTGGGGGGGAAAGAAG
>Ga0209208_10005801_pt1 | contig 17110 bp, 9 predicted proteins | sample S1TSphfallax_3_FD_187694 | JGI IMG/M metagenome (GOLD analysis project Ga0209208, IMG submission 187694) | Host-associated microbial communities from peat moss isolated from Minnesota, USA - S1T2_Fd - Sphagnum fallax MG (SPAdes) (version 2) | ecosystem: Host-associated > Plants > Peat moss >...
TTTTTCTTTTTTTTCCCCTCTTTTTTCCTTTTTTTTTTTTCATTTTTTCCCCCTTAACCTTGTTTTTATTGCCATTTCATGCCTTTCCCTCCCATGCCTTTTTAAGTAATTGAAAAAAATTGATCGCCATCCAACATACCCACACCATTGGATGGTGATTGAAATTCTTTGATCACCTAAGATGTAAAATGGGGGATGACTTTTTTTCCCCAAAATGATAACACATGTCCCACCCCTTTTGGTCACCATCCGAAGGAGGGGGTATGTTAGATGGTGACTAAAACATTTTGGTCACTTTAAAAAGGGGGGCACATGTAATATCATTTTTGAAAAAAATCATCCCCCCCCCCCCCCCCCCCCCCCCCCCTTCCCCCCTCCATGCCTTTTTGGGTGAATGAAAATTTTTCAATTGCCATCCAATGGTGGGGGTGTGTTAGATTGTGATTGAATTATGGTGACTGAAAACATTTGGTTGCCATTCAACACACCCCCATTGTTCGATGGTGATTGAATTTTTTCGCCATTTGGTCGCCAAGAAAAGGGGGTATGTGATATGTTTTTGGAAAGCCCTTGATGAGGGCTTTCCAAAAACATATCACACACCCCCTTCTATGGTGACCAAAAAATTTCGGTCGCCACAGAAGGGCGATCGAAAAAATTTCAATTATCACAAGGTTGGCAATTGAAAATTTTAAATTGACATAGGGTTGGCGATCAAAATGTTTTTTTTGCCATAGGATTAGCGATCAAAATTTGTTTTCAATTGCCATTTGTAATAGGGGCTACCCAAATGTCAATGAAAAGTTTCTTATGTTTGTTTTAATGGACTTGATGGACATGGACCAAGATGGACATCGAAATGACACCTTACACAAAATGGCCACTTCACATTGGTTTTGACAACCCTAGTGAAAACATTTTATGGACAATGTAGTGTTTTCACCCTTGGGCTTTTCATGGGCTATTATAATGAAAGCAAAGTTTATCGAATTTGGGATGTTGTGCAATGAAAGATCATGCCATCATGGTGAGCAAAATTGTCATGGTTGATGAACTCATGAACTAGTCAATTTTTTTGTTTTTGTTTAATGCTATTGGAAAGTCCAACATTGTTGCTTTAGTTGACATGACAACACCATCAACTATTGGACAATTAGAGTAGTTGGAGCAAAATGTCTCGCCCATGCAGGAAATTGTAGCTAAATTTCATCCAATATGTTCACTTGGTCAACTCATTATAGATCTTGAGATTGAATTGGAACATACTCTGAAAATTGATAGATTTACAATGTTGATCAACAATTTGCCAGCATGAACACAACAAACTTTTACTAGATTTGGTGATTGGATTTACCCACCAATGCATGCATGTAGTGTTTTTAATGTTGATCCATTCATGGAACCAACTAGATATTCAAAAGAGCTATCAATTCTCCACAAACACAAGAATGGAAGATGGTTATGGAAGATGAAATGAAATCTAGGCTTATTACAAAATGACACATGGGATTTTGTAAATCTACCATTCGAATATCTCGTTGTCAATTATAAATGGGTTTATAAGTTGAAGTTAAAATCAAATGGCAATGTACAAAGTGGAATGCTACAAAACTAAACTTATAGTTCATGGTTTCACACAAACCTATGCTTTGGACTACATAGAAACATTTGTTCTAGTGGCAAGATTGGATTCAATCTGAATCATTCTAGCAATTGTTGTCATGGAAAATATATGCACATGGTGCAGTTTGACATCAAAACAACATATATTTATGGTGACATTTTTGAAAAGCTATACATGGGCCAAGGAAAAAAGTTTGAAGATTTTTTTTCTCCACTTAAAATGTACAAGCTCCAAAAATCCATTTATGGATTAAAACAAGCTTCTTGCAATTGGAACCAAAAGTTTAATGAATTTTTGGTGCAACAAGGACTTGTTCCCATTACTATGTGTCTATGCATGAACAGTCCTCCCCCAAGCTCATTTTGGTCATATTTGTAGATGATGAATTTGCATGTAGTATTTCCATAGATCACATTACTTGCACCATTAAACCACTTGCAAGTATTTTTTTTTGACATACAAACAAATGAATTAGACTGTTAAATTGGTTTTTGGATCAAATGTGATCATTTTCACCATCTTTTGTACATTGAACACATCATCGAGAAGTTTGATTTTTTAGATGCAAACTTAAGTTTAGTAATTGTGAACACTAATACTCATAGTAGTTTAAAGGTTGGCATGGACGATGTTGACACTACATTTCCTTATCAATAAATAGTGAGTAACCTTGCATTTGCTAGTCTTGGCACATGGGGCAAAAACATTCTTGGGGTGGACCATTGAGAACATCACACCTTGATTTTCTTAGACCCATCAAACTTTGAAAAATCATAGGAAACATTTAAATAAATTTTTTCATAATTTTTTTTAATGAGTACATTTATTAGGTTCCATAGATTTTGAAAGTCTAATAATATCAAGAATATTGTGTATTTTGATGTTCCTAGTCATTGCATTTAGAAAAAAATTTCAAAAATGTAATGATGGTCACCTTTCCTTGAACTTTTTGGTTAGGAAAACAAATTTGAAACATGATTTGAGAACTTTTTAAAGAATTTTTTCCCTTTAAGGTAATTTGGAAGTCATTCTATTTTTATGTTTTTATTAGGTAATTAATTGAGTAAGTACAACTTAATTATGAATTTCTAAAATTAATACTATCAATTTTTGAAGGGGCCATTTTAATTAGGAATTTTTTAAAGATAATTTCCATTTCTTAAAATTCCAAGATAAATTTCAAGCCATAAATTAATGCATGCAATTAATAAACATGAGAAAAAATAAATTTATAGTTGTGAAAACATTTAAAGTAAAGGGCCTAGGTGGTTCCTAAGGGTCCACCCAAAGATGTTTTTGCCCCATGGTCAAACATTAGCTATGTTGTGTCTAAAGTAGTTAAGTTTTTTGTTTAGCTCACTAAAATTCATTGTGCTATTGTTAAACGCATCTTGAAGTGTACTTGAAGGGTATTTAACATCTTATCGTATGTTTTGGAGGTTCTAGTACGAATCATTTTCTCATTGGCTATTGTGATGTCCATTACATGTTGCTACCTTGATGACAACAAGGCAAGGAGTGGTTCCGTGTTGTTTTTGAACAATGGTCCAGTGAGCTAGGGAAGCCACAAGCAAACTTGCACTTTTGGATCAACCATTAAAGTTGAATACATTGCTAGTTTTGTGGCAACTAAAGAAGTTGTTTGGCTGCATCACCTTCTATCTTGTCTTGGACATCCACAATTGAATCCCACACTTTTGTTATCTAACAATCAAAGCTACATTCACTTGGTTTACAATCCTGAATTTCCTAGATGCATCAAACACATTGACATTCAATTTCACATTGTTCAGGAAAAACAACTTATAGGAGAAATCAATATGTTTTATGTTTCTTTTGAACACCAAATTGTAGACATCTTCACCAAAGGTCTGCTAGCAATCAAGTTTCAACGACTAGGTAGTCTTCTCAAGGACTTACTCTAGTTGACCAAGATCAGAGTGAGTGAGACTAAAATTTTTATTCCCTATTGAATTGTGTGGAAGTGTTGAATAAGTTTAATTTTAATTCATTAGTGAACTCAATGAATAGCTTCTTGAAACTCTTCAACTATTGCTACGTTGCTACTCTGCATGGAGAAATTGGCCATGAACGTTTGACTATGTGTCTTTCTACATATAGAAAAAAACCAGAAACAATATATATATCTAGTAATCATATATGAGCAACATATCAAAAGGTTCTGAAAAGATGTTTTTGACACACATGATGCTTGATAGCTCTTGAGTTCTTAATGCACCTTAGTTGTACAAATGCATGGCACAAACTTGAATAAACATATAGATTCTATTGTTACGATCCAGACTACCAACGTGTAAGCGCGTCTACCAATTTAAAAATGAGTTCAATAGTCAGGACATATTCCTCACTAAAGAATTCTATCTACTAGTTAACATTTTTGTAAAGGTAGAGACTGCTGCTGGTTTGGGTCATCACCTGCAGGATGTTGTTGATATGACCATGATCAATTTGCCATTTGTTGAAAGCCATAAAGCAGCAATGATCTGACAGTCTGAAGAATATATCATAGAGTGTGAGATTTGAATGTCCTTTGAGTTAATGCTAATATATTCTACAATGCCTGCACAACAGGTTCTTGTGCTCTTAGGTGCACTATACAGCAAATTTTGAATGGAGAAAAGTCAGAACATGCCAGTTTGGCTCAGAAAAATGGTTTTGGCCAAGCATCCTCGCATAGCATGCTGAGGCTGCCAAAAGGCACAGCAAAGCCTAACACCTACTGTTAAAATTGGCTAGATGGTTTGATTGGTCCAGGTGCATTGCTACTAGTGGTTTCCCACCTTTTGCAGACTGATTTTCAGTTTTATGGGTGGAGTTTGGAAAAAATAAATGACTCGCTTAATCTTGGATTTGAGCAATACTGTTGCAGGGCCACAATATATACTGAGCATGAGTGGGGATGCTTTTTATCAAGTAACTGGTTTATGCTTTCTCAACTAAACAACTTCTCCAGAGTTTGAAATTATTTAATGCCTCTCATTCTCACAAATTAGTGCTCATACTATCAACTTCACCTACTGATTTCCTATCCCATAATTTACAGTTCAAATCAGGCCTAATGGCATATGTCAGTGCAGTAAGAGTGGTTTACTGGGTATGCAAAAACTGAAAAAAACAGTCCTGAATTGGAAGTCCAAAAACAGAAAGTCTGCTCAAAACGAGTGATCACTCAGTAGGTTCAAATTCACCAGCTTCAAGGCTACAGACTCTTGGAGTTCAGTTGTTTTTAAGCGCCTTTAAGAGTGCTTGTAATCCCATGATCACTTGAGCAGGAAGCCCTTAAATTTGTGATGGCATACAGCATGTATGCATGACATAATGATGCAGGATTTCAAACCTGGTATGACTGGGATATAGCTGGGTCGGCAGCTTGTATGTATGGCATCCTGTATATGCTGATATACAGGATCCCTTTGGTAGTAGGACAGACTCAGCTACTAGACGATTAGCGTGATGCTTGTTCATACCATGATATGCATGATATTCATGAGTGCAAATTTCAATGCAGACACTAATATAATGAAGTCCAGATGGGATGATAGTGCTCTCCTAACAAGCGGAATCTGTTTTGAGCAATGTTGTGAGCTCATCTACTGTCCTGCTTGGCATATTAGTACATTTTGAAGGACTTTTGCTGCATATATATACTTCTTATCTGGACTCTGAACTCTGACTCTTTCATAGCTTGGAGTCTTTCGACTTGGGTCCTTTTGGAATAGTCATCCGGAGTTCTATAAAATTAGTGGGTAGATTGTTTCTTTTGCACGGGTTAGAGTGAATATCTTGTTGTAACCAGGTGCAGCAACAAGCTCGCCCTCTGCAAGCGTCCTCTATCTGGACACAGTCTGCAGTGACTAGTCGAGTATGATTTGCTGGATACCTCAATATTTAAATGTCAAAAGTGTGGGATCGAATCTAGCTAGCTGGGGCAGATGATCACCTGCTGCTCGTTTCTTGGCCGCGAAATTGCGCACTCATGTGTTGTCTTTGAGATTGTCGTGGGCACATGTATTGACATAGTCAAACTCTTCAGGCCGAGGGAAGTTGAACTGTCTTTTGTTTAGTAGATTACTGGTCAAATTATTCACAATTCGTGGCAGGATAATTCTCTTGGGTGGTAATAAGTTCGACGTTGGACGACCTACTACAAACGTCCAGGGTCCCCTGCGGTACGTCCACGCATCGATCCTTCACAGTTAGAGTTCTTTAGAACTCAGGAGAGTAGAGATGTCGGTGCTAATTACTGCAGCTAGCTGGTTCTAGTTACCGTAACTTAATTATCCCATGGATTTGTTGAACATGTCGCAAGGGTGCAACTAGCCGTGTACTACATGCTCTAAATTCTGTTTCATGAATTGAACTATCTAAGCTTACAATCAGTTACCATATTTGGTGAATCATCAGCTTAACCTACAAGGTTGAAATTTATTGACCGACATTCGGTTTAAGATCATTGATGTGTAGATTGGTCACCATGAATAATATGTCCATCGTGCTGTAGCTAGCCCAGGTTTGCTTTGGCTCAGGCCCCACGTCCTACGCTACAACATTAAGTTCTTCTTTTTGAGGCAAATTCAACTTTGCAGAGATACTGTAAGGGATCTTGTCACGCATTATATATCCCTTGATCACGTATGCTTGTTAGCTGCAAAATGTCACAACACCATAGGACTGTAAGCCAAAGAACAAAAACGGCCAAGCAATGGCGCAGTAGTAGTGGCCACTTTCAGCAGTACTCACCCTTTTTCCAATGGTTGATAAAATCAAAAGCATGGATCAGCTGCCTGCAGCAGATCCCTTCAAGGCATGCAACTTGCTATTATATGATATTATATTATAGGATAAACTAGTTCTTGATGTAGCTAGTTGAGCTGTGTTTGCAAATGTGTTTGTTCTGTGCAGCTGTAACTAGGGAGAGGCTACTGAACCATGTAGTTTTTCTTTTGATCCCACATTTTGAGGCTTGTTCACAGCTAGGTGTTTATACTGTGAAAAGAACTGTGATTTCCAATATTTTTGGAGAACTTCATGGAAACAAAAAAAAATCTTGTTTTTTAGTTTCCTTGGAGTAAAGTTGGGCAGGTTTATGCACATCAATTTCTCAGTTAAATTACTTGTTGCTCCGGTTTGAACTTGCCACAACCGGGGGGGGATGGAGTCATTTGTAATTTAAGCCACCGTCGTCAGTCGATTGTTGCCATTGGAATGTCAGCGGACTCACAGCACCACGACCATCTTTGTTTACATAATGAAAGTAGCTCGATGTCTTTCACGACACTCCTCACTTTCTGACATCCATGCAGCTGCCGTGTTTCAGTATTCTTGTTGGCTCTCGAATACAATACTATTTAAGTCAGTTTCAATATCATTTTACAGTGTAATAAGCTATTTTTCTATGACTAGAATATTAGTATTAATATTATCATTATTAGGATCTCATCATCTTGTCTTCCAAAAATTTGGCATGTTAGATCAAAAAGTTGTGATGGGCCAAAAACTTCCAAAACTTCCAAAAAACATGAGCCGCCCATTTGGGTGCACGTGGCAACTAATTAATAGAAGAAACAATAGGAAGGCACACTCTTTATTACTGTAGATTAGTTTGTAAACTCATTTTGCAAGCAAAATGATCAAATAAGCAAAAGACTAAAGTGTTATGTATCAAAGTCCATTTTGTCCACTTCCACAACTTGTGTGTGTATATTGTGTGTGTGTTTTATTTTTTTCACACACACCAAAGGGCAAAACCCAAAACTTTTTTTTTCTTTTGGGGGTGGGTGGGGACATCATTTGCAAGAGAGATAGATGATGGGTATATTGGCTTTTAATAGTATATATCTTACTACTACCTTCGCAATTTTTCACATTAATTTACATTTTTTTCAGAAATGTTAAAATTTTCAATTTTTTTTCCCTCCCCCAAATAAGAAAAAAAATTTGAAAGAAAAGATTGAACATTCAAAAAAATTATATTTGGTTGAAATGATTTTTCAAATTATTTATTTATTTATTTGACAAACATGTTTTGAAGCTTGTTATCAAGGTATGTTTTTTTTTTAAAACTAATTAATTATTTGACAAACATTGATTCAACCTGCCAAGGTATTACAATATATGATATTATTATTAGATGCAAGAATAACCCCCCCGCCCGCCCCCAAAAAACAATATGGGGGGTATCCTAAACAAAATCTACATATTCAAAGTTTTTTATTTATTTAAATGGGGTTAATAAGTGAATGCAACTTGTAGTCTTGCCTAATAAAAGGCATAGTTGACCCAAAAAAGGCATCTCACCCACCCCTAAAGTTAAAAAAATAATAAATGATGGTTCATGAGAACATTCCATTTGAGCTCAATGCGAAAATAACAATCTCCCATGGAGGTATCAACACTCGCTTTGGTTGGGGCTCTTAAGGGATTAGGGGGGGGGGGGGCTCCAACTAATCACCAATTACTGAATCAAGCATGTGCAAACATCAATTATTTTATGTAAGTAAGAAATATGTGGGGTTGGAGTTGCTTGGAAACATGTTATAAGCTAATTTTGGTATAAAATCACATGGTGTACCTTGTGAAGAACAAAATGTGTTTTTCATAATATCTAGATCTATTGAAAAAGGGAGTTTGTTTATTTTGTGTGTTTGTCATGTTGAGATCTCTCAAACCTTGTCACCCTTTTGTTGCATTTTAGTATAGTTAAAAAGCTATCAATGAGTTTGGGTGCAATCATAATAAAAAGAACCAATAGTGGTAAGGTTAGAATCCTTACCAAGGGTTAGTATGTTTTGTTAGTTCAAGTGCTTCCTTATATCACACCTATTGACCAAGAAGTTATGAATTCCATGTTGTTTGGCAAACTTATCATCTGAATTTTGAAAAAAAAAATTCTTATTTTTTTTCCTTTTTTCATACTCAAATTGAGATAATAAGATTTTCATCAAGGTTTAATTAAAACTATGTTTTTAAAAAATTATGCAAAATTAATCTAGTGGAACTTACAAAAACATGAACAAGCAAACAACATGCTCCTACAAGGCACCACACTCTCACAACCTCCTTCCTTTTATGTTTTTTTTTACCAAATTCAAATAAAACAAGCATCAATATCACAAATTTTTATTTAATTTTTTTATTCCTTAGCTCCAAAACAATTTTAAAGTTCTTTTGTGATCCTAAAGAACCAAATTCCCTTCTATCAATGTATTCACCTTTTAATACAAATTCTTTCCTTTCTCTTGTCTCCCTTATGATCCTTGCTTCCCCTTTTGTATATTTCCCTCCTATTTCTTCCTCTCTCTTTGTATGTTTTTTTCCTTATCTCTCTTTCTTATATTTCATCCATAGTCACCAAGTTGCCTTCATTTTTCTCTCCGTACAACAAGTTGCAACTTTCTTTAGCTTTCCCCATCCTATTTTCCCCAACTCGTAAAAGCACAATTTTTTGTAAAAAACATGGGGACGCAATTCTAGAATTTATTACCAAAAAGGTTAAAGTTGTACAATTTCAAATAAAATTGCATTGACCTTAATAAATGTATTTATTTGAATGTTTCACCTTTAAGATATCTACCCATCATATTTACCCCTATACACCCCAAAACTACATAATAACCAAAAAAGAACTACTATTGAAAATTGGTCCCTATGAACCCCAAAATGGTCAAAAGTTATGATGTCAAAAACTAGGTTAATTAAATCCTCTAAAATTTTCAATAGCAAGTACAATATCTACTATTTGATATTCATGCACAACAAATCAACACATGCAACCCTTCTTATGAAATATACTAGAACTCATAAAAAAATTAAAACATTTGTTGAAAGTTTAAATAACAAAAATCACATTCAATTTTAAAGGTGTTGAAAAACACTATGTCAACCAATGTTTTGTAAATGAAAAAGGATTTCAATAATATAATGAACCAATTTAAATTCATGGGATTTTAATTTCGTGAAGAAAAAAAACACAATCCTAAAAGATGAATAATTATTTCATTAAATACAATAAATAGTTGTCTTTCAAAATAATGCACATATGGTTTTCATTCTAATAACAAGTGCTTTTGGTTCTTTCTATTATGATTGCACCTATCTAGGGGTGTACCAAGTTGTTTTGTAATGTTTAGACTTACAATGCAAGAATTATTGAATATTGAACAATTTTATCATTGAAAATTACACAAAATAAAAATTTAAAAACTTTAAGGATTTGTTTTCAATTTTTTTCTTGAAAATTTAACAAAAATCTATTTGATATACACTACAAAAAATATGTAAAATTTTATTTGTAAAAAAAAAGGACTAAATTTTCAAAAGAAAATCATTACCAATTTAATTTTGTGGAGATGATTGTGTGAATTTTAGATGTCCTAAGATGTGAGAGACATTGAATTTTGGGTGAATGTATGATTGAGGCGAATATGTGATAAACCTCAATAAACATCATATCCTCATTTTATCCAAACTTATTGAACTTTCAAAAAATATAAAAAAGCATATTAAAAAGGTTTTCATTTTTCTTGGTGAATACATTGACTAGGTTGTACAAAAAATTTAATTTTAATGAGGTTTAAAATATTTTGAATTTAAACATTTAAAAAAATCATATTACACCAAATTTCCCTTCAATACGATAGGTTATGTGTAATTAGGCTACATATTCAATTAATATATGTGACATTTGAACTATGTGAAAACTTGTGAAACATTGAAGAAGATTTTTTTATCTTTAATACAACATTTTGAAAAAACTAAGAGACATTCACCCACTTTATCAACCTAGAGAGAATGGGTTACATTTCTACAAACCCATGCCCAATTAGGTTCATAAGATTAATTCCACTCCATTGTTGCACTTCATTTTTATGAAGCAAGCGAGGTGGTGACCATCCATAAGAGATCTTTATCAAATTTGGCTATAGGCCATCTAAAAGTAAGTAGCAAACATTAAGAAGCCTCTTATGTTCTACCAACAAATTATAACCTATTGTCTAACTATGGTCATCTGACACATTTTTGCTTCAAAATCTAGTGAACTTTTTTTTTTAAAAATTTAAAAGCTAATGTCAAATAAATATGTCATTTGTTGCATAGGTGCAAAATTTCACACAATAATATGGTTGTTCCATATGCAAAAGACTTTTTTTCAAAATGCTTTATGTACAAAGTTTTACAACAAATTCAAACCTCCAATAGGTAAATAGGTTGGTGAGTGAACATTTAAAAACTCAAAGGAGGTTGAATCTTCATGTTGTTCCTCTACTTCTAAAGTTGCAAGAACATTTGTAGCCTTCCACCTAATGCTTGCAATGTCACAAAAATTGTTCAATTCCATAAAGATATGGGAAAGATATGATGTGTTTGTTGTAAGGGGGTTCAATGTTCGACCATGGGTGAATTAAAACATATTAAGATTTCAAATTTTGTAAAGCTTTGATTGACACACCCATCAAGTTTTTAATCACTTTAAATAGATAAAAATGAGGAAGATATGGCGTTGGAACTAAAGAAGGGCCTATAGTTATTTTTTCTTTTCAAATTTTTTGAAGCACAACATTGGTTTAAACATGTATTGCACAAGTTACTGAATTTTGAATATATTCACAAAAAATAATTTAACAATAAGTTTTTAATAGTTTTGGTTTTGATCAAAAATTTAGCTCCACAATCCCATTTCTTTTGAAGGTTATACCAAATCACAAGAACTTGATCTTCAACCTTCTAGATTTAACACTCCAAACAATGTATCTTCACAACAGTTGTTTAAACCAATCTTGAAGGGTTCATGTAGGAGTACCCAATTATCTAGTTGGTTCTCATAATGAGAATCAACTGTTCTCACATTTGAAAATAATTGGATTCAAAACCGGACTAGAGGTTTTCATCTAAGTGAGAACCAACTTTTGAAAACCGAGTCCACATTTTGAAAATCAAAATATCGAAAACTGGATAGGGTCAATGGCACACCCCAAACCTGGTTCTCAAGCCTGCTATCCACAGGTTTAGGAGGATGTAGAATAGTGGGTTTTTTTTTCAAATTTATGAAATAATTATGTTGATGAAAATCCCTAGACAGATTTAACATTTAATAGCCAAGTACTCTAATGGACAACATAAGATGATAAAGCATGAAACCCTGCAAAACTTTATTAAAACACCCACCAAAAGAAGAGAGGAGTTTTTACAGATTCTTGCTTAAAACTGGCGACCTGGGCAACACCTATGTTGAAAATTTAAATATGTCATTTGTTTACTATCAAAAATGATGATTGTTTTTGGATTTTTTCAAAAACTTATTTGATGGAAATTATAGAGCCTTTTTTTTGACATTTTTATCAATTATTTATTTACTTTAGTTTTTAAATTGTCCCCTAACTTGGGATGAAAAAAGAAAAAAAACTCAATAATTGGGTAGTGAGAATCAAATGTCAAAATCAATATGTCAAAAAATCAACTGGCTTAAAGAAAAAAATTTAATTGATACCCAACCAGGCTCTCAACAAGTTAAAAAGAAAAGAAAAATTCGACCAATTCTCACAAACCTATGTGAAAACCAGAATCATGCGATTCTCACAAAAATCTGAGAACCGGCCAACACTAGTTTAGACCTGCAATGCACAAGTTATAGAATTTTCAGTATTTTCATAACTAAAATGCCATTAAAATCGAAAATTAAATTTCTGAGAAATGGGAGGTCCCCTCTTGGTAGGTACTTTGTAAAGCCTTTAACGAGGACAGGTGCATCAAACTGGTTTGGTAATTTTGACACCGGTGCGGGAGTCATTGTATTTTGAGTAATGTTTGTCAGTGGAAAAGCCAATAATTTGGTTTTAAAAAGTATCTATATTTTATAAAATTACTTATGATATGTGCTGAATGGGACACAGGCCATACTGGTAAGGATCTATGTCAGGAATGCAAGTGACAATTGTGTGTGTAGGCAAGTGGGTTAGGCAATAGGTGACTATGAGGTAGGCAAATAAACTCTAAACCCTATGGGACAGGAATACAATGAAGAAATGTTTCTTGTACATATATCATCCTTCATGCTACTGGGTACTGGTTCACTCTGACCAATGTGATCTCTGTTGGGGAAAGTGCAAATAATCCTAATAAGTTACATTATGTAAACTTACAGGGTTAAACCAAACCTCCAAATGCAGGCCAGAAATCCCACTCAGTCTTTCTGGGATATTAGACTGGGAACAGTGTAGCTGAGGGTTCAAATCAGTGCTGGGCTGTTTTCGATCCTGGAAAACAAATAATTGTCTCTCTTCCAGCTCCACAAATAAATAGAACCAGGAATCTGGGTGCCAATATTCAGAATACCAAAGCCTAGGGTCAGTTTCCACATTGAGAAAACGAATTATTATTATTTTTCAAAAAATGAATTTGTCTTTTAATTTTGAAATTACATAATTTTCTATCATCTACTATAATATTGTAATATGAGTAGTGAAATTATTCAGAGGGTAGCTTACAATAATCATGATGTTTTTTAACATGTCAACTTCATATTTTCACAAAATTTCATTTCATTATTTTGAGAATTATATAATGATGAAATTGACCTAAGGGTAAGGTAGTAAAATTTGGTCCCCATACCAGTTCTGGTGCTTAAAATCATTTACTACATGGGGACCAAAACTAGTGGGTAATCCACAGTTAACTGTTGATTAAACTCCAACTCTCTAATGTTTATAATTTTCCAAAGAACTGTGTCTTAATTCCAATTCCAACGGCTCAACATAGAGCTATTGCAGGGCCAAATGAGGCTACACGCCAAGGTCATCGCCGCCACACGGCAACGGCCTACGACTGTGTGGGCCTCCACCTCGGCGACGGGCATGCCCCCTAGCGCGATGTTGCTCAAGTTCGCAACGAGTGAGGACTGCCAGGCTACGCTTCAAGGTTGCAAGGGCCTAGCGGGGACAAAGCTGGGCCTAAACGAGGACCTCACGCCCCCGCAACAGACGTGCAAGTCAAAGCTGTGGCCATTGTTCAAGGAGGCCAAGGCGATAGGCAAGCGCATCGTCTAGCGCGCAAACGAGCTCTTCATCAACGGCATTCAAATTTGCCCGCCCTCCTCTATCTAGGGGCACAGGGACCAAAAAGACCTATGCGTGGTATTATGGAACATGCACGGGGATGCTGTAAATAAACCAGAAATGGGGTGCAAATATTAAAGATGTTTCAAGGTGTTGACCTTGTCTTATTAACCAAAACCTGGCATTTCCCAAGCTAACATTTGCCACATGTTAAAGGGTTTGACTCACTTGCAGTAACGTGCACTGTGCAACTGGGAAGAACAAAAGCGATAAAACATAGCGAAGGGGTTGTTGCTTACTTTCGCAGCCACTTCAACCCAAACCTGTCACAGTGGAAAAAAGGAAGTCACAATTCTTATCTATGGTTACAAGTTAGCAGGGGTGATGCCTTTGACTTGTTTGTCTGCGTGGTGTACGCTACCCTTGTTGGCTCCAAACACAAGAACGAATCCTTGTTTCAAAACCTAATAGTAGATATTGCTGAAGTTCAAACTCTAGGGGGCATAGTACTATTGAGAGGGGACTTTAATGCACGTACTGCAACGCTACTAGATACCATTGACATTAGCGACCTTTGTGAACTATTACAAGCACATGAGCTTGCAAAAACTAAGCAACCAAGCGTTGTGGCTAAACGATAGAACCATGACACCAGTGTTGGCGGCTGGGGCCGTGAGCTTTTGGACCTATGTTGTGACGATGGGTTGCTCATCCTCAATGGTTGAACACCTAGTGACGAATAAGAGGAGTTCACTTGTTTGGCAAATGGGGGGTGTAGCACTGTCGATTATATTGTTGGCTCACCTACAATTTGGCAAACTACAACACACCTTGAGGTGATAATAAATGACACTCGCTATTGCACGATGGGGGGAGACTCTAACCACAGGCCGTTGCACCTACAATTGAACATCAATTGTACCTTTGTTGAGCCACAATATACAATTGTAACAAAAAAATTCTTGCCTAGGTTCAAATATGATAAATCAAAAGTTGAAGAGTATTAGCTTGCCCTAACAACGAGTCTTGGAAACCTATGGGTTCCTAACTCGATTGGGCATCTAGGGGCAGATGTGTTAGCTGACCTAATGCAACAGTGCATGGGTGCTACAGCGAAATCTATTTTTGGGAGCAAGCCCTCGGGAAAGAGTTATAGAAAAAGACACTACCATAAACCATAGTTTGACGTTGACTACCATATAGCGAAATGTGAGCTAAGGCTCTGGTTGAAAGCTAACCATGATTCACACGCTGCTAAACATCAGGAAAGTAAACTTAAAAATTAATTTTTTTTTAAAAAAATTTCTAGAAAACTGCAAGAGCTCAACATATGTGTACGTTTACCAAGGTGGATGCGCTTTTGTTCTGGAAAAGGTACTGGCCAAGGGCACCCATTGTGGACAAGATTAGTGCAGCTACGCTTTTGGAAGGCTTCCACGAGCTAGTTAGCCAATCTTCACCATCCATACAGCTGCGAATTGATCACTCAACTCAAATGATTAAACCTCCACCTAACCACACCCTAAACACAGATATCACACTTGTTAAGCTGTTTTGAGTGTTGAAAAAACTACAAAGGAACAAGGCTGCTAGTTTGGATGGTATGAAAGCTGAGTTTATTTTGGATGTGGGAAAGCTACTACACATGCCACTATTGACAATGTTCAACTGCTTTTTGGCGGAAGGCTTTTCAAAAGCCTTTTCCACTAGAGTGGCCCACACGTTCTTTAAAGGGGGTGATGCCTCCGAATTTGACAACTACAGGGGGATAACTATTGAGCCTATCCCAGCAAAGCTATTCGTTATGATCCTTGACAAAAGGTTAAACGAGTGTGCTGAACAACATGGGTTGTGTGCCAAGGGATAAACTGGGTTTCACAAAAATTACTGCAATACTTACCAACTTTTCATATTGCAAACTCTGATAGAATGGAGCAAAGCAAAAAAGAAGCCACTCTATTGTTGCTTTGTGCACTTCAAAAAGGCGTTCGATATTGTGCCACATGAAGTGTTGTGGCAAGTGTTGGTTGGCCTCAAGGTGGAGGGACGCTTCTTGCAATGCTTGAAGGCGATGTATGCCAAGGTACCGTATGCATCCACCACCCAAACAAGGGTGTCACCTCTAGCTTCAAATGCCAACAAGGTGTGAAACAAGGTTGCCTTCTCAGCCCCTTACTATTTGGGCTATATTTGGATGCCCTGAAAGGGCGCTTGGATGGTAGAGAATGTGATGCACCAGCCCTAACAAACGTGCACATATAGTTGTTGTTTTTTGCAGATGATTTCGCTCTAATGTCAGAATCAAAGGTGGGATTGTAACAACAATTAAACGTGTTCCAACAATTTTGTGTTGAACATGGAAAAAACAAAAGTTATGGTGTTCAACTATGTTGACCCATGCTAAAAGTTTATGTTTGAAGGTGTCGCTATTGAGCGTGTGTAGACCTTCCAATACTTGGGGATCTTACTCAAAACCACCTCAAACCTAGATAGTGCAATGGAACATTTAGCAGTTGCCAATAGACGTTCGTTGTTCGCACTGAACCGCCGTTGTGCAAAGCTACGTATTATGGACGTTAAACTACTCTGTGACCTCTTCAACACGTTGGTGCGTTCCATAGCAAGCTATGCTTGTGAGGTTTGGGTGGAGTCCAAGAAAATAGAGGTTATTCAAGTAGTGTACCGAGGATTCCTCAAGTCCTTGCTCGAGGTGCAAAAAACAACCAACACGTCCATCGTGTTGGCAGAATTTGGCAAATTCCCTTTTGAACACTTTGCATGGGGACAAGTGTTATTGTACTATAACCATACGAGCATGATTACTAAATATCACATCTTGGGAAAGGCATGGGAAGCCCAACTCGCTATGCTTATTGCAGGAAAAAAATGTTGGGTTGGATCCGTGAAAAAATGGCTACTCAAGCATCAACCCAAGGAGGTGGCAGGTTCTTTGCCTACGGTTCAACTGTCGTTGGAAACAACGCTTCAACTTGCAACGACTCGTGCACTCCAAGCACCCCTTCTGGGTTTTCCCCACACAATGTTGAGTGTAAAAAAGGTGAAGCATAATATGCAGTTGGCTTTCATTGAAAAGTTTTTCACCAACCGTGAAATCGGGACTAGCATGCAGACAAGATACTTACGTTTCAAGGATACGTCAGACGAAAGTGAAAACTACTTGTGTGACATCAAATGTGTTCAACTACAGAAAGCTTTGGCCCGGTTTCGGTGTGGCAACTTGCAACTTGAAGTAGTGCTAGGTGCATGGAAAGGCGTGCCATACGTAGAGAGGCTTTGTCGAGGCTGTGATTTGGGGAAGGTTGAAGATGAAGAGCACTTGCTCCTTGTCTATCCAAATACACAGAAAGTCAGGGAATGCTTTTGTTCAGCCCTGCCCCTCACCCACGCTAACACT
>Ga0209208_10005802_pt1 | contig 17108 bp, 16 predicted proteins | sample S1TSphfallax_3_FD_187694 | JGI IMG/M metagenome (GOLD analysis project Ga0209208, IMG submission 187694) | Host-associated microbial communities from peat moss isolated from Minnesota, USA - S1T2_Fd - Sphagnum fallax MG (SPAdes) (version 2) | ecosystem: Host-associated > Plants > Peat moss >...
GACTGCTCTACTTCTGCTGAGATGCTTGTTGATCAAATTACTTCAGCCGAGGATGCTCCTGAACAGGATCCATGGAATTAGGTTGTTGAGGGTAGCAATGACGATGGACAGACTTGGATGTGCTGGATATGCGCAAGGGTGAAATGCTTGAGGAGCGACTTCTGAAGAAGACATATGAAATTTCTCAAGAGAAGCAAAACTCATACTCTGTTTTCAGATTTCGGTGTTTGTCTGTGCGGGATCCAGTCTCACAATCTTGTTAGCAGATCTCTTGCATTGATTTGTTTGTAAAATGATTTGGGTGTACTTGTGACACTATCTTCAGGAGGGTGAACCCTATTCCTGTTGCACCAAAAACAACAGCACATGGATTTATATAGCCATTGCCTGATTTTTTACATTTTGAAGCAACACAATTTGGTTGTTTCAGTACATTGTATATTGTGCTAATATTATGTTAAAGGAAGACTCTTATGCTGCCACATAGGTGGTGAGGCTGTGCTCTTGTGGTGGTCCTTGGTGTTTGCTTTTATGGGCTTCCTTACCAGGGTTTTTCTTTTCCCATCTTCTGCTCTTCTTCTTTCCTTTTTCTCCTCCTGTGATCTCTTGAGCTATGTCATTAGCCCTAGCTGAAAACCCGTCGTCTTTTATCATCCATGTGAGACTCCATCACATAGTAGGCAGTGAATTGACTTAGGCATAGCTATTTGGCTTTTGCATTTGGCACTCCTCAATGCAGTCTTCGAGATGTTTCTACTGTATTATTTTACCAACATTGATTGTATCTTCCCCGAGCTCTAGACAACACTCATTTTCAAGATGTTATCTTCAATGTGTGCCACACCATTTTCACCACACCAACACTCCCAAATAGGTTGGTTATGATGGCATTGGCATGATCACATTGGGGTCACCAAAGTTCAAGAAACGTGAGGATTTCTTTCGCGTAGTGCTACTTTCATGATCGACAACCTAGGTGTGTAAACCAAGAATGAAATTCACCACTGAGTACTAACATCCCCTACTCACATTTAGCCTCTCTCATAACATGCTGCATCTTCCAAGCATATTCACAATTGCAGAACATATGTTAAGTGGGCTCAATATAGTTCAAACACCACCATCAAACATAGGGCTGAAACTCAAAACCACATCTTGCTACTCTGATGCTCCATGGAGACATTACAGTTGATGGTTTTTGACAAAAATATGAAGGGCCTTCCTTGAACTTTTGCTATCTCAAGTTCTCCATCTTTCACGGGATTTCATTATCTTGTAAATTTTTGGTTGTAAGCCCAAAATTGTCTCGAGTGAAGCGTATAAAATGGGTTACATATCTGTCCATACACACTCTTTTGGTTCTCCACAAGACCATGCAATTTGGTCTTGACACTCAAGTTCAACCCTCACATACGCATGCCTTTTTTCCCTCCTCCCACATTGCTATTTAATGAATCTTTCAGGGAATATTGATGGGAGCAACATCAAGAAAAACCCTGGGTGCCGCAGGAACATGAATAAACATGCACAAAAACAACACTCAAGACTCTGGGGTCACCACAAAGGGTTGGGGAAAATCAACTGGAACAAGGGTAGGAATTCTTGGGAACATTGCCTTTGGACACGGACATGGACATGTTATCAAGCCAGACAGTATAGAGGTGCAAAATGAGTTTTTGATGGCTGATTTTACGACAGCCATTCAGGATCTTTGGTGCACATCCCTGGCTTTCTGTTGCTTGCTTCTATTCTGTTAAACTATGAGGTGCCTGAAAGACAAAAGCCTGGGTTCTCTATCCAAGGAGATTTAATATGCTACACAGAACACACCTCGCAATTTGCAAGGAATGTGTCCCAATCAAGAGCCTGACTGGCGAGTAAAGTAAACACGGTATTTATACACTGTGATGGGTTTGTCCATACCCATGGCATCCATGACATCCATCTCATCACCTGGAAGTGGGAACATTGCTACAGTCTGAAATGCCTGCAATTGGAGAGAGAAAATGCACAACGTAAAAAGCTAAACTTTGAGCAATGAAAAGAATCTTACTATCAAGAAATTAATCCATTGGTGTTCATCATTGGCAAAGGATGAATATCTCTGTACCAGGTGAAAAGTTTGAGAGCTGGCAAATTAAAGTCTTTTGCCATGCACAAAACATACAAGAAGCTTCAAAACTCAATTTTTGAGACTGGGTTCTTTGTTGCATCCCACCGATACCGAGTGAAATTTTGGTTGGCCTGGAAACTCACACACCGAACAAACACTTTTGGTCAATCAGTTGTTATCCCTGTGTTGAAAGTGTTGCATTGGAAAATACATTTTACAGGTCATAGTTATCATTTTCACTCACTTCCCTAGTAGAGTAGGTTTGAGTGAAAACTACCTTCACTGTGGGGGGACCATCCTTGATGGTGCCATTGTCAAAGACCTGCAATCACTCATCCTATCATGAGCTATGATCTTTCCCTTACCAACACAATCATTCTAGCACTAAAACATGACTAAATTTTATGTGAGTGTCCTGGCAAGACCTCATCATAGCATGTTTGTCAACCATGGGCATGTGTACACTGCTGCCTGGAGGAGGGGGCACAATCAATGAATCAAAGCTACAAAGAGATTGCTACCATCAGATCAGAACAAAGTGCCCACTCTGCAGTTATGGATGCGACTTCTTAGGTGTATGTACAGGGCCTCCCAACAAGTATCTCAGAAGGCTGAATCTATCTGTCTTGAGAATTCTGATGTGTCAAACTGACCAGGACCCGTGGCTTCAGAAGAGCGCTTTGTTACAAGATTTGTCACCTGTGACAAACAAGCCTTCAGCCTAGACAGAATGGAGGCACCAGCTCAATGGGCCATAACTTGAACCGTGACCTCCATCTCACCAAAATCAATCCTGCTCCTTTACTGTACTTTGGGTGGAGCCAGTTCAGAGCAGGAAATTTGTTTTGCACTGATACATCTGGACAGAGAAACTCATAATGTGTACAACCATATGAAGAGTTTATTCCAGATGGCTGTGAAAAGAGGATCCTGATGGAAACTAAAGACGGTGTTCTGGAAGACACAACCCAAAACTTTATTACAGTAGTTCGGACAGAAGCTAAGCACACTCACCTTCCTCTAAGTGCTGCCCAACTTCTGTAACAGCTGGAAATTTTGTCTTCTTAGGGGTAGTCTCCCCAGGACCCCCAAATAGCTCAATTATATTTGCCTGGTGAGGAAGCTGACTCTTCAGCTGTGGAAACTTGCGGAATAGGTAACGACAATCGGAGACTCTGCGCCCGCGCTTTCCAAAACTGAAATGTGCAGTCAGATTGTGGTCCTCGATCAGTGCATCTGCTAAGGTGTCAAACTCCTCCACCTGCAACCCCATTTGTGCTGCCACGCTAATAACATGGTCTTTAGTCTTTCTGTCAGAATACCACGCCGTTCTTGGACGCTCTTTGTTTTTATTGGGTTTGGAAACTAGGAGCTCCTCCATCAGAAGTTCACCACATGTAATTTTGATAAAGAAGGGTGCCCAAATCAGAGCATCCTGTTGCATCAATTGTGTGAATTGATGCCTCTCAAAACTGTGGACGTGTTGATTTACCTTCCCTAGGAGGCTTACATTTTCGTTTTCCAGTGTAGTTATTCTGCCTTCAAGGAGTGCCAATCTGTCTTCCAAAAACCGAAATCGTTCCTCCATCGGGTGCCCTCAACAATTAACACTTGTAACCTCCCTCCAAAGGCCCCCACCGAGATGGCTGATGGAGGCCAACGCTGTCCGCAACCCGCCGCTTCGCACCCCTTGTAATCGACCTGGATCTCGGGCTAAACCATACTGCCTGCAAGAAGAATTCTGAATTGAAAACGGCCTCTCCGGAGTAGCCACAGAACCAAAGCACAAGAGGAGAAAATCCAAAGAACAAGAAGAGAAAATTCAAGAAGCCAGACGGCTCATGCAGGCCAAGGTGTCCGACAAGGGTGTCTGACTGAACCTCGTTTCTATCGTTAGCATTAAAATATCCCTTGCTTCCACTACTTGCCTATTTTTTGGTTTTGTATTTCAAACGGTAATTAAAATCCGACTTTTTCTTTAAACTAACCATTTATATGCAAAATCAGCGGTTTTTTTTTCACTTCTGTGATGTAGCTGAACCCTAAACACAAAAAACACCAAAAATAATTTTACCCTGTTGTTAATAACCTCCCATAGTAATGACCAAAAATACCCCAAAACAACAAAAATCATATTGAGTGCACCCCCCTCGTCACCCTCCAAATTAGGTCAGCATATTCCAAAAATATTCCTATCTGGTCACATCCCCCTCCCTTGCACTCCCTCTCGCTCTTGTCGTTGCTCCTCGATCGAAACGGATGCCCGTTGTTGGTGTGGATCACATAGCTTGCAGCTGCAAGAGAATTGCAGCACAAAAGTTTGGCACCCAGATCATGGCATTGCCAGTTGTAGCATACAGTCGTGGAGCACCGCTCTGCAGGTTGGAGGAGGTTGTCGAGGTTGTCCTGCAAAATTCACTTGTTATCAGTCCCCTTTCTTGTTGTGTCAAGAAGATTCATGCAGCAAGCCTTGGAGGTCACAGAGGTGTGGGACAAATGGGTGCTGCTTCTCCTGGCGCTGCTGGAGAAATCATTCATAGCAACTGTTTTTTATTGCATCATTCATCGTGGAGAGTAGCATCCGAGAGCCGTTTTAGTGCAAGGAGGACGAGGAGGAGGACCAGTCCATGCTTTTCAGCCTATGAATTTGTTGAAGCAGAGGATAACAGTTGTGTAGAACCTGTAGCATTAGTGGGTAGCGGATCCTCCACTGTATCAACGGTGATTTTTTCCATCCCCCTGTTGGTGGTGCTTGTTTGGGTGTTTTTCTCTTTCTCTGTTTGTACCATGGTCTGGTTGCGTGTAGGGGGTGATACATGAGCAGGTAGAGAGAGGGGCAGCAGAAGAACCGCCATAGCTTCCTAGAGATTTTTAGGGTTCGAGGCCCATCTTGCAAATTTTTCTTTTGAGTTCAAGTTCATTCGGAGACTGGAATACAAAACATTAAACCCAAAACCCAATTTCTCCGAGCTCAGCCTAGTCCCATCCTTCAAATTGTAGGAGGCTAGGGTCCTTCCTTCGCCAGTGTGTTTGTTCTTCTAGTATGTACTAGAAATTCTATACTCCAATTGCAGAGGTTTCAGGGAATAAATGGAGACGACAGGAAAGGAGACTGGAATATGAAACACCAGCAAATGTAGTCTGAACCTTGAGCTTTGAGCCTTGTACATTACAAAACCCAAACCTTCTCTAGTATGTTACATGATGTTGGTCTCGTGGTGTGGTCTGAAGAATTTCGTCTATGATTTCAAGAGTAGGAGTTTGGATCCTCAGTCATGTCAGGTTCTTACCATGACGTGGAAAATTAAGTAGCACATCTATTGCTACTTGTTTGGTGAATTTGTTAGCTATGGCTATGATGTGCAGGTAGGTGATCAACTGGGGGTGGGAGTAGTACCAACCTATTGGATGGTTCAGATAAGGGAACAATGTCAGCCATGGAATGCAAGCAACAAACTTCAGGATTGGGTATGGAGCAATTAAACTTTCCTACTCCAACTCCACGTGCCGGTGTCTGGGAGCTAGTTCGGAGCAAACTCTTTTTTTTTTTTTCCTTCGAAACAGTAGTTACTGAAGGATACCATGATGTGAGCATGTTCAGTACTACTGTGGCTGAAATCGCTAGTCAGCAGTTTTTGAGAACCTTTTTGTCATTTCCTTAGTTATGAGGTTTGTTGAAGCAGCTTGGGCATTGAGTAAATTTTCTGTGCTATCAAACCAAACAGAGCCTTTTTAAGTTTGTTTTAATACCCACAATAGGAATTGTTTGATGCTTGTTGTGGTTTAAGGCATACCACTCATGACTGCTGGGTAGGTTGCAGTTTTCAGAAACCAAAGGAGATGGGCATTGACACCAAGACTGTTTCTTACCCTGCCCATGATGACTGCATTCGTCCTGCCTGCAGAAATGAGCTTAGCTGCTCCTCCACCAGCCCAAACACCATCACTTGGCAACTCTTTCCTTTGTGCCCTTGGAATCGGTGACTCTGACATCTACTATCCTAGGTCTGCACTTGTGTCCTTCTACTTATCTCAACGAGGCCATGACCGTTGCCCTTTGGATTTCAGTGGTTAAAGATTTATGAGGATATGTCCTCTTCTACTTTCTCGTCTATTGGCACTTCAACCTGTTGACGGGCTGTTCATCTCACTCTACTCTTCATTGTGTCCTTTGGTGCTCACTCTCACTATGAGTCAATAGAAATTGTGGTTTGTGGGCCAGGGAGTTTGAAGGGATTTGGAATTGCTACTCAACACTAACTGCTGTGGACACACCCCAGGTACCTGATCTCTGTGTCCGAAAAATGTGACTAGCGTATGATGGGATACATCTAGTATTTGCTGAAGGAGCTTCTTTGTCAACAGCTGTGTACTTGTTTAATGAGTTTTCCATGAATATCCATCCTGTGGACTCCAAGTAATCTATTACTGGTTTTGCGCTGCAAGCACAAGCATACTGACAGTGTTTCAAGGCTGGATGGATCATGGGTATACGGCGAAGAGAGAGCAGATCACAAGAGCTTAGAGTTTTCACGCAAGCAGCTAGGTTCCACGGTTCTTGCTTTGTCGTTCTTTGCTTTTGTGTTCTGCAAGCTGCTCAGCTGAGAGAAGAAGCTCATGGTGGTGAAAGTTCTATCACATGCACTCAGTTTCCAGCATGTTTTGCGAGAATGCATGAATATTGGAGTACTGATTTTTTTGTGTGTTTGCTTGGCTAACCGGGCTGGTGGTAAATAGGTGTAGTATAAAGCTCGCTTCTTCCCTTTCCAATCTAAGATAATTGGGGACCGGCTTTTACAACTTTGGTACATCCCTCATCATTTTCAACTGGATATGTTTAAGCTCTATTCATCAATAGTACTGTGAGGCACTTTTAGTTTATTTGGTCATGTTTATGCTGCCTGCTTGCAAACAAGTTCCAGCTCAGTGTTCATGTCTCAATACCTGGACGCTTTTATTGGAGCTTGAGATCTAGCATGATGTATTTGAATTAAATCCAATTGAGCTAACTTGAGTCTTTTGTTGTGCAGGATTGAGTTGGCAACAATGAAGGTGCAAAAGTCTGCTTGCCCACAATCTTCCATGTGTGAAGATAAAGCAAAAACTAAATAAATCTAGATGTTGAACATACCATTTTGTCATAATAGCTATGTCAGGGTGACTCTATATTTGGTCACAGCCTTGTAAATGAATTGGAAAAACCATTCAGTCATTCTATCATTCAGTTTCACAGAACTCTCATAATGAAAGCTACAATTGAGTTTCTTTTTGTTGTTGGGTGAAATGGGTCCCATTGTTGCTCCGACTTACTTCCAAGTTCCAATTATTGCCTTCTTGCTTTTCTTTTTTTTTGTTTGGCTTAAGGTATATAAGGTAGTAGCCTAACTATGGAAATTGGAATGATGTAGTTTTCATTTGGTGTACTTCTTTTTTGAGGAATGTTCTTCTCGTCGGTTGGTATTTTGAGGAGTGTTGTTCATTAGTTAGGTGTTAGTTATTATGAGAACATTCTTGGGAGTCTGATCCAACACTTTGAGGAATGTTCACTCACAAGGTGTTATTGTGTGAACTTTTTTTTTTCCTTGGGGGAAGTTCATGAAACCTTTTCATATTTTGAATTGTTGCCTGTTTGAATGAGTTTTGTGCCATTCTTTACTTGTATGAAGAACATCCTTAGTCCAGTTTCTAAAAAAATAAATCAGAATGGTTTTAGTTTCATACAGAACCCATAATCCAATTGTAGGTCTCATCGTTTCACGACAAAATTCTGGTTTTGGTTTTGAGAATCACAGTGAGTTCCAAACCCAGACTGGAACCAATAATTAATTGTTAGTTAACCTTGGTTCAAGTAGTTTTTTTCCAAAACAATTGGAAACTCTCAACTCTGGTCCTGGTTCCCATCTGGAAAATCAGACCCAGTTTTGATCCCTTTTTTTTAACTAACTAGAACCAAAACCAACAGTTATATAGTTCTAACACATCAAACTGTGTACCTGCCTAACACTGGTTTGAAGTTTGCTATAAAACCAATTGCACAATGAGCTTGGTCACTTTCTTCACACAATGAATGGGCTTCTTTTGATTTTGATTCATAATTTTGATTTGGTCTTACATTTTGAGGCTATTACTATGAGAACTGCAAGTTCAATTTTTGGGAAGTTTATGGAACATTTGCTATTTTTTAAGTAGTTGATGGTTTGAACTTTGAACTTGCCTGAGCCAGCCTTTTTTCAAAAAAAGATTTCTTAGTGCGAAACCTCGCCAAAATTCGAAAAATCAAAATAAAAAGGATTTTTTTGGGTCAAAATATTCTCATTTTCTGAAGAATAAAATCGCCAAAATTCAGGAAAAAAAAATTTGGAGAAAAAATTGCCACATTGGACTAAAATCTGCCTTTAGTTTGGTAACAATTTTTTGATAATTATTTTACTATTTTGACAGGTTTTAAAAAACTCATCACAAATTAAATGTTGAATCCCTCTTGGGATGCTAGCCAATGAAACAACATCTGTAAAATTGAAAAAAATTATCACTGGATTGAGCGGTGAGCCCCTTGTTTTCTTTTGATCATTTTACATTCGCCGTTTCAAGGTTTTTGTTTTGTTGGGGAAGGGGGAGGGGGAGGACTAATGAGACAACGAGTTGGTGCCCTTTTGCCTCGCCTATGAATATGGATATATCTGGAGTCATTCTGGAAGCTACAAAACACAATTGATGATGAGACAAAAATGGATTTTTTGGTGTTGTGGAATTTTTAAAAAAACACAACTGAGACAAAATTACAGTTAGTAGAGAAATGGGCAAAGTCACCCTGTCTTCACCCCATCTTTGGGCTTCCTTTCAACTCCTTGCCCCTCTTTTAGTGGTACATATCAGCAAGGTAATGAAATTTTATCAAATCTCAGTATGAAATGCTGAAACTCAGTACGAAATGTTGAATCATCTCAACATTTAATGCAGAAGGTTCGAGAGGAATTATAGTAGCTGTACAGGTAGGAGCAGTGAAAAAGACAGGGTGAAACTGAGGAAAGAGTTTCACCCCCAGTTGAATGCTAATGTACTTTTTTGCAGGATTTTTTTGAATCTCACCCTGTGTATGACCAAACTCAGGGTACTGGTGCTGTCTTTTCCTCACTTTATGGATATCTCTATTATATGTGGAAGTTTCAAATCACAACTTGATGAGACAAGTGCATTTGCCTTCTTATACAGGCCTTAAATTACTAGAGCAAGGTTGCCTTTCAGAGTGAAAGGCTAGTTTGAACAGCCTTCAAGGTGAAGAACTCAACAGAGAGTTCCCCTATGCTAAAAAATCCACCAAAACATTTTGTGCTCAAATTTTCATGAGCAAGAATTGACATGTATAATGCATCACACACTATTCATACATAAACATATATTTTCAATTCCATTTTTAGAATGAGATTTATTTATTTATTAATATGCCCTTTGAATGAAAGGATTCATTGGGTTATTATCTTTTGGGTTTGAAGAACAAACTTTTTTTGCAATGAGTTAGAATGATTAGACCCCCTCTACGGGGCAAGAAGGCTTCAGTGTAAAGCCCTTACATGGAGGCTTCAAAACACAACTGATGAGACAAGTGCAAATGAGTGGATTACACAATGGAAACAAACAATGAGAGTTCAACATAAGAGTAATGTGCTAACAACACATTGTTTGCTGCTAGTACGAGGAAAAGGTTGGAGGGTTGAAATTGTATATAGAAAATTTGGGTTTGTGCAACCCTTAGGAAAACCAGATAAGCATATGTTAAAAGCTTCAAATTGTTTTTCAATATTAAAAGCTCCTTGCAATTTGCATGTCTTTTGCATGGGCTACATGCATTAAAGTACTAGTTCACTAATGCAACCCTTAGAAACAATTCAAGGCAATTTGAACAATCTCACCATCAAAAATCTTTTCTTCGCACCTAGGTACATGTTTATGAGGACATACTATAACATTTAAGTGCATGTTTATGGAAGAGAACTCAAAAACACTTCATGTCTCTTATTCTAGCAATTTGTTTTATATATTTTTCTTTTCATTTCTCTACACAAGCATATTCCATAGACCTTGTGTGTTTGTGTATGTTTCCTACACCGATACTAAGTGCTTTTCATGCACCCAGAAACAACCCACACTACACTTGCATGACACAAAGAACCACATGTATAATAATTACTTTTCTTGGAAAAATAACCAAGGAATCCCAAAGCCCTTGGATCCTACACTTGCACAATATCGTTGAGAAATACCTTCCTTTACAATCATGTATTGTTATTGTTGTTTGCATCACTCACATTTTGTTATGAATGAAAAATGTTTTCAACAATTTAATAATAATATGAAAAACATAATTCTTTTCAAAAGAGCCTTGTTTCTTGTTCATACGTTTTGTAAAGATATGATGTGACCTAAAAGGAACCTAAAAGTGAAAATGGTTAACAATTTTTTGCCCTAAATCATCAGTTGATGGTGCAATGTGATTTTTCATAAGAATGTTAATCATGTGTTGCTCGAAATAATGTGTGTTTGTTTGCTTTGTTTTATGTTTGTAGGTTGTGCATTGATGGAGGAAGGAGAATGTGGGTGCTTTGTTTCTCGTGATTTGGAGGATGGGGTTTGCTAGTTGTTGTTTTGATTTTTTCTTCTTCATGATGTCTTGTGGGATTGAAGTTCTCATTGGTGGATTGGAGTACAAAGGAATGATGAATTGCTGCTTTGAAAGGTGGTGATTCTGTAAGCAAGGTGTTTAGTTTTTGGAGGAAGGTAGAAGAAGAGTTAAGTATTCTATGGCTGATTTATGTTGGTAGCAAATGATAGAACTTGTGTGAGTTGAAATGCATAAAGAGATGAATGTTCTATGTGCATTATATTGTTTTCCACAATTTTGTTGCATTGGAGTTACAAAATTCTATGTAGTAATTTTGTTATGGGCTAGTGGTGAAAATGATGTAAAACATTAAAAGATTCATGAACGACTTTCTTTATGGCATTGTATCAAGTGAGATAAAATTGGGGAGTTGGGATGAATGGAAGTGAGTGTCCTAGTTGGTGCTTTGAGTTTGGATCTATAGCTAGTCCATTTATTCAAGGTTTGGACAAAAATTGTTGATTTTGGGGTAATGTTGGGATCTTTTCTTGTGGAAACTTCCAAGATTCAATGAGTGAAGGTGTGAAGCAATGCCATAAGAGTGTTAATAGATGTTCAATGAGAAAACTTTTAGAGTGTTTTGATTCAAGTAAGCTTTAGGGTTCAAAAATAACTGTTGTGTAATTTAAACTTTAGGATGCCACATGTGGGTTTCTCATGCTAACCATTTCTAACAAGACATTCATCCCATACCTTTATCTATCCCCATGTTGGACATTTTTCCTCAAATGCAAGACACTAACCTTTCCAACATGCTTAAACTTCTATAGCTTGACCTCTTGGGATCTTCATCAACTTTTGACACCAACCTCTCATAAATTTTCCAAAAGAACATTGCATTTGGTTGTAATAATCATTGCCACAATGAAAAGAAACAACAATTATTTACTAGAAAGCCACAGAAAACCACACAAATCATTCTACACCAAAAATTGAAAAAAACTTCTCCTTTGTCCTTAAATCCTTGAACTCCACCATTGCCCTTTCATTAGATGTAGAATCCTTTTAATTATAACTTGATCCTCCTCCATTCACTACCTTTCCACGATCAACCTTGCATTACACACAAATTACAAACATTTATACTTTTCCTCACTTGCATTCTTGAATGCATTTTGGCTATGAAAAATCTTGGACCAACAACAACAATTGCACACATCTTGCCACTCCATGAAGTAAACACACAACAACAAAAAGCAAACCCTAAACCCAATTCGCGTTCACATAGTAAAGTAATTAGCAACTTCATATCAACTTACAAAGTTTCTTTTGAAGGATTTTGTGATGTAGCCAAATGTGGCAATCATCAAGAAAATAATTTAGCCAAATTTGGCTAAATAGTACATATAAAATAAGAAAAAAATAGAATCCTTATTTATTTTGGGTTACCCATTGGAACTCCTCAAAAAAATTCAAACCTTGCGTTATAAGAATCTCATTGGCCACATGAACTTCTTTTGACTACTATGCACAAGCTTATTTGATAGACCCCCCATATGTTTGTGTATTTTATACATTATATTAAGAGTTGAACTTTTCATGCACCTCAAAAGAAATCACGTTAAACTTGTAATATATTAAGATGTTGTTCCTAACACAACTAGCTATTTGGAGGGTTTCATTAGTGAGGTGGATGAAGCCATCCATGAGTCTTTTTTGAGGCAAAACCATGTTGGGACCAATGTTGTCTAGTTCATGCTTTCAACAAAACCTCTAGTTATGGTTCCACATTTTTTTTAAAATTTGAAAGAACCATAGGTTATGGTGCAAGGATTAATTTTTTTTGATATAATCTTTGGTTCAATTCTAGACCCAATTCTTGACAATTCTAAGACTTCCACTTCCCATTTCTATCCAAAAAAAACAAAAATAATCCTAAATAGGTCTAGTTCGACCAAATAGGATGATTTCAGTCAATGTTTCAAAATAGGACATCCAAAATAGGGGTGTCATTTGTAATGTTTAACTTCAAGATAATGTTATAAGGGATGTGTTGTCTAGACTTGGGCAATGTCAAGGATGGCAAGGGTTGACAATGGACAATATGCACAATAAACAAAACTATAGGTGAATGTTGATATCACAACATTGCTTTATTTATTTTAGTAATAATAGGTGTAAATGACCTTTAGTATGGCATGTCATCTTGATCTTATCTTAAAAGTCAATTATGCATGGTAATTGGCTCAAGGTCTAAGGTCATTAGAAATAGCCTTTCAATACACAATTATGTTTGGTAAATGGCTCAAGGCCTAGGGTCATTAGGAAACAACTTGTTTACTCTAGTGTTGGGTGGATATTTGGAAAAGTTGCATATTAAACTTAAATATCATCCTAGATATCACTTAAAAAAACCTTAGGATATATGATGCGCTCCCAAGTTCCTTGTTGGACCCAAGTTGCATTCAAGTTAGTCAAATAATAGAATTGTTTGGAACTCGGGGCACGCTTCCAGTTCTTAGCACTAAAAGGGGTAGAGGGGCGTGTTGAAGTTCCAGGATGGGACTAGTAAGAGGGACAAGCTTTAGTTACTTACTCGAACTTGCATCCAACCAACCAACAAGTTGGTTAGTTCACATTCTAGAGCACCTTTAGTGCTAGGACAAGTCATAGGCAACCCTGGACTCACAAGACTCACCACGGCCCAGATTCGGGGGAAGCCACCACCTTCCCCCATATAGTATTCTCTGCGTTTCTCCGCAGCACTTATATCCGAATGGCTTTTTGTTTCAAGACTCCCAAGGAAGAGTCCCGAAATTATCCCGATTTGGACTCCTGGGACTTTGCGAGTTCATAATTCTTTGCTCAGACCTTCGATTGGGATGAGGTTTCAAGCAAACTTGTAGCTCCCCTTGAGAGCTTTTCGATAGTGTTTTGCATTCCACCTGCACACACCGAGGTCGGGTCAATTCTCGACTTTTAGTGGTTGGGAGTTAAATTGCCAATTTGACTTTCGGCCTTTCTTTTTGCCATAACTTGTGTTGCAGATGTCCAAATGGTTCATGCGAGGCCATTTTCAACATCTACGCTTTGATAGCTTTCCAATGATATAAGGAATGTCTCATGGCGAGGTGTTTTGACCCCTGCAATTGAACTCTCAAGTTTCAGGAGTCCTGGAGGACTCCCAAGTTCCCATTTCGAGGGTGTGAATGTCATCCTCACACTCTTCCAAAAGTGGGGTTGCGACAATATAAATAAAAATGTGATATCTAGAATGATGTCATGAACTTTAGATCTCAAAAATATGAAATCTAATTAGTTAATATCTGGAATGGATTGAAATCTTATTTTATTTTATTGAAATTTAGGTAGGATATCAAATTTTTGCTCCAAGGAAGCTTATATGTAAGTTGCCTCTTCTCCTTTAAAATGAATCACAGCTATTTGTCTACAAGAAAAAATCTATGAGCATTTAAACCCTAAACCCATTAATCTAGATTTAAAGAACCAGATAGTTTTTTTTTAATTAATTAATTATTTTCAGAGAACCAGTCAGGGTTTCAAGAATTTGGAAAACAAACCCCTTGTCCAATTCTCACATTGATGATTCTCACAAATTTGTTTACTGGCAGTTTTCAAAGATGATTCTCACAACTTGGTTATCATTAAAAAGAAAAAATGAAATTGAGATATTTTTCTTGTAATTCAAAAAACTAAATAATCAATATTATTAGCCAAGAAAAGATGAAACATGAAAAAATAAAGTTTTTTTCAATTTTTCATATGTTCCAATTTTCTCTCTCGGAATTCATCCTCAAATTTCCCCAATTCACAAAAAGGTAGGAGCTAGGACATTAATTTGAGAAAAATAATGAAAATAAAGTTTTGGAGGATTAGAGTTTCAATTTGAAGGAAAAAATTGGTAGATAATGTTTTGAAAGTAGTTGCCGCCTCCAACTTTAAAATCAAGGACTTACAAAAGGGTTAGAGCTCCATATCTGGTCCCATTTTCTTTTTCACATTTTTGTAGTTTTAATTATCTTGTAGTTTCTGTTTCTTCTTTTTATTTATTTATTTATAATTCTTATTTTCAAGTGTCGTAAAAAAATGTTATCTCTTCTCCCTATTCCTCTTCTTTCTTTTTTCAAGCTTATTAGAAGAAACGTTGTATTTTTTTTCCACATTATTCCATGTTTGAACATCTAGCTGGGGAGTTACCAAGTAGGGAAAAGTTGGGAAGGAGATTTCTTGGCAACAACAAGGTAAGATTATTTTTTTATTTTTTTATTTTTTCCATAGGCTTCTTATATATATATATATATGTATATATATATATATATATATATATATATAGTTTTGTTGGTTTGGTGTTTTTTTTTGATTTTATATGTTTTGTTTCCATTTGTGTGTGGTTTGCTTTTCATTTTTCTACATTTTCATTTAAAAAATAATAATCATAGGTTTTATGTTCTTTTTTTTTAATATTCTTTTCTGTTATTTTATATTATATTATATATTTTTTCTACCATGTGTTTTGTTTTTAAGTTTGTGTGGTTTTTTTTCAATTTTTGGGTGTTTTGTTTTAATTTCTATTTTTATCCATTTTTAACATATTTAAAAAAAATTCAATTTCCTTTTTTTTGGGGTCATTACTTATGCTTTTTATGTGATGTTTACTTTTTGTATGTGTTTTGTTTGCATTTTCTATGTTTTTGGATTTTTTTTTCATTACTAATGGTTTATTTAGTTTTTGTGGTGTAAGGCTTATTATACAACATTTAAAAAGAAAACAAATTATACATTGCATGTCCTTTATTTGTTTTGAAGATATTATTTTTGCTTGTAAATGTTTGCGTCATGATTTTTAAGGTTTGCATAACATCAACAATATCTTTGGTAGCTTTGTTGAGACATTTGTTAGCTTGAATTTTCTCCACCATTCGCCTTCCAAAACATTTGTGTGAAAAATGGAAGGGTCAAGTGAAAATGAAAATAAAAAAAGTTTAAAATGAAAAAGTAGTAATATTCATAAGTGAAACTAAAATTTAAGAAGAAATGGAAGAATTTAAAGAAAATTTGTAAATTGAAGAAGAAAAAACTAAACAAATGTTGTTACAATTGCATCTTGAAAACAAAAAATGGTAGTCACACAATGAAAATGTTATATGTTGGTCTTTCTATTGTGTTAACGACAATGCAAAGGTCTCATTTGAAACCTCTTAAATCATGTGTCGTATGTTGTGTTATTCCAAACTTGTTCTTTTTTTAAATCCAAGAAAAAAATTAAAAATGTTTAATATCATATTATAAGACCAATGGAATAACATGTTTAAGAAAACATATTGATGGAGACCCATGCTAAGAAAGTTGAACACTCCAATGAAAACTAGATTAATGTTGGTTTGAAACATTTTGTTTCTTTCTATATTTTAAATTTTTTGGAAATTTCAAACTATTTTGCTGATTCTTGATGTGTTTATGCAAGTTTGTAAGCAAAATTATATTGTTCTAAGAGGCATTACAATTTAAAGCATCAATTGTTGTTTGTTATAGTTAGCAAACAAAAGTGAGGATTATTGACCATGTTTTTTCACTTCTAACTTTGCATATAGCGCAAATAATTGTTGATGTTTTCTCCTTGATTGTTAATGCTTGTATGTTGAACCAATTTCGTAACCATTGTTTGTTTATTGATGCATTGTATATATTAATTATAATGAAATTATAGTTTAGAAAAAAATTGGGAATTTCATCTAGTATGGATATTTCAACGGATGTTGATTTTGTTGTTGCTATGGAGTTGTCATTATTTGCATTTAACATTACAAAACAAATATGTGGGGTTTTACATGGATTTAGTTTATTTCTAATGAAATATGAAAATAAAATCATATGATATTTTTGATGTTAGACCTAACATTGAAAAATCTTTGGATGGTTTCATATTTTATTGATTGAAAACATGGGGTTTCCATTGTGGAAGAATATGACAAATGATCCTCGTTTTTAATGTTTTTAAAATGCCACTAAATTCCAAACCCAAGGTAGAATTGGAGTTGTGGTAAGTATATTGATGAAGATTCTAATCTTGACATTTTAAGGATGTTTGTTGCAATTAGTGAACCAACCAAGGAGTTGATGAATAGGAAGTTATTGATGATGTTTAGGAAATATTAGGTGAATGCAAAGGACATAAACATGAATATTTGTTTTTGATTATTGCATTTCTTGTATGTCAAATTTTCGACATTGTGAAATCCCAAATACAAATTGAAAAGATATTTTTATTGGTTAGATTCCTTACAAAATTTGAATAGATATTGCCTTTAATAAAATATTTTTGATAAAATATTTTTTGTTAGTAAAAATTGGCCCAATGATCCTAGAGAGAGGGTT
>Ga0209208_10005804_pt1 | contig 17107 bp, 15 predicted proteins | sample S1TSphfallax_3_FD_187694 | JGI IMG/M metagenome (GOLD analysis project Ga0209208, IMG submission 187694) | Host-associated microbial communities from peat moss isolated from Minnesota, USA - S1T2_Fd - Sphagnum fallax MG (SPAdes) (version 2) | ecosystem: Host-associated > Plants > Peat moss >...
GAAACAATACCAAAATTAAATCAATACAATCTAAATTGTTTCAATGCCTATTTTACACGAACAAAGCACTAAACCTTGGACATCGTGTAAAAGTATTGTGAAAGCACTTAAATAGCACTAATACAAAGGGGTCCCCACTTTGTGATGTTAAATGCCATGGTACAATAATTTAGGAGGTGTTGCATGTCTACATAGCGTTGTAGTCTACATAGAGCTCTACATAGACTTGTATGTAGACTCTAAAGCTCTACATTATTTAATTGTAAACTTTGGAATTCTTCTTAAGGCTAAAAAAATGGCCAATTCACCATCCAATAGTTAAATTTTAATTTTTTAAAAAATAACTAAAAAGAAATTTTCAATGGCTTTGAAGATCTACATTATTTGATTGTAAACTTTGGAACTCTTATGAAGGCTAAAAACAATGGCCAATAACAAATAGTAGCCACAATCTACAACAAATTGTTAAATTTTAATTTTTCTCAAAATAAATGAAATGAAAATTCAAATTGCTTTCAAGATCTACATTATTTGATTGTAAACTTTGGAACTCTTATGAAGGCTAAAAACAATGGCCAATAACAAATGGCAGCCACAATCTACATCAAATTGTTAAATTGTAATTTTTTTCAAAATAAATGATATGAAATTTGAAATGGCTTTGAAAATCTTCATTATTTAATTGCAAACTTTGGAGCCCATATTAATGATATAGAAAATGACCAATTCACCATGGCACTCAAAATCTACATCAAATTGTTAACTTGTAATTTTTTTCAAAATAAATGAAATGAAAATTCAAATGGCTTACAATATTTAATTGTAAACTTTGGAACTTTTATGAAGGCTAAAAAAAATGGCCATTTAACCATGGCACTCAAAATCTACATCAAATTGTTAAAAATTATAATATTTTTTCCAAAATAAAGGAAAGGGAAGTGGACATGGCTTTGAAGATCAACATTAGTTAAATGTAAAATTTGGAAATCATTTTCCCAATTGGACAAACAAAAAATTGTCCTATAACCAAACCTAACTAAATCTTCTTAAGCATGGTTGCCATTGTGGCTACATCACATAATCAAGAAAAAAAAACATTATTTTGGAAAATGAATGAAATTTCTTTTTGGAACTTCTGTCAACGTTAAAATAAAATGTAAAATGACATGTTTGTGAAAACCTACATTAAGTTTTTTTTTTAATTCTTGTGAAAAGTGGAGAGAATGCCATGACATGCCTTTCTCAAATTTACATTGAGTTGTTCTTGAACAATTTCTACAAAGATTGAAGGAATGGACAATAACATGCCATCAAAAGTCCAATATGAAAAATTAAGGTTATCTATTGGTTGTTTCCAAGTTCTTTGACTTTTAAATTTTATGAATTTCAAAGAACCGCCAGTTTTGGTTATTAAATTTTTTCAAAATCAAAGAATTAACCGATCTTGGTTCTTTGTCAAAAAAAATTTTAGCAGTTCTAGTTCTTTAAAAAACTCTAAGAACAATTAATTTTTTGCCAATTTCCATGAAAAATGTTAAACAACTAACGATTATTTGACTTTTTAAACATTTTTTATAATCACCAATTATGAACAAATGTCAATTATTTGATTTTTTTAGAAACGCTTGCTAAATGTATATATAAGCAAACAAAGAACCCACAAAAAATCGATAGTGCTTTAATGAACTGTCCAACACTAGAAAAAACCCCGGTCCCACTTTCATTGTGTCAAATTGACACAAAAGAAAAGCCTACATTGCCTAAGGGAAGACGTAGAAAGGAGAGAGGTTACAATGACTATGAAGACCAAGGGTGTAGGGAATCGATCCTAGCATCATGAACTTATGTACTATCCAAGGAGCCACTGAGAAAGGAATTTGAATTTGATGGGTAAGGAGGTTGTGTGGGAACTAGATTCTTGCCATTTTCATATCATGTATTTAGAAAAAGAATTGACCAACAAAAGAAATTGATATAGAAATTTAAGAAATTTTTTGAAAGAGGAGAAAAAGACAAAGCTTGACAAAGGAGCAAGCGGGCATTACTTCCTTCAAGTATGGCATGCTAAGGCTTTTCATGAAGAAGAAGATGAAATTGCACACTAGTAGAATGAAGAATTGAGCAAAAAATTTGCTAATAGATTCTCTTTGGTTTTTTTCCAAAAAATGTTGTTTTAAGAAAATTTCATTTGTCCATGTTTTTGTTTCTTGTTTTTACTTTACAAGATTTTTTTCTTTTGTTTTTTCACCTATTGTCCAAGGTGATGAAAACAAGAAAAGAAAAAAAAAATGGGAATGATTCTGATGAGGAAAGAACATGGTTGATCAATTTTACATTACTTGCATTTCTTACAATTTTGGCGTGCATTTTTTTCAACATTGACTATGTATGTCAATTTTTGTTTTAGAAATTTTCATTTATAGTTGTCACAACATAGCAACAATGATGTTGTCATCATAATTGTATTTTGTTTTTTTTTTTTTCATGTCAATATCATGTGTGTGTTGCAAGGTTTGGAAATTTCATTTTAATAAATTGATTGAATGTTGTCTTAGCTAATTTTTTCCTTAGCATATTCTTTTTGGTGATCTATCGTTTTAACAAATAATTAGAACTAATGATGAGAATGATGAAACTCTTACAAACTTATGCCAAATAAGAATTCCTCTTTTATGGAGTTCTTCTTGCAATGTAAAGGTTCTTTATTTAGGGAGAAAAGATTGTGGATTGATATTTTTGTTGGCAAAGTGAAAAGACAATGTTTTGTTTATGTGGTATTGTTCTTATAAACAAAATTACATCTAAAGATAAATGTTGTAATTGCAACACCTTTTTGCGTTATCATCTTTTTCTATAGTTTTTGCATTCTTTATTCCAATGTTACATTTTTGTGAATTGGTATTTTTTTAGATTCTCAATTCTAGTATTCATTTTCTTTCATACTTTGTTATTTTTTGAACTTTTAATTTCACTATGTTTATTCTATTGGATTGGTTAGTTTTTTTCATTCTCAAATTTTAGTATTCATTCTCTTAGATCGGTGTTTTTCTGCATTTTAAATTCCAATAGTCATTATCTTGGATTGTGGTTTTTCATTTGAATGGGAATTAACAATTGGTTGTTTTAAGAACGTGTGATTGAGCCTTGCCTTTGCTCATGGAAAGTAAACATAGGCTGTAGATTTAATAAATTGATTGGCCTAAAATATTAAACAAATATAATGCACTTAGAATGCATACATATGTGAATATGCCATAAGGAAATGAAGAGTTATTAGAGAACAAATGTTTTTTGTTTGCTTGTAGATGATTGCCAATGTGACCTTTGTGAAGAAACATAATGAAGATCAAACCTTGAAGGTAATGTTTGGGCCAAATAAGAACCATGTGAAAGTTAACAATGTCCTTGTGATATTCAAGGCATCTATTGCCATCTTGTGTGATGGTAGCATAATGGAGGCAAATGAGCTTGGATTAAACATGGACTACTTGGATTTTGGATCAAGGCATGTTATCACCAATATTTCAACTTTGGATCCAAATAACTTTCTTTCAAAAAAAAAAATTCATTCGTATTTTTGGTTCGAAGGTTTGTCTTTCAATATTAAATTTACATAAACCTTGAAGTGACATATTTTGAACATGGCTATTCATTATGGATGACAACTTGAAGCTTGTTTCTATTGATTCAATTTTGATGCAAAGCTTATTTAATTACAAAACTTGGTTTCTTTTCAAGTAATTTCTTATCAAAGTTAAATCTTGATATCAATAGTTGCATTTGTAGAATTTGCAAAATATTAGTCTGGGGAGAAGGTTGCTAAAAAGTGCATCAAAGTTAAACATTCCACCATAAAGAAAAAGAAACAGGATAGCCCTATTGATGCAAAGTTCACAACGTACAATAGGATTTTTAAGAAAAAACCAAACACAATGTCTATGGAATGGGGTAGAAATTTCCTTAGGAATTTCCACCCCTTCCAATGGAAGGCGAACAACGGTTTGTGCATGGTGCACTAATGGTTTAATAATACAAAAGATGAAGTTCTACTAGTTAATGATTTTTTGAGCGCCAATCTACGAAAGTAAAAAAAGATGGTCCATGTTGTTAAATAGTTTGTATCAAACCGTGAACAAACATTAGTTGCCCTTTTATTCATGGAAAATGGCACCACCACGTGTATGTGTTGGAAGGTGGAAGACATTTACGAATGGTACATAGAACATAAACACTACATTCTCAAACAAAGTAGAAAAGGTAAGATTGACCAATAGCTTGGTTTTTTTTGTTTTCTTTCCTTTTGGGTTTTACAAATTCCATTGTTAGGTGGGTTGTCTAAAATGGAGATCTAAGCCATTTTTTCATGAAAAGATTCACTTGGTTTGGAAATTCACACACTTTGTGATATCATGTAAATTGCGAGTACTGGCACACATGAACCTCTAGGGCAAATTTTTGCAAGCCATGCAAAGAAAGTGGCCATAACATTTGCCACAAGTGCACCTAGTAGTAGACCCTTGCAATTAAGTGTAGGGAAACATAGGGCTAATATGGTAAACTGGAAAAGTAATGTTTTTTCTTTTTTCCTATAAATGGGATTTGCAAAAACCCTTTGTTTGAGATATATCAAATAGGTGTAATTATTATGGGCTATAAAAGGTTAAATTTATTGGAAATTCGAAGTCTACTTCTTTTCACACACTCTTTGATATCTTGTAGACTACAAGCAATGTGTGTGACACACACAAACCTTCTCATGATCAACATCATGATTGGCATTCCAACCAAGTGTAGGAGGTACCACACTTCCCACAATAGACAAAAGGACCTAAACGACTTTTTGTAATTTAGCAAACACTTAAACCAGGGAAAATTCCATGCAAGCAAAGGAGCTACAATTGCTACCACAAGTGCGCCTAGTAGCAAATCCTTACAATTAAGTGCAAGAATTCCAAGTGCAAGGATTCCAAACATAATGTTCATATGGTGAGTTGGAAGTTTTTTTTTTCTTTTGGGATTTGGAAATTTAATTTGCCCTTTAATGTTGGGGAAAGATTAATAAGATATCAAGATTCTAAGCTACAAAAGAAAGTTAAACTAATTAGAGATTTTGGACTTATTTTCATGCATTCTTTGATATAATGTAAACTGTAAGCATTGTGTGCAACACACATGATCATTCTAATGATTAGCATCACAACCAATGCTTTAACCAAGAGGAGATAGGGCATTTCCACAACAGAAAAAAAAAACCTAGGTGACTTTCCAACAAACCCACATCTCCAAGGGTGCTTCTAGAATAGATTTTTGCAAACCATGTGCATAGAAACAATGTTTGCCATGATGCAAGCAAAAAGGCAAACATTATACTACCATAAGGTCACCTAATAGCAAAGCCTTGCAATTAAATGGAAGGATACCAAAATGCAAGGCTCATTTAGTGAATTGGAAGATTTTTATTTTACTTTTTGAAATATTGTGGATTTGCAAAAGCCCTTTAATGTTGGGGAGAAATTAATTGGATCTCAAGATTCTAAGCTATAGAAGAAGGTCAAACTAGTTAGAAATTTTGTTCTTTTCACACACTCCTAAATATTGTGTGAATTATAAACATTATGTGTGACACAAAAAATCATTATAATGATCAACATCATGAATGTTAGGATGGGCTCCAAAGATTACCTTTTACATGGATATATGTTTCATCACAAAAAAAATTGTAAACTAATTTGGATTTTTAGGGTAGTTTTAAATTTCACTTGTTTTTGTTTGTGTATTATTGTTTTCCAATATTGTAACTAATATGTACTTGTCAATATATAATGTGATTGTAGGTTGTTGATTGAGGCAAAGTTGGAAAGAAAGAAGAAAAATTTGTGTATTTGATGATCTTCCAATGGGAGTGGCCATCACCCCAAACACAATACTCCAAGTAAAAATTCTAGATTATATATTGTTGTTTATGACTTGGTTATTCCAATCTACTCCTTCAAGTTTAGGGCTTTGTTGAGCATTGGGTTTTGGTTTATTTGAGGTGTGTGTAGTAATTTGACATTTGATTTTGAAACTTCTGCTTTAGGAGTTTATCTTCAAAACCTTTTGATAAGTGCCAAGAAGACCATTGCAATGGTCACTATGGATTTGGACAATGTCCACAACATGGTATCAAATATTTCTAAGTTTGCTACCATAATTTTTCTTGATTTGTTCAACTACAAAGGAAAAGAAGAAAATATTACAAGAATCACTATTAGAATTCGTATTTTTTTTAGTAGAAAGTTTGGTAAATTTTTTAAATTTTGGACAAGCGTAAAAAAAACCTCTTAGTCATTTTGGACAAGTCATTTTGAACATATCCATTATGATTAGGCCTAGGTTGGCATTTTTGATTAGTTATTTCGATTAATACTTTTGAGTAGTCATTTCAATTATTATTTTTAACTAGTGATTTTGAGTGGTCAATACAATAGTTAAATGATTTTTTGACTGGTCAAACACCATTTTGACTAAGCAAATGCCATGTGGCATTTAAATAGTGGCCACCCAAGTTAAACCACAAGGCATCTAAACATTGGCCACTTAGGCTATGCCATCATGGCATTTAAACATTGGCCATTTAAGCTATGCCACATGGAGAGGAACTTAAGCAACCTAGGTTAAGCTTAAAATTAAATACTTACTCCTAAAATCTTTATGTTTAGGAACTTACAACCTAAGCTCCTAGGCTTAGGTTTAAGAGCCTATAACTAACAATTACATTTTAAAACCTAGAGTAGGTTAGGGCAACCTAAGTTATGACCTTTATTAAGTTTAAATGTACACCACCTATATTAAGCCTACACCTAGATGACATAAATATTTCATTTTGAATTTGGCCTTTAAGGTTGAGCCTTTTCAATTGGATCATCCCAAATGGCCTTCTTTTTAAAAATATTTTTTACATCTTAGATGTTTATGGTGCATCTATTTATATTGCTTATCATTTGGAAAGGATGACAAATAATGTGTGACAAACTTTTGGGAAGGAAAAACATTTTCATGTCCACACAACACTAGAATCTTTTAGTTCACACAACATTATTCCTAAGTAACTACATAAGATACATAAATTAAGTAATAAATAAAGAGGTAGGTAAATATGTATCTTAATTAAGTTAAAATAAAAATTAGTAGTAATTAATGTTTAGTTATTTAGTTATAATTAATAATTACAAGAAAATTAGAATTAATCCATACAAATTTGACCTAATTCATTGTATATTATCAACAATGTATTTGTAATAATTAGTATTTAATTACTTAATTCCACATTCAATGTATTTTAGGTAAATAATTACTTAACCAACTAATAATGTATCATAGGTATATAAATGGCTTACCTTAAACCATATAACTAAGTTACCTATAGGCTAAAATATAGGTAAATAGGTGGAATATGGGTAAAGTATATATAAATAAATACACCTACATATAAGCTACTTGTATTTAGGTTATTTAACCGCATACTAACATTACATAAGTTAAATAGGTGGCTAATTTAACCTAGGAAAAATTAATTATGGCAAAATTAATGATTAGTAAAATAATAATGCCTAAACCAACCACAACTAAAGCAATTATGGAAAAATTAATGAATATTAAACTAATAATGGCTAAACCAACCAAAAGTTTAAAAAAATTATGAATAATTAACCATGACAAAACTAATTGTGGGTAAAATAATTTTGGCTAAACCAACCATGGCTAAATTAAAAATGGATAAATTAGCCATGAGTAAAATAAATATGATGAAAATAACCATGAATAAAGTAAATACGGGCAAACTAACCAACAAATAAATATTTTATAGCTAAACCAACTATGGCCAAACTAGAAATGGCTAAAATTAACCATGAGTAAAATAAATACGGCTAAACTAACCATAAGTAAAGTAAATATGGGCAAACTAACCAAAGAATAAATATTTTATGCTAAACCAACCATGGCTGAATTATAAATGGTTAATTAACCACAAGTAAAATAAATATGGTGAAACTAACCATGAATAAAATAAATGAAGCCAAACTAACCAATGAATAAATATTTTATGGCTAAACCAACCATGACTAAATTAGAAATGGTTAAACTAATTAATGAATAAATATTTTATGGTTCAACCAATGTGCCTAAACTAGAAATCACTAAACTAACCATGAATAAAGTTAATATGGCTCAACTAACCAATATTTTATGGTTAAACCAATTATGCATAAATTAATTGTGGCTAAAGTAAAGATTAATGAGATAATTATGGATAAAATAAAAATTGTTAAAATCATCATAGCAAAATTAACCATGGCTATAGTAGAAATGGTTAAACTAACCATGAAAAAATAAATTTGGTAAAAAAACCACTAGTAAAAATAATATGGATATATTAACTAATGAATAAATATTTTATGGCCAAACCAATTGTGCAAAAAATATTTATGGCTAAAATAAATATGAATGAAGTAATTATGGTTAAAATCAAAATGGTTTAAGTAATTATGGCAAAATTAACCATGGCTAAAGTGGAAATGGTTATTTTAACCATGAATAAATAAATTTGGTAAACTAACCACTAATAAAATTAATATGGATAAACTAACTAATGAATAAATACTTTATGGAAAAATCAATTATGAAAATTTTAATTATGGCTAAAATAAAAATGGTTAGAATAATTATGGCAAAATTAACCATGGCTAAATTAGAAATGGTAAACTAACCATGAGCAATTAACTTTGGCTAACTTAACCACTAATAAAGTTAATATTGTTAAATTAACTAATGAATAAATATTTTATGGCATAAAAAACTATGAAAAAATTAATTATGGCTAAAAAAAATATGAATGAAATAATTATGGTTAAAATGAAAATGGTTTAAATAATTATAACAAAACCAAGCATGGTTAAAGTACCAACCATGAGTAAAATGAATTTAGCTAAAATAAACATGAATTAAATAATTATGGTTTAAACTTTTAAAAATTAAAAGTAATTATGGCAAAACCAACCATGTTTAAATTAACAGTAGTTTAAAATTAATTATGGGTGTATTAGTTATGGTTAAATTTATTAGGGTAAAATAATAATATGTTAAAAATAAATATAGCTAATTTAGTTATGGTTAACCATGGTTAAATTCATTATGGCAAAACCAATAATGGCCCAACTAGTAATGGTTAAATTAATTATGTTGAATTAATTATCATGGATGAACTTACTAGGGCTAAACCAACTATTGTTAAATTGACCATGGTTAAATTAGTTATGGTTAAATTTAATTTTAATTAGTTTTTTTCATAGGTAGTTGAACCATAATTAATTTCAATATAGTCAATTTAACCATAGTTAGATAAACCATATATATATAATTAGTTTAACTATAATTAATCTGGTCATGATTCATTTAGTTATGATTAGCTAACTTTTACATTTTCCAACTTTTTTCTAATTGGTAAAACATAATCAAAATGTTACATGTAATCCCAAGATACCCAACTAATATTGGAATTTGTAATTGGCCCTTTTGACTAGGCCATTGGCCATTTTGACCAAGCCTATTTAGTTAGCCCTATTGATTGAATATAATAGGTGGTTTTATTGACTATGGCACTTGTCAATTTGACTAGATTGGGTGGTCTTATTGACCAAACCACTAACTAATTTGACGAAGTGGTATTTTAAAATCCAATTTGATTAGATGTTGGATTTGATTAATTGTCAAATTTGTCACTCTAGTCAAATTGATTAATCAAAAGATACCCATTGTCATTCAAGCCCTCGGCCTCTAGTCAAAAATACATGTCCTTTAGTCTAAAAGACCCATCCAATCAACTTGGTTAGTTTTAAAAAATAAGAATTTTAGTAGTGAATGGAGCATTTAGACTTAATGATACCTTTGGCATTAAAAGAGTTCAAAATAGGAATAGTTGACTTACTTGCAATGGAAAAGGATGGAGTCCAAAATCCATTCCTACAAAATGTCAAAAAGTTATGGACATTTGAGAATAGCTTGAGGTATGTCATGTTAGTTGTCATATTGCAACCATGTCAAATGTTCTAATAACCATTTTAAGTTTTGGGTGTAATCTTTGACATGTTATATATTTTTGGGGTTTTTTTTTTGCATAATGTACATTACTTACACATCATCAAGGTGAAGGTGTGTGATGCATTTTTGTTGAAGGTAAACTCGTTTCTTTCTCGAGCTTCAATGGGCTTTTAGCTTTTGTCAATTGGGTATACGAGGTTATAATAAAATTCATTTGAGATGTTAAATTCTTATGATTTATAAAAGTTTTATTTATTTATTTTTGTCAAACATTCAAAAAGTCATCCTACACCTTATGTTAATATTGAATACATGAGTCTAAAATACAACTATAATGTACACAAAAAATCATAAATGATGTTTTTGTTTTTCATTATGAATTTAACTAGGTGCATCAAATTGGAACAATGATATCCAAAGTATTGAAGCACTCAAAGCATTAGCTCTACCTAGGAAATTAACAATTCACAACTACCAAATTGTGCCCCTTGAGTCTTTTTTTTTAGCTTTAACAGAGGATGAGGTAAAAACAAGTGGACATGAACGTCCAAAATAACAATGTAATTTTGCAAACATTTTGTTACTAAAATCATTTTTTGCTGCATCTTTTGTTGTTGCTATGATTTTGGGAGGGTATTTTGGTTATGTGGGTTTGTGAGTTCTTCAACATTAATTTATAGGAAAATTAGCAATGGTTGCATTCTTTTTCTTTTTGGGGATTCTTTTGTTTCGTTAGATGTTTTATTAATATACTTTTTCATGTGGTCCCAAGCTTGTGAACTACAATATGCTAGTTCAAGGTTCCTCAATATTCAAATCACAATGGCAAGCAATTCTATATAGTTAGCTTCCTAAACTTCCTATCTTTTCCTTTTTGTGGCATAATTCATGGAAATTACACTCTGATAAAGTTTTAAACACACTATAGGTACCATAGTTAGTTCACCCAAAGTCAATATTACTTGTCCTTTCATTCAATGTCATCAAAGGTGGTGCAAGAAATAAGTTTGCCAAGTACACATAGGTGATCTTTTGGTTTCTTTTTTAATTGTTTATTTGAAAGGTGCGATATAGTTCAATGTCCCATAATACATGTATTATCTTTTTTGTTGTGCTTGAATTAATCCAAGAAAATTAAGTTGGCCAAAGTTTTTTTGTTCATTTAAAAGAAGGTGTAATATTGTAAGAATCCTTGATACTTCTAATGGATGTAGAAACATATGTACTGAGGTCATGAAGATGAATATCAAGGTCTACCACACTTTGAAGGTGCATGTTCTATTGGTTTTATAAATCCCTCTTAAACATATCAAGTTTAATAGGATAAACTTAGGTCTACCCATTAAATTTGCATGGTCACAATTAAGGATTCACTAGACAAAATTATTAGAAAAAAGGTTGATTTTCATCAATAGTACAAAATGACATTCATCGAACGTCAACTTGGACTATGGTTTCAATCTTGGTTTAGAACATAATTTGTTCTTGCCTTTTGCCAAGTTGAAGAAATTTCCTAAGGTGTGCATTAGGGCTCACAATAGATTTTATTTTTCATTCTATGAGGTGGGTAGTCTATTAAAAGTTTAAATTGTTGTGAAGGGACATATTGAAAATTTCATGAACAAGGCTTGCCTTATTAACACTTGATAGTTTTTTAAAAAATTGGTGGAAACAGAGGTCTTTGCGGCATGTTAGATTGAAGTGGCTAGGCAATCTTGTTGTTAGCATGAGGGTATGGGAAAGGTCTCATTGTTTTTCCTATGTGTTTTTAATTTATGCACCCTTGTTTGATTTGACCTGCCTACATATTGTGATAATCAAATGGGTCACATTGATGGTAACACCACTGGTATGAAAGAATTAATTGGGGGATGGATTTTCATATTGTTTCAAGGCTAATGATCTTACATGCACAACCATAGTTATTGTTTAGGTGTTTGATTATGTCCTTGAAAGTTGGCAGTAAATCAACTGTTATCTTGTATAGGTTTTTCAGATCTATGGCTCTAACATTAATTGGTATCCTTGACCTAAGTTTTGGTGATTCATGTTGCAGCAATGTTTGGAAAAACTAGAGGAGTTCATTGACCCAACATTCAAGGTAGCAAAGATGCAAGCAAGACTTGAAGTTGCTACATACCCACATCTTATTATTAGTAAGTGTTGTTAGTGATGATAAACTTGTGACAATTTTGTTTGTTATTTTTTTTTGTGCTAATGAAATACTAATTTTTTTTATTGCCATGACATCATATATCTTTTTTTTTAATTTTCAAAAAAAAAATTCCATAATATTTTCGTGTAATTCTAGGTGCAATTTTTAGTAGCGTTATTTTTTGGCATGTTTTTTTGCACAATGTATTGTTTATGTCATCATGGTGAAGGCATATGATGCACCTTTATTAAAGGTAAAATATGTTTCCTATCTATGGCTTGGATGGGTTTTTAGCTTTTGTTGATTGGTTATATAAGGTTAGATAATAAAGTTCATTTAAGCTTCTTCAATTTTTTTGATTTACAAAAGCTCCATTGATTTTTTTGTCAAGGCTTGAAAGTCATTCTACACTTTTTATTAATGTGGTACATGTCTAAAATACATATATGAAGTAAGTAAATAATCATAAATGATGGTTGTGTTTTTTATTGTGGATTTAACCTTGGGTGCATAAAATTAGAACAAGGACAAAGAATATTGAAGTTGTAAAGATGGCTAAGCAGAATGAGTCGTCATGGCTAGCCACCACACACGTTAATTTTCCACTACTATAATTCTTGGTTTTTCAAATAGTCCAAGCTGACTGATTGGTCTTTCTTAACTATTGAACATGTACATTTTGATTAAAATTAAGGGCTTGAATGACATGTATATTTTTTGACCAATCAACATGGTTGAAATGACCTATTTGATTATTTGTTAACTTGAACATTTAGTCAAATTGAACAAAATAATTGATCACCTTCGTCAAAATGGCCAATGGAGTTTTAATCAAATGGGACATTTAGTAAAAATGGACAATGTTATTATAATCAAATGGGCCATCCTACCTACCTACCTATTGACCTACATAGCCTCCTTTATGTACCTCCTACCCACCATCCTGCAACCTTCCTAAGTTTATTTACCTCCAACCTACTTATTTATAATTACTTTTCATTACCTACCTACTTACCTATCTACATATTAACCTAGGTAACCTCCTTTAAGTACTACCTACTACATATTGATCTAGGTAGCCTTTTTAAAATACTACCTACTTACATATTGACTTAAATAGCTAGCCTTTTTTAAATAATACCTACCTACCATCCTAGGCCTCCAACCTAGCTATTTATAATTACCTAACCTTCCTAATGTTTAATTATCAACCTTCATCTTTACCTACTTACCTACCCACCCACCCACCCTCCTACCTATTGATTATTACTTACCTACTTACCTATTTACCAACCCACCCACCTATGTACCTCATAATCTTGTAGTGATGTGTTGAAATAAACATGTGAAATAAAAAATTTAACAAAAGTTGAAAACATTTTGATGGTGTGGTCCATTGGTTAAATATTTGGTTTATCATTGGGGAGGTCAAGAGTTCAATTCTTAATACTTGTAAATTATGTACATGTTTAAAAGGCTAAGGTAGGCTAGGCTAAATTAAATTAAATAGGTTATACTCAATTAGGTGAAGTAGGTGCAGTAGGTTATGATAGCATAAGCTACCACCTACTTACCTAGATTTTTACAACCTACCTACCTACTTGCCTACAAAGTAATAATTTAAATAATTTCATTAGTCAAGTGGTTTATTATTTGTTAGTTAAAATGACCAATCAAATGGTCTTTACTTTGTTAGTTAAAAAGACCACACCAATCACACTAGGCATGTTAAAATCAACTTGTCCAACATGATTGGGGTCTTTTTGACCCCTGTCCAAATCTAACTTTTTAAACCAAAATTTCCAATTTGAAAAACCAAGAATTATAATAGTGTTCATGCATTGTTTCAAAGTGGTTTTTTATCTTCCCTTTCTTTCTATATCACCTTGCTATTGCTAAATGGATCTTAAAATGGACAATGACATATGTTTTAGATGTATGGCATGTTTATTGGAAAATAAGTATTTGTGGGTTTTAGATTTGGTGATTTGGGAGTATGTTTTGATTATGTCCATTAGATGTGGTGTGTGAATAGGGGTGTCAATTCTTCTACTTTTTGTCTTGAAAAGGTTTAACATGTTCTACAAGCTCTTAGTGAATTTGGAGCTTGAGAATGAGGGGAGTTTAACGTCGTGCTACTCAATCAAGAAGGTGAAGGTAGCAATGTAGGTGTTGGTTCACCCTAGGTTGTCAACATGGTCAAACATGCATTTGCTTTTAATATGAATGTTTTTTTATTCTCTACACTTGTTAAGTTAATTTAATTATTGTTAGTGCATTCAAATTTATTTAGTTAAATTGTTATAAAAGCTAAAACATACAAATTCTAGCTAAAAATGTAATCCATTTTAAGGACCCTGTTAAATAGCCAAGTGACATTAATAAGAACTTGTCATGCATTTGTAAGTATATTATCAGAATCTTAGTTGTAAATTCATGGATCCCCCATACTTGCCTCTGCTTTCTCCCCTCTATCATTTTGTTTTCTTCTTCTCCTTTTTACTTCTTGTTTGCACGGTGTTGCGTGGTAAGGTTTTCAATTGTGTGAGATATTCCTTTTTCTTTCTTGAATTTGATGTAAAGTCTATTATTGTTACATATATGCAACTTAATTTTTTTGATGTAAAGTGGTTCCAAGCTACATATTATCATGCAATGAGTTGCAATTTTAAACATTGACCTTGAAGAATGGGTAAAACCAAAGAATATGATGTGGTCTTGTAGAATTTGACGATGATCATTGGCTACAACAATTTTGCATGACCAAGGGTACATTCTTCCATTTGCAAGTAATGACCATACAGTCCAAAGCAAGATATTAAATATCATGTGGCAATCCCTATTGAAATTTGAATGTTAACATGTACATTTTATAAACTTGCACAAGGATCCAACTTGCTAACTTGTAGCAAACTCTTCGTAATTGGCAAATCGACTATGTCATCGATAATTTGCAAATTAAATATGTCATTGATAATTTTTTAAATGGTTCAAACTAAAAACATTTTTTGGGGGCAAGAGATAATTTCTTGGCCTACAAGTTGTAGAATAATAATTGTTGTGGAAGGTTTCAAATTTGGGTTTAGTCTACTAAATGCTCCCGATACAATAACCCTTTCTAAAGCATTTACACCATGTGCATGAGAAAACAAAGAAATTTGTGTACAAAATAAACTCCTCATAGTTTGGACAATGATCCATGACAACACACAAGGGAAAAAAAGATTGCAAACACAAGACCTACACTTCAAGATGCAAAAAAACAAAATTCTAAAATGCACAAACAAAGAGCATACAAATAAAAACTGCACAATAACCATTCTAGACAAACTACCAACTAATGAGCTTGGTTAGTGTTAGGCCATAAGATTGCCACTCATCTAACTTTAGGTTTGAATGGAGCATAAGAAGCAATCAATCACAAATAGTTGCCAAACTTCACATCTCATTTTTTTCCAAGAAGATAATTAGTTGAGTTTGGGCATTATTATAACTCGACATCAACCCCTTTCCCCTCCTTAACTGAAAACCAAAAAGAAAAAACTCTGAATTGAGATCAATTATTGATCTTGCATATGTGGGGCCATTTGCTTCTTGCTAAAGTACTATATAATTAAACACTCAAAAGAATTAATGCAAGAGAGAGAGAGAACCCTTAATAATAACTAATAAGGCCTCTAAAGGTCCTTAAAATGCTCAATTAAGGGCCCTTAATCCTCCTAAAGAATGACACTTTTCCAGCCATTTTCAGAAGCTTTTTCCCACAATTTTCAAAAATATATAGACGTAAATAATATATCTCTAATTGAAGGATTTTTGGTCCATCTTATAATTAGCATGGTCCACGCTGATGTGATTAGATTAAGAGAGAGAGAGCCTGGAACTAACTCAGATCATGTGGGTGGGGTTAGGTCAAGTGGCCTGATTGATGGGGTGTGAGATAGACTTATAATTAGGTTTAAGTGAGCGTGATTAGAGTAATTGAGGGTTTAGGGCTGATGGTATGAGGAGCTTAGATTTAGCGGTGCGGTTAGATTGGGTGGTTGTGATCAACTTAGATTTAGCAATGCGGTTAGATTGGGTGGTTGTGATGAACTTAGATTTAGTGGTGTGGTTAGATTGGGTGGTTGTGATGAACTTAGATTTAGTGGTACGGTTAGATTGATCAGATTGGATGGCTATGATGAACTTAAATCAAGTGTGTTTGATGTTGCAGCAAGTGGGGCAGCCTTGTTTTGCTGGCAATATAGCCAGAAAGCTTTATAATTTAAAATTTAAAGTACTAAAATAAAATGCTGTTCGAGTTTTTTATTAGCCAGAATTCGACCAAAATTTAAGAAAATTCGCCAGATTTGCATACATGATGCAAGTAAGTAGCCAAAATGATAGATAGATTTTTTTTAATACTTTCATTTTTTTTAATGTGGTAGCCAAATTTGGCTAAATCTTACTGTGAATCATTGCCAGCCAGCCAGCCAGCCAGTTTGGCTAAATCACAAAATTGACAAGTGTTTTTGTTGGAGTGGGGGGATAAATAATAATAATAATAATAGTAGGTGGCCATTTAAACGGGCATGACGTGGTTTCTTCCCGTCATAGAGTTTGAAAAGCTTGATTAGCGAATACCTAATTAATGAACCGGAACGATTAATTAAAGACTAATCTGGACCCCGTGCGCATTACATTGTGTGCCAGAGAACTTGGTCGACATTAATTAGTGCTAATCTTGTTGCTGCTGGGTCGCGCGTTCTTGTGTCTTCGAGATTAATTAGTGCTAATCTTGTTGCCGCTGGGTCGCGCTCTTGTGTCGTCGAGATTAATTAGTGCTAATCTTGTTGCTGCTGGGTCGCGCGCTCTTGTGTCGTCGAGATT
>Ga0209208_10005805_pt1 | contig 17105 bp, 14 predicted proteins | sample S1TSphfallax_3_FD_187694 | JGI IMG/M metagenome (GOLD analysis project Ga0209208, IMG submission 187694) | Host-associated microbial communities from peat moss isolated from Minnesota, USA - S1T2_Fd - Sphagnum fallax MG (SPAdes) (version 2) | ecosystem: Host-associated > Plants > Peat moss >...
TTCTCTCCTAACCATATCCCCGCCCCTCACCACCTATTGCTAATGGTTACTTTGTTTGAAAATTTTCCAACCTTGTTGAAAAATATTCTTTGGCTTTCATTCTCACCCTTTCCTTGACCTTGGCTTCTTTGTGAACTATTGATGTAACTTTTAGATCACACCTTTATAGCCCAACATGTGAACTCTAAACCCTACTTGGAAATTATAATGAAATTTATTCCCTACATCCATGATTGTAGTTGCAAACCAAACAAAACATAAATATGTTCTTGCATGTTTTTCAACCAACCTTTCATAATCTTTCAACCATATTCGTAGAAGCAACCATTTGCTTAACCCTCTTCTCCTTGCTTTCTTTGCATTTGTGTTTTCAGATTTCATTTACTACCTCTTTGTCCATGGTTTTTTTAATAAAATATGCAAATATTATTCCAAGGTTACATGTGGTTGGTTATAATCAAATAACAATTCTACTCCCCTTGTTTCCTTGTAGGCAAATATGGCAAGGATAACAAGTTTGCAAAACACAAAGACTTTAGAATTTGATTTACAAAAAATTACACTTCATCCTTTAATTCACATGTAGGCCCATTTAGATTTTCTATTGGGTCATTGACATCTTATGCTAACCTTGTTCCTTCAATGGTAGGATGGCTCCTCGTCATCTCCACATAATATTTTAGTTCTTGTCAAGTACATTTGTCAATATCATCCATTATTTTTGTAGCCTTCATTATAGTTAATATGTTCAACAACTCTATGGTAGTTCCATGTTCCTTTAATTATGAATTGCCTTTAGTTACTAAAATTGAATTATAATTGTTTAAACATTTAAAGTGTTGCTAGTTTTTGTTTTGTATATATTATAGAATTCACTACAATTGTTTTTAACCATAAAGTTTTTTTTAAATTCTTTTTAAAGGTTGTTTTGAAAGGTTTGAAACAACTCACAATTAAAGGTTAAGTGCATAGGAAATGTGTGGAGGCAAGGTGATCATATCCAACCCAAACCCTTGTGTCTAATGTTACATGTGAACCATATTAATTTAGGATTAAAAGATGGCAATTGGATTGAGAGTTTCCATTTGGAACTAATCTTTCGAAAAATGGCAAAAACAATTTGAAAGGAAAAGTTTCATGTTCATGTCTTCTTTGCATCACCATGCATACTCTAGGTTTGTAATTTTTTATGTATTCATCTTTGAACCTTTTGCCCCTAAAGATGTAAAGCCTTGGAATAAACCCCCACTATGAAAAAAATGGGGGTTTGGGGATTGGGCTTGCAATTGCATTTTTTAACTACAATGATCATTTATGATCACCATATCATAAATATGGTGATAGTTGCACAATGGACAAGTTGCACTTGTTGTAATGAACATGACATGACATATATGGCATTCCATGTCATTGTACACAATGAATGAAATATATGCAACTTAATGCAATTGCTTTGCAATTAGAGCATCAAAATGCATAGCTCATTGCCACATGTTTTTCATGGGCAAATGAACACTTTGCACATTGCAAATTTGTTAATTTTCAATTGTCCAACATGGATGAAAATAGTTAAACTACATGGAATTTTTTTGCAACTAATGTAGTTATAATGCATATATTGTTTTGGAAATAGGAATTTGGTTATTGGGTCCAAAGTAGTCATATGATAGTTGATTTTAATACTACAATGCAATTGTTAAAAGTGGTGTAAGTATTGTTTTGTGATTGTTTTGCCAATGTATTGGAATGGTGTCAATCTTACAATTGACATTGTTAGCAATGTCACGAATTTATAACTATGCTATGAGTTTTGTTTAATGATTTTATTCAACTAAATGAATATCTAATTATCAGTTTACAACTATAAGGGGTGTTAATGGTACCATACTACAATTGCCAACAATTATGCAATTGTTAATTATAAATATTGGAATTCATTACATGATATTAATTTACAACTAATGCAGTGATGGAATGTTACCTTGTAACTAACAAACATGGTGGTGGAACATGCTTGTAATTATGTTATAAACATGCGATCCCATGTTGTAGTTAACACATATTACATTAAATAATTATCTTGTAAATAATACTATCATTAATGTTACATTTTATAATTAAAATAACATATCAAAGTATCTTGGCACCCAAGGTGTCGTGTCATGTTCATTTCATGAAAATTGTTGACATTGCCTCCATTTTAGTGCATATAGAGCTTACACCCCTATATGCCCATCATTTTTTAAAGTTTCACCACCATAAGAAATTGTGACGAAATTAAAATTGGCAAAAACATGGAACTAAACTTGTATGAATCAATAGGTATGATTCAATTTAGACATGTTCTTGTGTGTAAATAATGTTAAATTAACACATGCATGAATGGGTGCCAATATGCAATTATGTTGGACAATATTAACTTCATATATGCACTTTACAATTTGTAATGTTTGTATCTTTATGAAAATTACAAATCAACTAGCTTCCCCACTATGCAACTTACATACCTTTCATGCAAAAAAAGGAACAACAAAATGACAATAAGTGGTCAATAAGGGGTTACTCATAAACTTCAAGTCAAACAACTTGTTAAGGGCCATGTTTACCAATGAAGATCATTATTTATCCTCCCTCTACACAAGTTCAAAACCTTTGGCTCTTAGCCATTTCCTTTAAGAAACTCCATTAGGAAAAAAAAAAAACCATTAAAAAATGCATACAAGTTTAGCAAATGTCCTAACCAAATGAACTTGAAGTTTGAGCCTTAATTAATAAAATTTGTGTCCAATACTGGAGATCATGGTGGTGGCAACTCTATCTCCAAGCGCTAACATTATTTCTATGTTGTCTATTTTTTTCCCATAAGCCTTTATTATGTTATCACACACAAACTTCAATAATTTCACCTTAGTGAAGGAGAAGAAGCCAAAATAGTTTTACTACTATTGTTTTTAGCAAATTGTTACTAATATATAATAGTTGTAAGAAAAAATAAAATAATAAAAAAGTTTAAAATTTGAAGAAATATAGAACAAGAATGATAGATATTTTAATCATCTTTGGGGCTTTGACTTGTTTTGTCAACAATGTGGACATGCATACAGTATAATGATATAGTTGGTGAAAATGAAATCTTTCACCCAAGACTTTGATATCTTGAGGCTTGTTAATTTTTTTCCACAAGGAAATAAGAGCAAACTAAGGCATAAAACAAAGTTGAAATCCAAAAAATCGAATTAGAGGGGTGTGTTCTTCCACTATGATTTCAACATTTACATCATTAAAAGATTTTTTTATTTTTAAATGATGCAATGGAAACTTTTAAACTTGTAATGTTACAATTTCAAACTATAAGATTCAACATACATGGAAGATTTGAAGACTTTTGTATTTATATGAATGTTATCAAGGCTATAAAGAAAGCTTTTGAAGTAATTGTAAATGGATGAATCTTCAAGATGATGTTTAACCTACAATTGTTTGACAATTCAATCAAAAATTCAAAACTTAGTCATAAATTAGTTGATTTTTAATTGTAACATAATTCTACTATAGTTGTAAGATAGTTACACAAAAGGTCATTGTAAATGCCACATAAATGATGTGGCTCAATGTTCATGTTAGTTAATAGTGATGATTTTATATGTGTTATTGTGTGGAATCTGTTAACAAATAAGAGATCTACTCAAGTGCAAACATAAAATTTTATTGAAAAGAAACTATAACAATGCTCACAACACAAAACATAACATCAAGAACTTTTCAAGGTTCTTGTCACATGAAATACACGAACTTGTGTATTGAAGAAAAATAGAGACAAACCATCAACACCAAGGGATTTAACTACAAGACCAAACCACAAATAACCAAACTAATATAAGTAAATAAAGTAATTCAATCTTGTGAAAGTAACATAATTACTTTCCTATTCTAATAACTAATGAAACCTAACTAGTTGAGCTTGAATTTTCAATATAATTGTCATGGAATGACCATGCCTAAATAACTTATTAACAATACCACCCACACCCCAAGGCCTAAACATTATAAGTGCTAGAAAATCAAATATTATGGATGAAATAATTTGAAAAGGAGTAGAAGACATTGAAGTAGAATAAGGGTGTGCATCCTAAACTATGTACTTGAATTACATTTCAATAATTTATATTCACATGTTTAAATTCCATTGAACCATCGAAATATTATGTAAGTGGTCAAGGGTTGGATTCTAACCAAATCATTGATGTAAATTATAATTAACATCTAGTCATGTTGTAATTGGATCAAGTACCCATATCAAGGTAGTATGGGCCAAAAAACATAGTCAAGTATTAAAATTATTTTTTAATTACAACATAATCTTGCTAAAATTGTAAGACAATTACACATGATTTCATTGTAAAGACCATTTATATGGGATTGCAACAACCATGCTAAGATGAAAATTTCCACATTGGATATGTCCATGTGAAGAATAATCAAATAATCCACATCATTGCACTTAGATACATGAGTTGCATACTAAAATTATATAAAAATTAAAGTCGATGCATGTTGACCAAAATTTTATAATTAACAAAAATATAATTAAAAAAATTCCATACCATTATAAGTTTTCTAGAGCTCATGTGTAATTGGTCATTTTCTTTCCAAAATGAAATTTGATATTAAAAAATAGCCATACTTGTCACAAAAAGTTGTAATATAGTTGTAATATAGTTGATATGGACATAGTTGCATATTTGTGTGGTCTTCATAGACATGTTATTCTCATAGTTGCCCTTATTTGCATTTATAACATAATTTACAATTAGCCATTCTTTGGATTTCTATGGTGCAATAAACACAGTGTGAACTTTGTTTAGTTATAACATGAACACCTAATTCTTTACTTGCTTGGATCTTATCTTGCTTGAACTCCAAATATGGTCTATAATGTAATTGTGTTGAATGTAAAATGCTTCTAAGTTTTACTAGAATGAGTTACATGATTGGTTATTCAAACCTTGTGCCTTGTAGACTTCCAACCCCTTTGCAACATGAATTGTTAGCTTTAAATGTTTACATTTAAATTAATACCACAAAAAAAAGGTTATTTTTATTGAAACGATGTAGGTAAGGTCTATATGGGTTTTGCAACCTTTAACTTGAACTACTATAATGATATAAACACATTTATGCACACTTAAAATATAAGCAATGACAACCAAATCCTTTTTCATTTGTGGTTTTACCATTTTAAATGATGAAAAATTATTGTTAGCGATATATTCCAATGCATGTTAGCTTCCCTTAAGGATGTTATCCACAAGTTTTTGTGTTGTCAACATTATGGCCTCAAATGTAAGGCACTTATGGTCTTTGTCCCCTAGAAGTTAACACCAAATGCCAATGATATATGACTAGGAAGGATAAATGGAACTATTTTTTAACATGTCAAAGACTGTTTCATAAATGATATTGACATGCTTTTGGCAATCATTTTCCAACCTAACATTGTCAAACCCGTATTGAAACAACCAATTCACATTTTCATTTTCAAAGGTATGAATCTTGACATCAATTATTTCATTATATATTTATCAATGTGTTGAAATAATGCACAATCAATTCCATCCTTGTATGGTTTGCAAAGTAGTGATGTGATTGTAGCCTTTGAATTCAAGTAGACTTTGTACAAAGAAACCATTTGTTATTTTTCAAGGCACCAAGGAATAATCCACCACTTTTAGAAGTAAATGATTTAATGTTTTGGAATCATTAGGTGTTACAAAAAGTTGTTTACAAAGTTGCGAAACTTGTGCATTTGCAAACTCACATGTGATTATAAACATCAAATAGTTGAAGAGGATGTTAAAGTGCATCAATTTAGAACTATGGTAAAGTTGATTAGACTAAAGAGAAGTTTATTCCAAAGGACCACAAATTTAGGGTTATTATTTAAAGTTTTTGATATTTTTGAGCATTTAAAAAAAGGTTAGGAATAATAATGACATTTAAACATGTATAATTTGCAGTTGCATTTATGAAATAGTAACTAACAATGTTTTTTTTGTGGCGAATTTTTGCCACTCGGCAACAAAAGAAAAGGGCTAGAGAATTGAACAAAGGAAATTTTGGGAATTAAAAAAATAATTCACCATATCTTGAGGAAAAAAAGCTAGAAGTCGCTAGCTTTAAATAATGTGTTCTTGCAGGTTGCCAAAACTAAGCACGATTCCAAAAAAAATTTACTTGTTCGCCATGATAATCGCCATTTACTACTAATTAATGATGAGGATCCTAGCTAATGCACCTACTTGAGGAATTTGAAAAAAAAAAACCATGGTAGCTAATCATTGTTTGGTATATATATATATGACTTTGTTTACATTCTCAAAAATTGAAAAGGTTGGTGCACAAGTTGTGATTTTATTTTTTTACAAATGAAATCAAAATGAAACATGCAAAAATGTTCAGTCCAATACAAAGGCCCTAAATACAATAATGTATATATATTTTTTACACAAATTTTATTAATTTAATGGAAAGCAACTTCATTTTTGTAAACTTTAGTTTCACAAGGAAGAATACATTAAATTTTTTTTCATAAGGGAAATCCTTAAAAAAAATTACTTCGTAAAAAAATATGACAATTCTTTCATGGAGAAACTTATAGGAATTTTTTAATAATTACATCATGGAAAAAAAAAAATATTGAATTCAAAACTTCATAGGGGATCCTTGAAAGTGGGGGCATTGATAAAAATGTATGGGTTTGTTTTATGTATTTTCATAAAGGGAATGCAAAATTGTTTGTTGTGTTGATGATGGCTTGGGTTGTTGGCAAGATATTATCAAACTCTTGTCAATGTTTTCATACTTTAAACATATTTTCAATGTTGTTTTTAGAAATGTTCATTGTTGCATTGGCTAAAATATTATTCAAAATCATTTTCTTTGAACTATTTTATTGGATCAAATTCATTTTACATTCTTTGTTCTTTACATAAATATGGTTATTCTTATGTCAATATGGCTTATCACTTCTTGAAATCAAATTTCTTTTGTTAAAAATGTTGATTACATGATCTTTCATTTTTTTAACCAAGACATCATTCAAAAAATCATGTTTGCAATCATTGGAACCATGCTTAAAATATTGTATGTTGAATTAGTATAATTAAAAAATTATCTAAAAAATCCTAATTACATTCATTTTAATGCAATTGAATGAACTATTCTTTACCTTAAGGTAATTTTTCATTATTGGCTTACTTATTCTCCTTAAATAAAGTCATTTAACTTATGCTAATGTTAATTACATTGTTGATACCCAAGAGCACAAGTCTCATTATGAAGGTTGAATAATTGTTTTGATCAACAATGTTCCAATTACATTAAAAAACTATAAACAAGTATTCATAGTTGGTAGCACCATTAAATATGAGTATGTTGTTAGTCACATTACTACTAAGTCCAAGTCATATGGCTATGTCACCTTCTATGTGACATTGGATTTTCTTAATACCCTTTCACCTTTTCTATACATGACAACCATTTGGTTGGTCATTAATTCACAATTCCATAAGCAATCAAAATATATTGATGAACTTAGTTTCATAAGCTTTGGGAGTTTCAACAAAATTACAAAATCTTCATTGAATATGTTTCAAACAATGCATGGCCAAATTGGTTACATATATGCCAACCTTCACAAACTCGAGAAATTCCAACACCTTTCATTCATTGTTACATGTTTTTCTCGATGCCCAATGTTCATAGGAAATACCTTCAATTCACACATTGGTCACTTGGTGTTAATTAATCATTATTTTGAACTAATTGAATTAGGGATATTTACAAATGCCATAATGTCATAATCTTTGCATCATTGTGATGAAATGTGTCTTATGTCAATCAAATTTTTTTCTTAAACAAAAGTGATTCATTCATATGAATTCTATATAATTTAGTGTGATACAACAATGTAATTATTAGAAGTTACATAATTTTTTTTTCTAAAAATCATAAATGTGATTCACGATTCTATGAAATTAAAAAAAGTTTATTCACAAAAAATTGCAACCTAAATTATACTATAAGGTTATCATTCAATGTTTTTTTGAAGAAGATTAATATTTTTACAAATCTATAACTTGGCTTGTAGAAAAATACATTGTAAAAACTATTTAGTGTTGGACTTTATCATTGAGTCATATATAAAAGGATCACTAGCTTTCTTATGTCAACTCAGCATATATTTTCCCCATAGTTTGAAGTTTGATTCCACTTTTTTCACTTAATGGTTTAACCTCTCTTGTTAATTATTTCCATATTATTTTATTTTGTTTTTGCATTGTTGTTGCATTACAATATTGGATGGAGTTCATGCTTTTTAGTCGTTGGGAGGTTGAGGATGTTGTTGCATTCTAATATGTGTTTGAAGTTTGTGCATAGTTCGTTGTTTGGAGGTTGGAGTTGTTGTTGTTGTTGTTGCAACTAGCTAGCGTGTTGTAGTGTACACACCAACAACATCTTTTGGAGCTGTTATTGAAATGCAATAAACAATGCTCATTATTTATGCTTGTTATAGTTTGTTGTGCAGATTCCAAATGAGTATTCCCAATATAAGGGACAGCAATACTGCCAAAACAAAACAAAGTATTTTGTTGTCCACCCACCATCCATTCTATACATGGTGGCCTAGTGGGTTCTGGTTCCCTATGGTTCCCTATGGTTCCCTATGACCCTAGACTGGTAGGGTCATGATCCAGTCCCAGTAGAGATTAGGTGGAACTCAGCCTTGGGTGAACCTGCACCCATTTGTCGTAAACGCTTACTAGTGCTGTGGTTGAAGGTTCACTTAAGCTCTTTGAGGACCTTGATTTTTTTAAAAAAAGCATGGTTACTAAGCCTATGAGCTTTGAGTTCTTAAATGTTCACTCACCAGCCATTCTACCCTAGGACACCAAAATGGGTTCCCGATAAGGTAAAGAACCCATGCCTGGGGACTTCACATGTTTGAGCCCCAACGTGCATTGGGTCCCTTACCCTGGGTAAAGAATTTCTGAAAGGACCCAAAAATAAATAAATAAATAAATAAATAATTGTAGATAGCCTGTTCTTGCATCTCTCTGACAAGCCCCCCCAACAAAACTGGCATCTCTGGGAAAGTGAGTGAGAAAAGGCTGAGATGGATAAGTTAGAGCACTTTGGTGGCTGAATGTCTGACAACATATTGGGTCAGCCTGGAAATGCAGGTGATCAAAGTTTTGCACATGGCCTTAAGTGTTTGGAGCAAACACATGGACCTCCAACCAAACACTTTCAAGTATATGTATCTATTAAGGTCATCATCATCACTACCCCCCACCACCCATCACAACAGTATTCCAATTGGAAGTGTGCTTAACTACAGAGTTCTTACACAACCTTGGTTGAATTCATTCTAATTTTAGTTTTGGAAAAACAGGAGTGTTTTGAAAATGGAATATAACTTTTGCTCCTCCATTTGTTTGAAAATTGCATATTTGTGCACATGTACAAAATGCCCATAATCCTCAAATTTAAACCATGTCACACTCTGGCCTCCCCATTTACATGAAAAAAGTATCTTAAGGCAAAAGTAAGAGTTATGGAAACTGAAATATTTCACCATACAAAAATATAATCTTCAAATAATTCTCTAAAAGAAACCGAAATCCTTCAAGTAGTTGAAATTTTTAGGGTAAAACTCTGGTCTCTTCTCTCTCTCTCTGTGTCTCTCTCTGTGTCTGTTTTAGGGCAACGGTTTTAGGGTTTTAGCAGAGCCATCGCTACTGCTGTCTCTCCTGCTGCCGTGCCTCTCTGTCTCTCTCTGTCTCTTTGTCTCGCTCTCTTTTCTGTCCAGATCTCTTCTCGGTTTTTTTTTTTCACTTTCTGCATTTAGCTTTCGTTTTTTCTCTTCGTGGCTGTGTTTTTTTCTTTCCCTCACAGTTCGTTGAGCTGAGCTGACGGGGGTGGAGATGGAGGAGGAGGGAGCAGGAGGAGGAATAGGACAGTATGCGCATGATGTGCAGCCCGTGAGTAGGGGTTTAGATGCCGTTAAGCTGTTTGTAGGTCAGTTGCCGAGGCAGCTTACGGAGCAGCAGCTGGCCGCCGTGTTCTCTGAAGCCGGGACCGTTTATGAAATCAATATTATCAAGGACAAGGTCACCAAGCAGTCTCGAGGTAAGAGGATGAAGTTCACTTGCTCTCTTTGTTTGTGTTTCTTCCTCTTCTTCTTCATGCTGAATGAACTGTTGCGTAGAGAAGCACTCAAGCAGTTTTTCTCTTTTGCTTTTTTTTTTGTTTTTTTTGTTTTGTTTTGTTTTGGGGGTTGTAGAAATGGAGGTGGAACCTTAATGCCAGAACAATGGTATTCTGTGTTCCAGTTCTATTTTCTAGGGTTAGGAATAAAGCACACCGCAAGGGCTTTGCATGGTGTTGACATGAAGGTTTCATATGCGAATGCTTTTAGAAGTATTGTGGTCCTGCTTGCTCACTATATAAGAGTGTTGCAGAAAATCTGTTTGGTGCTGTGGAGGTGGATGTTCTCTCTCTCTCTCTCTCTCTCTCTCTCCCCTGTGTAGATTGATGTCAACCAGTTCCTGATTTCAACTTCTTCTTTCCTTGCAGGTTGCTGTTTCTTAACATACACCACAAGGCAGGAAGCTGACAATGCCATTGAAATTTTTCACAACAAGCGAACTCTTCCCCCGGTACTGTTCTCTTCCTCTGGTACTGTAGCTCTCTAAAGAAATATTTCAATTCTATTTTTCTTTTCTTTTCCTGTTTTGTTTTGTTTTGGGGGGGTCTGTAGTGGAGTACTTTGTATCTTCAACAAGCTGTCAAAATAAGACATCAGTTCTAATGCCGGTTGTTGTAGGATAACCATGTGCTGCTCATTCTGCAAGCAGATTCCTCAGAGTTCATAAAATCAGGCTAGGATTGGAAAGCCATTTAGGATTTGTCAGTTTAACCCACCAATTTCTACGTTCTCATAAATTGTTAAGAGTATAATATCAGAGGAACTGACTACAAGTCCCAGATTTGTCAGAACATGCTTCAGCCTCCAAGTGATTGATCTGGTGGCTTGGTGTTTCAATCTGGTCCCATGTCAATCATTTTAGTTTTAGACTTGGGGATATATGAAGGTGGGTTTCTCCATTCTTGTTTTATCTTTTTGTACCGCACAGTCTTCTTATTTGTTTTGCACTTTCCATTTGCATCTTAGGTGGCAAGTCCTTTGCAAGTGAAATATGCTGATGGGGAGATGGAGCGATTGGGTGAGCTATCTGCAACACACATTTGTAGCAAGTTGGCTGGTTTGCCAACTTGCCTAGTAGCTATTGAGAGCTTTCAGGCTTCAATTTGTGCCATCATTCAGGGTTGGTACATTAGGTCCTCTGTAAATTTCTTTTGTTACTGAGCTGTGAATGGTGGGTGGTGGCAGAGCACAAACTTTTTATTGGCATGCTACCAAGGGGAGCAACAAAAACAGATGTCATGTATGTGTTTGCACCCTATGGAAACATCAAGGAGCTATCTGTGATCAAAGGCTCCCAGCCGACTAGTAAAGGTAGCTTCAATGTCTGTTCTTTTTGTTTCATCTTTTTAGTATTGATAACTAGTGAATGAGGTTTTTGAGCTGCAAATTGTCTGTGTCAGGGTTTGTACTATATTGTAGGATCACTGCAGTATCGCGGCCCCAGTATGTGCTGACATTTCTTGCTAAGAAACACATGAACAATTTGTGAAGTCTCAGAACACAGAATCTTTGGCCTTTTAGTCTAGTATCTGATGAGAAGAGATGCCTTGAGTTAGTGTTGGCATTGAATTGTGCTGCCAAGGAATGATGCTAACTTTGGAACATGTTGTAATAGGTTGCGCCTTTCTCAAGTATGATACCAAAGAACAGGCAATGTGTGCCATTGAGGCCCTCAATGGAGTGTATAGGATGGAGGTTTGTTGGCTACATCCACTTACACATGGGTGTTTGGTGAATGGGAATGTAGTAATGTGTTTGAGCATGGACCTTGGAGGTTTCTACTTGTGAGGGTTAGGTTGATGTTTGTGATGCAGAAGTGCTCAAGCTGTATGTGCACTGTTGAACTGTGCAAATTGGTAGGAGTATGCATAATGACCAGAAAGCAGTGTTTGAAGTGGTCTGGAAGTTGGGGGTAGAGAATTTCAGCACTCTCAAATGTGGGAGTCCTGCAGCAGAGTGTTTCAATCACCCAAATATTTGTTAGGGTTCACAGTGGCATGTTATGAAGCATGCTATTCTGAAGATATTCATGAATTTATCGGCTCTTGGCAGGGTTCACCGTCAGCTCTGGTGGTAAAATGGGCGGATACTGAAAAAGAAAGGCAAGCCCGTAAAGTACAGAAAGACCAGGGTGTCTCAGCAGTTCCTGTTCCTGGACAGCAGCAGCCTTCATTGTTTGGTGCAGTACCAATGGGCTATGCATCAGCCCCTCCCTACAATGGTTATACCTACCAGGTCATTCACCACCATTGATCTTCTGCTTCATTTGCAAAGTCATGCTAGCAGTCTGCATCACAAGGGTATTGCTGGAACTTTCTAGTATTTTAACCTGTTGGTGCTTAGTTGGCCTGAGTTTGTTGTGCCTTTGTACTATCACAAATCCAGTAGGATCACTTGTTTTGGGGCATATCTCTTGGTTTCTGTTTCTTGTTGTAGTCAGGTGTTGTTGATCTCCTCCTGCAATTGAACAGTGTGCTTAGCATGCTTTATGACTCTACCCCAGACTGATGGCATGGATGCTAAATCCAACAAGCATTGATAGAGTAATCCAAGATCCACAATTGGAAAGCTGATTGTTTAGAATAGAGCTGTCCCTGTTGCTCAGATGTTAAACTTGGACATGGCAATCTGTATGATTGTAACAGCCAATGAGCAACTATGGAGGAGTCATGGCATATTCAGCACAACCAGGGATGGTTGGTTTACCTGCAACTCTCCCTGGGGCAGGGCCAGATCTAATGACCTATGCACCTATGCAAACCACCGCATATGCATTTGGGGGAGGGCAGTATGGTGGAATGGCTTATCCAGGCCCAATGATGGGCCCACATCCCACACCCTATCCTGCACCTGTCTCACCAGTGGCCATGAATCCAGGTGCAGCAGTGGCAGCAGCTGTCAGGACCAGTGTAGGTCCCCAGACAGAAGGTACACAACCCTTCTGTCTCTGTGCTTATCAGTGCTCGTGGGCCTGGATGTTTTCCAATTAGTTCTGGTAATGGAGGCCTGTTTAATGGTATCAAGTGTGGGCTCTATCTTTGTTGAATTTACAGGGCCAGCAGGAGCTAACCTCTTCATTTACCATATACCACCTGAGTTCGGTGATCAGGAGCTGTCTTCGGCATTTTCGCCATTTGGTAATGTCATCAGTGCCAAGGTGTTTGTGGACAAGACTACAGGTGCCAGCAAGTGCTTTGGTATTCATCCCACCTCAAACCCTAAAGCTCTTTCTTCCCCCATCCATTCATGTGATTGTTTGGTGTCTTTGTGCAATGCTGATCAACAAGTGTCTCAATGGTGCAGGTTTTGTAAGTTATGATTCTCCAGAAGCAGCACAAGCTGCCATCAATGTTATGAACGGGTTTCAACTGAGTGGGAAAAGGTTGAAGGTGCAGCTGAAGCGTGATACGAAGCAAAGCAAGCCCTATTAAAGCTGTCACTGGTTGGCTGCTGTATTTTAAGAAGGCCACGCAGTTAGATGGTAGATGGGCTGGCATTCCTAATCAAACTGCTGAGTTCGTCACCAGCACCAGACATGTATGCAGGTGGGAAGGCAGCTGCTCTTGCTTCCCAGCAAGCTTGTTTGCTTGTATGGTGCTTTTGTGGCACCTGTTTGAATTTCACTTTGCTCTTTTGACTGTCTATCATCCTCTTCTTCAGCTTCCACTAAGAGTGTTTGGTGGTACAAGCATTATGGCTCTTCATAATAGTGAAAGTTGCAATCATGTATCCTTAGAAGCTAAAGAGTCAATTTTGCTACTGGACTTGTCTGAGCCCTGTGTAGCAGAATGTCACATAGTAGTTTGCAGTTGTTGCTTCCTGTAGGTTTGATGCCTGCTTGAAGAGTCTCATTGTTCAGTTGTTGGAATAACAGTGTTTTTTTTTTCCCCTGTGGGAACATTTCCTTGAGGAACAAGGTATAGGGATTGTGCATTGCTTGAAAAATGGAATAGTTTTGGTGCCCTTGTTCTGTGCCACTGAGATTGTGCATGGAGGTTTTGTGTAGTGTTGTTTGCATGAATGTTGGGTTAGGTGGTATGGTGTTCCTGTCAGCATTGACTCTTGTAACCCTTTCAAGTTCTAGTGAATCTTCTTTTTTCACAGTGGCGCTACCAACCGTCTGATGGGCTTTGCTTCAGTAGAGGTGATCTGGTCCCAATGTCATGTGGGAGGTGTGTACACTGTGCTGTTGTAGCAGAGGCCTTGTGATGTGTGTTTGTTGCTATACCAGCACAAGTGTGACAGGGGTTTGTCAGCTGTAATGATGATGTCACGTATCGTTCCGTTTTGTCCCTCTGTTGAGGAGACTCGTGTGTGGTGGCCGTTCGGATGTTGCCATTTTCTGCCAGGTACTGTGTGCTTTGTACCTGCAGTGCAGTCTCTGTCCCTGTCCCCTTTTTTATCGTCTTTATTTTGTGCATAATGTGTTGTTTTAATTGTACACATGTGAATAGGTTGTCTACAGCTCTGCACAAACCTGTCTTTGTCTGACCAGACTGTGTTCAGATGGGACCAATCTCTCTGGTCTTTCTTTTAAGCGAAATTTAGAGCTTGACTTCTCCTATTGGAGTCTGGCACAATGTCAGCTGGTTGCTTAGTGTGCTGCAGGTGCTTACTGGGATCTTTGGTGCTTTTGTTTGTAGGAGTGAGAAGGATACACACCTCATTGAAGGATTGAAACAGTTGCCCAGTTCATGACATTCTTGTAATTGCAGCAGGGCAAGTTTGCTGGTAATTGTCCCTGAACTCCACATGGTGAAATGGCACAAAGCTGTGTTATTGTCCCGCACATGTTTTATATATTGTTGTAAACTAATTACTTTCATTAAGGAGCTATTGCTGCGGTGGCTGGTTCAGGTCCACTTTTCACAAATCAAACAATGAGGATGGAATGAGGTCTTTTATTCCAGCATGTACAAGCTTCATATTACAGTGATCTGTGTTGTCTTTCTTTTCTCGAAGTCTTGCTTTAAAGAAAGATTTTTATCTTGTTCTGGCTTTCTTCATTGTGACGATGGAGATTTCTTGATTCTCATGAGAGATGATGTTATGCCTGCAGTGGACAGAAGCACCAAGAAGACCAAGCTGGAACTTGTGGAAATCCATGTTGAGCATCTTGTGTATGAAAGATGGATTGGCGATGAGATGAGCAATTAGTGAGATGATCATCACTTGTGGTAATGCTCTTTCAAAAGCAATTTGAGGTAAGTGAGATTGTTTTCACTTGACCTATGCTAGAAGTGTCATGAACACCCCATGAAGTCTTCCGTGACGATTAGGGAGGAGTTGCTGTAGTGTGTAGCAGTTGCACATTTAATTAAATTATTGATTTGGATCTGTTGTCAGACATGGAATTGTTTGAGCTATATGAATTATTGGTGCCTGGTCTGAGAGCATTGTTGGTGTTCACATTCTCAGCTCTTCAAGTATGAGGATATGGTTTGGGTGTCCTCAAGCTACTCTTTCTTGGATGAGAATCAACCTTATTTGTCAGAATTTTTCAAATGCTCAACTTCCTCTTTTTGCATACTTAGTAGCGTTAGTATGAATAGGTCTGTAATGAGTGAGTGATAGACCTCTGAGTCCTGATCATGGTCTGGATATACTAATGTGCAATTCCTGCCTTGCCACAGGGAAATTTGTGAGGATTTCTTTTGCTCTAGTCAAAGTATCTGGACAGGGAATACACAAAGACGATGCAATGGCAACTACGACATAACTCCAAAGATACCCAAGGCAGATTTTCTTAGTGTTTAGTGTTCTCTGGTTTTTTCACGTGGTGAAATTATCTGTGGAAAAATAGGTGTAAAGAAGAGCTGGACCATTCACAAAGCATATTTGCCTTTGATGATTTGTGGCTTTTAATGAGTGTTACTATTGACTTGCTATATCTCTTACTTGCTAGCCAAGATCATGACACATGGTGCCTGTTGCCTCTGGAAACATGACAGAAACTCAGGATGCAGATTTTTGTATAATTCTTTGGCCAAAATCTTGGGTGGATTGTTGTATACTATCTGTACCAGGTAATGAGCATCGGGAGGACTTGGCTGATTGTTGAGTGGCTGCAAGCTGGGTTTGACTAGTGCCCTCCATTCGGTAATTGGCACTGAGAAGAGATTCTGCAACATCATTAGGAACTTTGTATCCTAGGATGATCTTTGAGATTCTATTCCAGTTGGAATCTCTCATGAGTGACAATTACATTTGGATCACATAACTACAGATTGGAGCCTGCGATGGTATAACCACAGTTAGGATCCCTCTGACAAAACCAAATGAGAAAACGGGCCTGGATTTCACCTTGGGCTAGCTGTGATTATCAAGGTTTAGGGTTTATGCTTTAGGGTTTCAACACTTCTTCAATGAGTGTTGATTTTCAATAAGAAAGTGAGCAATGGGAAGCTCTCATTGATGCTGATGCTCCCATTTGTCTTTTCCTTGATGGGCACTCTTGTGGGTGCTACAGCATGAAAAAACAAACAACCAATGAACTTCGGATGTTGTGTTTGTAAATGCATGTCAAATGTGATCTAGAACACGAATGCAGGAAGGAGGTGAAGGTCAAGCTGAAACTTGAACTTGCACACAGCAGAATAAACACATTAGAGCTAAAGGAAAAATTGTTACTCTTGTTGGTGTTTTCTTCCATGCATTAAAAGAAAACTAGAACAACTATCATTTGCAATTATACTCGACTTGCATAAAAACATTTGCAACAAAAAAATCCTAATTTTATTAGACAAATTGCATAAGATGATAGTTGCAAATGCGAATGAAATCAACAATCAACTAATATTTCATCATTCATATATTATGGTTGCCATCTATATGC
>Ga0209208_10005807_pt1 | contig 17104 bp, 9 predicted proteins | sample S1TSphfallax_3_FD_187694 | JGI IMG/M metagenome (GOLD analysis project Ga0209208, IMG submission 187694) | Host-associated microbial communities from peat moss isolated from Minnesota, USA - S1T2_Fd - Sphagnum fallax MG (SPAdes) (version 2) | ecosystem: Host-associated > Plants > Peat moss >...
GGGGAAGGATTTTTTTCATTTTTCCCTGGTTCCCAATGTGTTCCCACTATGTTCCTTTTAAGTTCTCAATGGGTTCCCAATATGTTGCCCAAGTTTCCAATGTGTTCCCCAACATTTTCTCCATAGCACCTCACTTTTATCCCATATGCTTTGGCAAATGTTGTCCTCCTTTCACCTATAGAACTGGGCCAAAGGGGAGGAACTTTGTAGTTCAAAATAGAACGTTCTATTCTGGGGAGACTCCATAGTTTGATTTTAATTTTCTGAGTAGTGGGCCTATCAAATTGGCTCATTGGAAAAAAGAAATAAAATAAAAACATCGGAGGCACCTCATTTAATTAATAGGAGAGGTGAATAGGAAGGGAGTAATTCCTTTTCACTACCACTGGAGTCTGGAAGGAAAGCCAACAACCGAAAGGTGCACCTCCAGATAGCAATTCTTCAGGTGGTCAGATTCTGGGGACCAAGAGAAAACAGTTATGGAGGCAGTTGGGCTTCCCTACCACATGACAACCACCTCCTTCTCAATATTTCGTCTTTCCAAACTCTTTCCCAACCCTTCTCAACAAAACCCCACCCAATCTGTCTTGAATGCCCCCAATGTCTCCATGTACAAGACTCAAAAGATCTTTTGGAGTTGCTTTTTAGATATATCACAAATTGAAGAAGCTTCAACTAAAAACTTTCTTTCAATTTCATCCAGTCTTCTTCTACTTTGACATTCTTGCACTTGTCCACAAACTCTGGCTATGGAATGGCAAGCCCTCTAAAGGAGGATATGTCTGAGAAACTTGAAGATAAACAACAAGATGTGGGGAGCTCAGATTCAAGCGAAGAAAGAACAACAATTCTGAGGATATATCGGAAAGATCAAGAAGGCACAGAGAATTCAACTGGTGAGAATGCAACGACAAGGGAAGGAAGGAATTTGAGACGAGCAAGTGAGCCAATAACAAAAGCAGAGTATGACATCTTGGAACCACCAGAAAGGATTCCAACTATAATTACTTCCCGACGAGAAAGCAGCCCCGCTCCTTATATCACAAGAGAGTCCTACTCCCCAATTGGATATCCACGGGAATAGAATAACTTGGCATCACAATAATAGATATGGAAATTCTTACAACCATGATCGCCACACAAGATTTAAAGAACCATAGAATTTATCATTCCCCCCTTATTCCAATGAAATAATTTGTTGCACACACATAATTGCACAAGTTCAGTGGAAATGGAAAAGTCACAACTACAAGGTAGTACTTTTGGGTACCCTACTGATGTTCAAGATTGTGTACCTACTATGAAGGCTCTTCATTTTCATAGTCTTGATGCTCTTGCTGAAAAACAAGAAGTGGGTGAACAACAAGACCTTGTGAAAACCCCAGTTGAGGATGCAAATGGGTTTCCAAATTTTGAGGGAGTCCTATTTGATGAGCTTCAACCTAAACCCAACTTATACAAATGCTTACTTTGTGGAAAGGATGAGCAACCGATAGACAAAGAAGATTCATTGTCAAATAAGTCATCAAAAGATGATTATGGCAATCAACGAGAATCAAAGAATAATACATTTGATCATGTTTTGACTCCTAAAGAAAGGGTGCAAGATTTTGCACTAAAATACAAAGTAGAGGAACAAAGAAATGAGGAATTGGAGGTCAAGATGTATAACTTGTCCAAAATAGTGACAAACCTTGAACATAGGCTTAATACACAAGACCTTCAACTTGTTGATGTGGAAGAAAAACAAATAGAAGAAGAAAGAGTGTTATTGGGACCCATGAGAAACATATATCTTCACCAATTCCAAGACCAGGTGCTTTACCTCACATAAATAATATAAAGTCATATTTTGGTTCTTCGACCAATCTTACAAGTGATCCCTAATTACATAGTTAACACATTTTTGCATTTGGTGGAAATGAGTTTTATATTCCAAGAATCATATCAATTTGCTATCTTTAAATGGAAAATTTTGCTCACCATTATGATAACATTGATCAACATGTTTGTTGTACCTTAGGCACGAGACCAAATTTCAAAGAAAATGATTAGAAGTTTTGTTTATTCAGAGCATCATAGAACATTGAAATTGCATATTCGTCAACATGACAACTTGATCCAAGAAGCTCTTGAACCTTATTTAGTAGGAGATCTTTGGAAGTTGATCCAAGAAGCTAACAACATTGCTCCAAAGTTTTTCTCCAAGACTAGTTTATGGAACAAGTTTGTGGATTTGATTCTTGAAGATGACAAGCATTTGGAGGTTATAGGTTTATCAGCTGGTGCTATTATCTTGACACGATATGCTCAAAGGCCAAATCAAGAACCCAACATCTCCAATGTGCATCTAAAAAACAAGCTTGTTTTTGGAAAGCTTGTTTCTGGGCAAAATGATGAGACAAGACCTTTGTATTATGAACTCTATGAATTCCTTTACAACGTGAGCCCTGAAACTATGCATCTCAAGGTGATTAAAATCTTTCCTACTTACCTACCTACCTCCTTCATATTTCCCACTCATCATTTTACCTACCTACCTACTTATCTCATATTTCCCATTCATAATCCTATTTACCTACACATGTTTTTGCCACTCACAAAAACATTGGTTCTTCATAAAACTAGAGGTTCTTTGAAGTTTGGAAATTTTCAGTTCTAATTATTTATCTCAAGGTTTTTTAAAAATAAAATATTCACCTAGCCCCCAATAATAACTAATAATTTTATGGGAAGTCAAATCATTGGCCATTGCCAATTTAATGCATATAAAGTGGCATTATTGAATAATTCAATCAAGTCTTGACATGCACATTGACCTATAAGTTATTCCTAATGTACAAGTTATGGCAAGGAATCAAGGGCCAAAAGTTTTAAAAGATTGATGAATGTGACTACATGAACCATTAACTCTTTCAAGGTTCAAATCTCATTTTCATTGAAACTAATTACTCACGACTAGGCCCAAAGATTCTCTTGATGCTTGCAACCTATTGACCTTTGGGATTTTGTTACAATATGTCCTAGGTTCTCTTGTATATAGGCAATTGATTTTGGTATCTTGTTTAGGTACCTATTATTTAAGGGATTTTCTTTGTTGGGACAAGTAGTCATCTACTAGTTTCATTTTTGATTTAGGGAATTCCACTTGTGATGTGAATCAATAGTGGGGAACACCAATTAAATATGGAACAAGCCTTAATAAAACTCATTATGACATGATGAAATAGCATCTCATCCTACCAAGCTAAACATGATCATAGATGGAACATAACACCCATTCCATAATATGTTGATCCAACTAAACATAACTATTGTTTTGGTAAAAAGGAAAATATTTTTAAAAATTAAAATGTTACTTGAATATGTGCAGGGTGAATCGGATATGCCTAATTAATTGAATAATGTCACAAAGTAAAAATCGAATGTGACATTTCCCTTTCACAATGCATCACACTACATGTTTTGATAAAACTTATATGTTTTGTGTTACTAAGTTGACCCCTTTTGAAGGTTATGTATTCCAAAGACATTCCATAATCATAACCCTATCCATTCATATTTGTTCATGGTTTAATATCTTGAATATTAACCCATGCAATTTTTGTTTTCACAATTTGAAGAACAATAAATTAATGTAAGGTCAAGTATAATTAAACCTAATGTAAAACATTAGGTTTCTAGTTTGTATCACATGAACCATATGAAGCAAAACTTTCTCAAACAATGTGTTCCTCCATTCCATGCAATAATAGAAACCTATTATTGAAGAATACTTGTTAAACACACAAATATACAATTTATATTTCAATTTTCCAACAAAAAAATGCATTAATGTGCATAAGATTTCTCAATACACAATTTAGTATTTAATCATAATAATGTATTTAATAGGGGTTAAATGTGCATAATCTGTATAGTCCAAAATACATCATGAATAAAACCTTTACTCCAAATTAACCAAAAAGCAAAAGAGAACAAGCCCAAGAAAAAAATAAACAAAAAAATGAATATTATAAACAATCTTTGGAAATCATTGTCTCTTCATGTTATTCAATATTCGGAAATAAGAATCAATGGAATTTGATACAATTTTATAATATGATTTACAAATTTTTCATCCATTTTGACTTAAGGAAACATAATTGAAAACTTTGTATTATATGATACAAACAATCAATTCCAATGTATTATAATTTTCATTTCATAGTATTTATGACATATTCAACAATTGCACACAAGTTGTAAATACAACCTTCAACCATAGTTCATAATAAATAAATAAATACTCCATGCACCTCCTTCCATTAATATATATATCCCTTTGTGCATCATAAATGCCATAGACATCATACTATACCTACTATTAATGTTTGGCATTAAATAGTTTTCAAGAAGGCAAACTTTTACAAAAGAAAAAAAAACCCATGCCTTGTTGACTTTTCATAGAATTGAACCCTATTATTTGTGATAGTTGATGTAACTTGATTATTACAATAAATTTATTTTTCAAGTCATTCTATTTTTTGGCCTTAGCTTGACCATGTAATCCATGTTTCATCCTTAATTTGAATGTAGTAACAAAGTAAGCGAAATGAATATCATTTGATGAAATTGTATATCAATCCACAATATTTGTAGAATTTTATTTTAACAAAACATGATTTAATAAATAATATGACAAGCAAGTGGAGATGTGTAGGTAAAGCAAATCCTAAATTTGGGGTGTGACACTCTTATGAGGATCAATTTAGTAGAGAAAATTGTTTGGTCCTTTATTGTTTTCTTGCATATTGTTTTCATCTTGACTATTGATTTCATTCCAAATTCCACCAAAACAGGGCTTGATGCTTTCAATTTGGGGTATTTTATGGATGACTTTAATGAATTTAAGATACAAGGGATACCTAATATACTTATAATTGATTGTTGAAAATTTGAAATATATCATGTTGGGGTTGTTGACTGTTTTTTCCAAAAAAATCAAATATTTGCACAAAATTTACAAATCATTGATTGTAGGTATAATATTCACATGATGAAGGGCTTCATTGCATTGGTTTCAACTTCCTACAATTGTAGCAACAAAATTATCACTAGCTTAAACACATACCTTTTGAATGAGTTTAAAAGCTTTACCTTTTTCACAATTTATAATTAAATTAACTTTTGAAATTCTTTGTGGGTGTATCCATGTTAACATAAACCACATTTGATTATTTAGGTCACTACTTATCCTAAAACATCTTAGGAATAATTTATGATATAAGTTGAAAATAATCAATAATTTTTTATTGTGACCTTAAAAAAATGTTAATTGTCTATTATAAATTGGCCAAACTATCACAACAATCCCAATGTTTTAATGCTAGGTCATCCATCAAACCATGTGTGGAACTTGTGTATTGTTAAAGGATTGAAAGATAAAAAATAAACAAATTGATTGGCTCAAACATGTGGCTAAAAAAGACATCCAATAACAAGTAATTAACATAGTAAATATACATTGTTGTAGATGTCCAAAAAAGACAAATGTGCACAAATCATGGAAAATCCAAGATGGGATTAGGTTGAGCTTATTAAATTGACTTCAAGGTGAAAGCAAATTACACAATTTAAAAAAAGGGGGTATTCAGTGCAAATTGAAGCCAAATTGATCCATAAACAAACCATGAACTAACATGAAATCACAAAATATATCATAACTTAGACTTGGGAAGTGTCACCGTTCTTTTCCCTTTGGTATATGTTGAAAAGGGCAATTGACATGGACTACATTGAAATGATATAAATTTCTGAATCTCCAAAATGGGAGTTCCAAAATTGTCAAATTATTAATCCCATTACTTTGTGAGTTCAAGACTTCCATGTGCAAATTTTGATTTAAATTTTTTTGAAACAAAAATTATAACCCTTCCAAATAACTTTCTATCTAAAAGCCATGCTTTGAAATCGAGTTGCTTTGATTTCTTTGTTGAACATTTTAATGCCTAGGAATCAAATTAGTAAATTGATTTTTGATCATTCCATTAACCATAACTTGTGTTTCAAATCTTTATATTGGAAATGTGACCTCACTTTATATATTTAATCTTCAAAAGATTTCCAATAGTTTAAAAAGGATCTAATTTAGGTCCAAGGATTGGTCCTTGAAACCTTATTCCAAAGTTATGGGATATTTTAAGATTCCAAATTCTCAAAAATGAGAATGCACTTGGGAGTTTAGATGACTCCCTCTTAAATTCCCACACTTCCTTTTCATAAGGGGAATGTGTTTGGGTCCTTCCCTTTCTTTAGTTAATTCATATTCTACCATAATACCTTCACCATTTCAGCATAAATGTTTTTTTTTTTTTTGAAAGTTTGAAAAATTATACACTATTTGTGCTAAAAGCCAAATTTTAACAAAATAAAAAATTCAATTGTTAGGTTTTGAACCACAAACCTTCCATGACATTAACTTAAAACTAAAGAAATCTAGACACATTAGATTGTTCCATAACATCGACAAGGCAATGTTTATTATTTTGTATAATTGTTACCTTTCGAAAATTTCAGAATTAAAAAACCAAGTGTTGAAGTTAAGATTTAAAATTATTTAGTAGTTTGTTGCAGAAATGATAAAGGTACTTTGTATTTTCCTCTTTGTTTTGTCCTAGCTTTAGTCATGAGCCCAAGGTTAAGGTTGATAAAAAAAAAGGTTATTATTAACTTCAACACTTCAACATTGTTCTATCATAACTTTATTTGCTTGCTTGTTTGACATTTTAGTTGGCCTTGGCAATATCTCTCATCCAATTTTGGGTTTTTGTTAGGGTAGGCAATGAAAACAAAAACTTTCATTGAATTTTTTATACAAACTACTAACAAAAGAATGTCCATTCATTTTTGACAAAAAATATATCATTCACAATGAACTTGATTCAAATCGTATGGAATTTTATGTTATTGTTATCAAGTAAAATTTAAGGTTTCAAGGGAACTTATGTGGTTTTCTTTGCAATTTTCTTTCCCTTCATTCAAATTGATTTGTTTTTTCCTTCTCCCAATTCAAGATACATTTTCCCTCTTTGATTTATGGAGATGGAAGGTGAGATTTTAATGAAATGAGTGTTAGTATTTAAGAAGTATCTTGTTGTTTTTTACAATTTCATTTTACATTAGAAAAAGGATTTATGTGTTTTTGAAAAGTAATTTCCATCTTTTTATTCCATTTTGCTGTTTTATTCTTCATTTTCCAACTAGAAACATTTGATTTTCTTTAGTTAATTTATAAATTGAAAATGATATTTTACTGATGTGAATGTTAAAGGTTTACGGTATTTTTTGGGTCTATTTTTAATTAATTAATTAATTATCTTATTAAGACTTTAATGATTTTTTTTTTAGCTTTCTTCTTCTTTTTCTTCCAACTTGATGTGATCTTTTCTTTTTATTGTACAAAGATTGAATATGAGATTTTAATGGGATGAACGTTAAGGTTTAAGAGGCATCTATGTTTGCTTTATTATTTTATTTTATTTATATATTTATTTTCTTTTTTATTTCTTAAAAACAATTTGTTCTTCCATTATCCTTAGGGGAGGTGGAAGTGCAAATGGGAGGAAACGTGGAGGGAAAGGTTGAGGGTGATGAAGTATACAAGGATTGAAAATGCAAAGAAAACAAGGAGATTGAAAACAAAGAGTGTGAATAAGAGAAGTGCATGAGCCAATGCTTTTAGGAGGAACAACTGAAAAATTCGATTAAAAAAAGTACGAGATTTTTATTAAAAAAATTGATGGAGAAAAATTAAATTTGAAATCATATGAAAAATTGAAATCCATGCTTCGAATATTCTCCAAGCATGGGACATGATTTAAAGCTTCATCAAAGTTGAAAAAATAAAAAAATACACAATTTTATCTAACATCTTCATCTTCCATCTAAGTTTGTACTATATTCTAAGCTTGTATATTGTAAACTTATACTTTAAAAAATTGAATTAAAAAATTTAAAACCCTAAATTTATTTTGTTAATTCCATCTTCACATTACACCACCACACATATATCAAAACCAAAAAACACCAAAACAGCTAAAGAGAAAAAACACATCAAATTTGAAGAGCAAGAAAAAAGAAAAAGACATTGAATCGAAAAAAGGAAGAAAAAAACTAAGTAAAAAATCATATAAACACTTTTAAAACCCTAAATCTTACTTAGTAACACTAACATTTAAACATTCATTCATTTAAAATAAAGTGGATATTCTTGCAAATGCCTTAATGCTTCCTAAAAAAACATTGGATTCTTTTTTGGCACAAATTTGTCTTGTGTTTAGCCTGGTGGAAACCCAAAATCAGGTAGGAAATAGTGTCTAGGATCAACTGGCTAGCAAATAAGAAATGCATAAGCAATGTTCTCTAGAAACCAGCCTTTTTTTTTATGGCTATATATATAGCCAAAAAAGCTATATTAAAAACTAAAAGTGCTAAAATCAAGTGCTTTTTGAGATTTTCAATAGCCATAGTTTGACCAAATTTTAACAAAAATCGCCAGATTTCCATACATGGTTCAAGTATGTTGCCAAAAATATAGAAGGATGTTTAATAAATTTTACTTTCAAATTTAGCTTGTAGAGAAATGTGGCTAAATCTTCATCTGGATCATCGCCACTTTGGGCTACATCGCAAAATTGACCAAAAAAATAAACATAAAAATAGACTGCAGTATTGGGAGTCCTGGAATAAGACTCCAGGACTTGACATGACAAACCTAATTATGGTTTTAAGAACTCAAACAAACTGAGGTCTCAAAACTCCAAGATCTCAAATCATTTTTTGATATCTTGGTTACGAATGGTTCAAGATCTCAAATCAATTTTGAGATCTTGGTTACAAATGGTTTGGGATCTCAAAGCATTTTGAGATCCTGATTAAAAATTATTTTGGGATCTCAAACCATTTTTGAAATCTCGATTACAAATGGTTTGGGATCTCAAACCAAAATTTGCGATCTCGATGATTAAATGGTTTGAGATCTCAAACCATTTTTTGAGATTTGGGCTACAAATGGTTGAAGATCTCAAACCAAAATTTGAGATCTCGGTCATAAATTGTTTGAGATCTCAGTCACTAATTGGATTCGAGATGTTAATGACGCCAATTCTAGGCCTATGTCTGTTTTGGAGACCTGGGTTGGGTACGGTCCAAACGGAACGGGTCGCGGGTGGGGGAGGAGTTGGGGACGCCGGAGAAGAGCCGGACTTCTACGCTGTGAGGCCTCCCTCCTCTCGCGTTGTTTGTGAGCTACTTCACCGCAGCGCCATCGCTCGTCACCATGAACAAGGAAAAGCTCATGAAGATGGCCAGCGCTGTCCGCACTGGCGGAAAGGGCAGCGTCAGAAGGTGCACCTCGAATCCAATTTTGTTTTTGTTTTTGCTTGTTTTCACCCATCCCCGTCAACTGCTGTTTTCTTAGTTTATATAGTTTAGGGTTCTCAAGTTTTGCGGCAATGAGAGAGATCTTTCTTTCTTGCAAAGAATTTTCTTCACGCTTTCCTGGGGCAGAGTCAAGAATGTTCTGGGTTCTGTCATTGTCTTTTGTTGTTTTTGTTGTGGGTTCTTCTTTTTCTGGTGGGTTGTTTTCGGTTTTTGAGCCAATCCATTCGGGGTTGTATTTATGCTGTGTCCAACAATTGCTAGGGTTTTGAAAAAGACTGCATTGTGGCTTCTTCAGGAAGAAAAAAGCGGTGCACAAGACCACCACAACAGATGACAAGAGGTTGCAGAGCACACTGAAGAGGCTGGGGGTCAACACCATTCCTGGCATTGAGGAAGTCAACATCTTCAAGGATGAATTTGTCATCCACTTTGTGAATCCCAAGGGTAAAGCTACCAGTCCTAATTCTCAAGAAATTCTATGCAGCAATGCTAAATCCCTTTTGCACTTTCTACATACAAGTGAAATTGCATGGTGTTGACAACATGTCCTTATTGCAAATGCTTGTAGTTTAGTGTAATTCTAGGAACCACAAGAGCATCTATAAGGGCTTCTTAATCACAGCTTGTTCTCAGCAATCTATGTTCTTGAACTCGTGTAGGTTTTTTTTTCCCTACTTGAAATTAATCTTGTTTCTTTGTTCCAAGTACTTGCAAATCAGAAATCAAACTCTTTTGTCTGATCATGCATTGTTTGTTTCTTCTCTGTTGTCTGCAGTACAAGCCTCCATTGCTGCCAACACATGGGTTGTCACTGGAGCTTCACAAACAAAGAGTATGTCTCTGCCTTAATCTGAGAGAAAGATATAGATGCTTTGTAATTGTATGTCTTTTTGTGCGTGGAATATGATCTGCTCTGTGTTTCTGGATTAGGCTTTAAATACAGCTTTACATTACATTTAGGGTTTAGGGGTTTGGCTCCTGACTTTTAGCCTCTTGGTCTTGTTTTGGTGAAACAGAACTTCAGGACCTTTTGCCAGGGATCATCAACCAGCTTGGTAAGTTCAGCTTAGCTCTCTAGTAGACAGGGTTTCACATTGAAGTGGAATTCTAGCCACCCAAATGGAACATCCTACTGAATCTCTCTATTGGACCAGGGTAATTGAAACAGTGATAATGAAGATGGCTATGATCAGTACCAGCAATTGCTAAGTTTTAATGCTGGGTTTGTGGAAGAAATGTTGTCACAACTGAGTACTGTTGTTTCTCATGTCACATTACACTGATTTTGCAGGCCCAGACAATTTGGTCAATTTGAAGAAGATAGCACAGCAGTTCCAGAGGCAACAAAGTGCAGGCACACAAGATGAGGATGATGATGATGTTCCTGATTTAGTAGAGGGGGAGAGCTTTGAGGAAGCTTCAAAGCTGGAGGCTGCTGCATAGTCAGCATGCTCTCTTTCTATTGTGTGTATGCCATGTCTTCCTTTCAACACTGTCTTAATTCAAGGCTTTCATAAGCAGTTTTGTTTTCAGTTATGTTTGCCTGTTGTATTGCTTAAGTCTGTTTTAATATGAAGATGGAAAATGCAATATATTCTCAAGTGCACTTGCATTTGCAATGGAAATACTTATTGAGCGAATTACTTCTTGTCTGATTTTGTGACACATGTCGCACATCCTTTCTCTTTGTAATTCTCCTCAATATCATCAGATTGCATTTTCCTGAACAGAATATTCTCCCTTGTATGGAGTGAAGTCAGTTGTACTTGATCTGTTCCTCTCCCTTTCTATGTACACTGTAACCATTTCAGAGACAGGTCCAAATAGCAATGTACTGGTCAGTAATGATATTCAAACATTTTCAATCAATTGTGAATAATCAAGTAGTGCAGAACCCATAATACAGTCACTGCAACATTACAATGGGTTTGTTATGTGAGCATCTATTGGAATACTTAAGGCTCACACCCTAGAATATATATTGAATTTGGAGACTTTAACATAGCTCATTGTCCATTATAATCATTTTCCATATTGTATATGTGCCAGCAAAAGAGTCTGCTGATAGATCCATTAGGTGTGGGTCATGGATAATTCTGTAGGTGGCACTCTATCAAACTTCAAGGGTCAGCTAAGAGGTTCTCAAGGGGTGGTAGTGGTTTTACTGTTAACACCCATCCATTTTCTTTTCAGAACATTCCTGGTCTACCTTCCTAGGAGTTAGGCTAGAACAACAGCATACAACATACCCAATGAAAGCATTTACAAAAAACTCTCTTTTTCAGTTGAGGGGAAAACTTAGGTCCCTAAACACACCCACCAAGAAGCATGATTGTACTCAGCAATCCTCAGTAATGACACCTGCTTGGTGTGCTAAGCTAACCAATTGATTAAAATACAAATATAATTGGTTGCAAATTAGTTCCATGCATGCAGGTTTATCCTGTTGCCATATAGGTGTGGTCACTGGCAGAAGTGGGACAGTATTATCATTCACAATTGCAAAATGGATTTGCAGTCAAGAAAATTTGTTGTGTCTCAGCTGCAGCATCAGTAGATATTGATAGGAGGGCATCATGATCTAGCATCCTTGCAGCTGGAGAAAAAGAGTAAAATGAGGAGGGAACAACAATTGTATTCAACAGTCCACAGTCAAACCAAGTACCTCATGCATGCATGCTCCTTCCCAAACACCAGCTAAACAAATTGATTAACTAAATATCTGCAACCTTACATTCCACCAATTTGGAAACTGTAGATTAAAAGATTAAATGATAACCCTCATGAGAATTGAGAAATCCATACTCACAATTGAGAAAGGTTTAAGTAATCTATGAAGATCCACTTCTGAGTTAGTGGAAGCTTCTTTTCCTGTCTTATCAGAAGGGTGTATTTTCTCTAATTAAAATACCTAAGAAGTTGCTGATGCATAACTGTCACCCTCTTCCTCGTTTTCTCCCTCTCCCTCTCCCTCCCTCTCTCTCTCTCAGAGCAAGACTGCAAAGAACTCACCACCCTCACAATTGCAAGACTAAACTGAAGGGAGTTGTCGACAATCTCAGGTTGAGAAGCTATGCACCGAACTTCACTTCAAAGTAGAGAGACTTACCTTGAATCAAAATAAAACTGATTGCACTGGGGATAAAATGTGGGTGTCAACCACTCCCTTCAGCAGCTTGATCAGCTTCCGCATTCTCATACCTCCCAAACTCCTCAATGAGTGACCGCTGGTGTTCATTGATATCAACTGGAATGACAACATTGATGTGCACATACTGATCGCCATAATGCTTTGAGTTTAGCACTTTAATACCTTTGCCTCTTAGAACTTGCTTCTGACCAGGTTGTGTGCCAGCCCTAACCCTGAGAACAACATCACCTGTCAAAGTAGGCACTTGCACTTGACCACCGAGAATGGCCTGAACAACACTGATGGTCGCATCCACATGAACATCGGCTCCCTCCCTCCTGAACACAGGATCACTCATCACCTGAATTTGAATGCGAAGATTTCCGGACCGCACACCTCTTGCACCTTCTCCTCCTTCTCCACTCACTTGCAGAGTTGTACCAGTTTCTACACCAGCAGGTATGTTCACTTCAACTTCTTTTGTGCCTCTGACTGTTCCTTGGCCCTTACATGTTCGACAGCGATCCTTCACACTTTGCCCCGATCCACCACACGATGAGCAAGTCGACTCAAATGTGAAGAAGGCTTGCTGCATCACTACCCTGCCCTTGCCCCTGCAAGTTTTACAGGGTTGGGGTTTGACTCCTGGTGGTAAACCAGTCCCACTGCAGGATTGACATCGCACAGAAGCCGGGAAGGTTACGTTTTTGGTACAGCCTTGTACAGCCTCCATGAATGTTAACGGCACAGTCACCTGGACATGGCGCCGTCCCCCCTGATCTCCAAATGCTTGCTTGAACATCTCATCCATACCTCCAGAAAACATATCTCCAAAAATAGTTTCAGAGAAGCCTTCAAATCCACTCCCACCACCAGGAGCACCGCCTGCAGCAGCTTGCTGATAAGCATCATGTCCAACCTGATCGTACATGGTTCGTTTCTCCTCATCTTTCAGCACCTCATACGCTTGCTGCACTTCTTGGAACTGCTTCTCCGCATCCGGATTGCCCTTGTTCACATCCGGGTGATGCGTCTTAGCCAAGGAGTAATAAGCCGTCTTGATCTCCTTCTGTGTAGCACCCCGCTGCAAACCTAGAATCTCATAATAATCCCTCTGCTGCGCTGCTGCCATCCGCTGCACACCTGTGGCATGAAAGCTTCTCCTCCCTCCTCCTGTCCATAACAGTCTCCTTCTGCACGGCTCTCCAACCCCGAATCCAATTGAACCTCCACGACCACTACATGCCGCTCCACCGCTCAACACATCCAAGTTCCGACCGGCTAAGGTCCACAAATCCCTGTCACGAGAGGAAGACGCTCCGCCCGTCGTTGTCCCTTTATACATCCACGACAACCTCGACGCTGCATGCACCTCCTCGGCACTAGAGAGAGACGGCCAGTTCACCGGCCGACCCAAAGAGAAGCGATACAGAAGATCCAGAGAGCGACGCCATGGTACTCGACCCATGTCAGGAATTGTCCGCGTCTGCGCCGCACCTCCCTCTCTGCCTCTCTCGCTCTCTCGCGCTCAATCCGCTCGCTCGCTCGCTCTCTGCGTTCTTCTTTGTTGCAGCAAATGTTGCAAACCCTAAAAAGGGTCACATCGCGCCCTAAAACCCTGCCTGCAAAAACAGCACTTGGTTTAGCAAGAACCCGGCGGATATCTTACCGGTTCTTCCTGTTCATGACCGCGGTTTTGAGAAATCTAATACCCGGTTCTGACATACACAACAAAATGAAGGGGCAATATGAATATTTATTATTCTGTTCAATAATTAAGGAATTAATTTGCAATCTAACACCCTAAACTTCATCCAAGAGCATCATAAGTGGCAAATTGGAGCTTGAAACTCCGGTTATTGTGGTTGTAGCTCTCCCCAACAAGCAACAAAATTTTGCAATAGTTCACCATAAAATAAAACATTGATGGTACTTGTAAATGGGAGGTTCTTAAAAAAACATTCTTAAAATGGTCATTATTTTACCATATTAAATCATAGATTATAAAAGCTTGGAAGATGGTGTGAATGATGCAAAATTTCAAAACCTTCAGATGGAGCTTCTCCTACAAGTTTGTGATTCCTCATCTCTGATTGAATCTCATGTTTGAATAAGTTTTGCACCTACACAAGAAGAAATCTTGCAGTTTTTCATTACTCAAATTCATTATGTTTTTAATGAAAAAAAAACATTAATATACAATTGTATAGTTCTAATTAAAAAAGACTAATTAATTAATTAATTATGAAAATTTCATGTCAAAACAGAACATTCTTGAGTTCAAAAATAATTTTACAACGTTTAATTCTTAGGAAAAATACTTTTGAAAACTTTGAACATTAAAGAAAATAATATAATAATCAGCGTCCAAGTTGCCAAGGTATTATGGTAATCACACTTTTCAATTTTATTTTAAATGAAATAATCGCCCAAAGAACTATCATTTTTTTGCACTGTCTTAGATGTTTTTTGAAATAATTGGGACGGCTGGTTCTTTAATCCTCATTATTTTCGAACTACTTGGAACCAACAGTTCTCTGATTATAAAATTTATTTTTTTAAAATCAGAATTGCTAGTTATTAACAAAATCAAATACCCACCCAACATTGGACTCAACTAGTAAAGTTATCTAGAAAGTTGGGAAAATTTAAGAACATAACTTTGGATTTCTTTAAAATTGAGGATGACAATCAAAAGGCAGGATGAGGCAATGTCAAGGGAATATAACTTTCTTTCTCAACCCAAGATGATTTGAGTTTTTTCTTGTTTCTTATGCTTTGGTTGTGCTTACATGTTTGCTTAGGGGTCTACTTATGTTATGGGATATGTAAGACAAATTGCACAAAACCTACCTAAGGGATTAGCTAAGATTTTTTACGTGATGAAATAAATATTCAAAGGTTATGTAAGGGGTTACCTAGGTCTTATCTATGGACTACCTAATGAAATATCTAAGGTTTCTTATGTTTTGGTTGTGTTTATATGTTTGCCTAGGGGCTTACTTATGTTATGGGATATTTGAGGAAAATAACACAAAACTTACCTAAGGGGTTAACTAGGGATTTTTTAAATTATGAAATACCTGAAGGTTTTGTAAGGGAACTACATAGGTTTTATCAAGGAACTATCTAAAGGTTTATTTAAATATCAAATACCTAAACACTACTTAGGAGTTACCTAGGGTTTACCTATGAAATTCAAGGAAACACCTAAAAACCTACCCAAACTATGGAATATTCAAAGCTATTCAAAGGGTTACATACAACATAACTAGGGCCTTATCTAAGGGTTTTCAAAAGCTTATGAAAAGGTCTACATAAGACATATTTAAAAGGTTACCTAGGACTACCTAGGGGCCAACCTAACTTATGAAATACTTAAGGACTATTTGAGGAACTAATAAGGTTCACCTAGGGTCCTACCTAGGTTATGGGATACCTAAAGATTAGGTAAGGGGTTACATAAAAAAATTATGTAATCCTTAAGTATCCCCTTAAGTAGTTCTCAGATAGCTTTTTATTTAGCCCGACCACATAAATAGCTTTCTAAATATTTTGTAAATTAAGAAATTATTACGTAGTTTTTTTATAACCCCTTAGTTAGCCTTAAAATAGTCCTAAAAATAATCTTTTAGAATTCCTTAACCAAGATAGGCCTTTAGGTAATCCCTAAAAAACCCCATGAGCAATCCCTTGGTGACCCTTAAATAGCTAGCTCCCTATGCAACCTCATAAGTAGCCCCTAGGTATCCCTTAATTTAAGAAGTCCTTTTATAGGTAAGTAAGTCTTATGTAACCTTCTAAATGGTCCTTAAGCAGCCCCTAGGTAGACTTTAAGATGGCCCTATGCCAACCCCCATGAAAGCTTTTGATAGCCCCTTATCCAAGGTAAATAAGTAGATAAGTAATTCCCAAGTAAATAGATACTTAAGTAGGGGATTCATAGATAGATAAGTAGGTACGTAGCCCAATGATAAGTAAGTAAATAGATACTTAAGTAGGGGATTCATAGGTAGATAAGTAGGTAGGTAGCCCAATGATAAGTAAGTAAATAGGTAGCCCAATGATAAGTAAGTAAATAGGTAGATAGTTCATAGGTAGGAAGGTAGGTAGGCTTAACCTAGTTAACCCCCTACTACATAGCCCCCTAGTCTATGTGGCCATATGTAGGTAGATCATAATGTGATTAGAAAAGTGATTATGATAGTAATTGTTGAGGACTTTATTTTTATTTTTGAGGATTGGCCCTCACTTTGCTATAGTTTACAAATCACCATCATTATTTGTGCAAAGCTTTCATTGTTTCTCTTTTCAAGCTTCCTGTTTCTGAATCCCTTCATCCTTTTGTCCTTCTTATCCATTTTGCATGTTTTGCAACTTTTTGCAATTTTTGTTTCTCTAAGAAACACTTTGTGTGTGCGTGGGCACACACACACATGCATCTTAATGGTGGGATAGGAAGCTTTGTCATAGTTAGAAGAAAAAGTTCTTGAGAAAACTTTTAGGTTATAAATTGTAAAGTTGTAAAAGCTAACTATTTCCTTCACTTGA
>Ga0209208_10005808_pt1 | contig 17103 bp, 10 predicted proteins | sample S1TSphfallax_3_FD_187694 | JGI IMG/M metagenome (GOLD analysis project Ga0209208, IMG submission 187694) | Host-associated microbial communities from peat moss isolated from Minnesota, USA - S1T2_Fd - Sphagnum fallax MG (SPAdes) (version 2) | ecosystem: Host-associated > Plants > Peat moss >...
AAAACCAATTATAGAACATAATGCCTAAAAGTGAATTAAAACAAATAATGCCCTTCCCAAGGGATCACCTTGATGAATCCCCATGGCAAATGGGATGATTGTGACGCTTCATGATTACAATGACTATAAAATGTGGAGATTCAAACGCATAGAATGCACATATAAAGGGGATGAATTATATGATGTCATCACTTGTTGCATGAAGTTCTTGAAATATGACCTCTCTCGACACTAAATTGAAGGCGTTTTCCACGTCCAATTGTAAAACAACATAGTTGGGGTGAAGGTCCAAAATGTATATGATGCCGTGAATTATTGCTTCACAATCATTTTTAATTGCAATTTCAAATTGGTGTGAACAAAAATGTGTTGCAAAAACATTGCGCAATTAAAGGCATAAAGAGTAGCTTGTGAATCGATAAAATATTTCCCCCATTACAATAAGACAAATTCCACCTAAAGGTTTGGTCATGGCTAAAAGGCGAGTCACGCCAAAAATACATGCACAATTCAAGGTGGAATATGACTTTGTGTAATATGAAAACAAAGTTGAAACAATTAAAGAAATCCATTCACTAAGTCTTTTCGATGAAAACAATCTTGAAGGTAATCAAAAACCATTTTGAAAGGATTATTTACCCATAAATGTGGCATGCATTGGAAAGCTAGCTTGAAGGAGTCAAAAAAAAGTTCAAGATTCCAATCTAACTTGTAATATTTTAAGAAAAATGAAAAGTAATCATCTGATTTAATATGTAAATATTTATTTTGTGAATATAAAAATGAGTCAAATATAGGTTAAAGGTAAAATAAATTGAAATATATTTCAACCGTATAAAGCATTTTTCTCCAACCTCTATGGTAAGAATTGTCGTTATCTAGGACATTTCACAATTTTGTTCATTCCCATGGAGCCAACTATACCCATTATTGGTCCTAGATTGAAACCTTGACAAATATTTAAGTTATTTGGAAATGAAGATAACTCGATATAGAGAAAAGTTGATTTAGTCATATGGCATGATGAGATTAGAAAATATTTACTACAAATGTACCTTGTGGCATTTGGCGAATGTATATATTATGGGTCACATACAAATGATGCAATTCTTTTTTTAGATCACCATTTTTATTACATAATATAATATATGTATTGCAGGAATTATTTCATGTTGCAATAATGAGAAATCCAAATATTCAATTTCCTATTTTATAATATAGAGGAAAAATTATGAAACATAAACTTGAGAAGATATGATTAGTTATGTGCACAAAATGAATTGCTTGTTCCATAGGAATGTATTTCTCTACTTGAACCTTTAGATTCATAACATCAATGTTAGAAATTTCCACTTAAAAAAATTCATTATTGTATCACTTATTATTGACACATCAAGATTAGGATTTTGATTCAAACATGGTTTCAGATTTGGGCAGATCCTTAAAAATCTCTTCCCATGACAATTGCATAGTTGGTGGGTTAACAGACTTGTCCAATACCTACAAAGCACTCCATTTTTTTCAGCTGCCCAACATTTCGTCTCTCGATTTGTCAACTACAAATATCATTGTGTGGGGGTGAGGAAAAAAAATTCCCCACAAAAATGTACGGATTTACATAATGGTTGGTCGGTGCAACCAAGTGCAAAATCAATTAGGTGGCCATGACAAAAACCACTACTATGGAACTTGTCCTTGCCCACAAATAGAAGGCCACATTCTACAAAACTAAAACCAAAGATAGTACATAGTGGAGCTTTGTGTGTGTATGTATATCTTGGTTCCACCACAAAGGAGTGTACATAGAGGTAGCTTCCCAATATAACTATCTATGTCCCATCTATGACTACCTATTGTGTACTTACTTACACGTGTTTTGCTTGCTTGCTTGTTCAAAGATTTTTTAACAACGAAGTTGTCATTTCTTGAGGGCCCCTATGGAGGAGAAAAATACATGGGGAATATGACAATTTTTCTCCACACTATTTTTGGGATCTTGGCCAAGAAAGGAAAAGTACAATTTTTTCACTTTTGCACTTCAACATCATTTCTCAATTATTATTTGTTGCCAGAATTTGGATGGGCTGACTCTTGTTGAGGCCTCACTAGGCGCAACTAAATTTCTGCCTATATAATCAAGCCAATATGTAAAAGCTCATGAGGATGTTGTATGGCATTTCTAGCACCAAAAGGGGTTGGTTCTTGAGATTTGTTTAGCAATGGTGGACACTTGTCGACTCGACAAGTGTGTACCCAACTACCGGGAAAGATAAATTCTTGGTTTGGTCGGTGGTGTTCGGAAGTTAGTTGACAAAATAAATCATCCACAACAAGGGCAAAAAAATAATCCAAAAGGAATACACTCAATGGAGAATAAAGAGTATTACTTGGGAAAATCTCGTTTCAAAAACACCCAAACTTAAACTTATTACATTAAGATTGGGTAGATAATTGGGAAATTGCAATTTCTTTTAATTTGAATTTGACCTTATGGCAAAATGCTCCTTTTGAAACAAACAAAGCAAAGCAATTTTTTGAAGAGGAAAATTTTCCTATGAATTGATTACAATAAAGGGATTATTGTGCTTCTTAATATCATCCATAATCTTAGCGAAATATTTTTTTTATTATGGTGCATGGTTTTTTATTTTCAATTTTTTTTGTTGTAATGTCATTTGTGAGCAAATCAAGAGAGATAGAACATTAAATGGCAACACATATATGGACACTGTCCACTTTTTAAGGTTTTCTGAAATTTGTTGGCCACCTACTTAGAACTTAGGCTTAAAATTCACCGTTTCTATGAATTTTTTAAATTTTGTTCTCAAAAAATGGTGAACTTTCTTCAACACCTATCCTTTAAAAATTTTGTGCTGGTGTGAAAATTCACTACAAGAAAAACACTTAAATGTTTCATTTTGTTACCATGTGCACCAAATTCAATATTTATTTTTCTACAAAACAAGCCAAGTATCAAAAAAGTTAAATATTGTTCCTACAAATGAGAATTTGTCAAAGCACAAAGTTGTTGAAATGGGTCCTCCATGACCTACATGACTTAGTAGCCACAAAAGATGTCATTTAATATCTTTGGAAAGCACCATAACTACATACTAGTTTATAATGTCCACAAACTTCACTTTGTCATTGTGTACAATAAATTATATATATATAAAATTAATGGCATGTTCAAAAATTCCTCCTCACCCGCCATGCTTCTAGATGGAAATGTTTTTTGTTAATGATTTTGCTTTTAACAATTTCCTTGCAGAAACCAATATGTGCCCCTTTGGTTCCTATGGTGCTTCCATTCCTACCCAAAATGCTCTTGCCCTACTCAATTATATATCTTCTTATTTCGTAATCTCATCACATTTCCTCTTCCCTACTAACCCTATCTCTTCGATTCACATCCAATTTATCAAATTCATTCTCAAATGTTGCTATCACTCAAAACCTTGACAAATACAATTCTCCCTTGAACACCATTGTTCATGACGATGGTTAATTAGCCCGTCCTAGTCCTAGTCCTCATTGTTGGTCAATGAAGAGTAGTGCACTTGCACACAACTTCCTCTTTACAAGCATGATTCCAAATGTCACCCTTCCATATCAAATGGTTCGTGACCATTGTTAATTAGCCCGTCCTAGTCCTCATTGTTGGTCAATGAAGAGTAGTGCACTTGCGCACAACTTCCTCTTTACAAGCATGATTCCAAATGCCACCCTTCCATATCAAAAAAATTTACAAATCCAATTACACCCAAACTCAATCAAATCATTATCTTCCATCATCCTCAATAAAATGAACTTGAATCAAGGACTCCCATTATTGCCAATTCACATGGCCATTGCCCCTACATCCCCCACCACCCATAAAACCTTTCATCTTTCCCTTCCCCCATTACCCAACCCCTTACACCACAATGGCTTAAACTTTATTGAAATGATTCACATAGAGCTCACTCCTGACTAGAGGCAATAGCCTTTAGGTGAAAAGACTCTCCTCTATGAATGCCAACTAAAGCATTTGTCATCTCTCTCTCTCTCTCTCTCTCTTCTCTCATTGCAAATATAATTGTATTAGAAACCATTAATCCACACATACATCAAATGTAATTAGTTGACATTATTTCTGATTTATTGAATTCACAAGGAAATATCTCAATTCCATGTAATGTTTGCTTAGAAAATGGTTATGTTGTAACATACTTGGCAAATTTTCACTTTTGGTGTTAGTCAATAATAATCCATTGATTCCGAACTGTTTTTTACATATATGTTTGGGCTAGGGGTTTTTGTTTCAATTTTGTGATGTAGTCGAAGTGGTGATCATCCATAAGATGATTTACCCACATTTGGCAATAAAAATTTATGAAATTTTAAAAAACTCTAGCATCCTTCTATCTTTTTTGGCTACCTACTGGAACTTAGGATAGAATTTTGATGATTTTTTTTTATAAAAACTTTTTTTCAAATTCTATTGATGAAATAACTTCAAAAAACACTAAGTTTTCAAAATTACCATTTGGCAAAGATTGCCCCCCAAAAAATGCTAATTTGGGCCAAAACATTTTCACTAATTTGTAAATGTGTGTGAAAATTCAAGATATGATATTTTATTTCAAATTGATATGGTTGTTTTAAAAAACACATCAATTTTGACCATTAAAAAGCTTATGAGACTTTTGTAAAAACAATTTAGGAGGATTTTCATTCTAATTTTTCATGATTTGTTAGAAGGCATATAGAGTCCTTAACAATAATTTCCAAACCTAAATTAACTTGGGCTTTGCATTACTACGCACTACCAATGATGATGAAATAAAAAAATAAAATAAAAATTATTTACATTTGAAAACTTTGTTATTTGTAGATATATATAAAATTCAAATTGTACAAAATACCACCCAATTGTCATCCAAGGGGAGATTTAATTAGTCATCCTTCTTTTTAATTCATTGAAATTTTGGAAGCAATTAGATTGGATAAACATTAAATCAGCTAAACAAGTGGGGATTAAATCCTTGAATTAGGTATTTAAGAGAGAAGTTTTTATTGGAAACTAGCTTAATCTCAAAATAAATAAAATGTCAATCCTTTGAAATAATTTCAACATATCCAAATGAAATAACACATATTTACATTTGTATGAAATTACATGTAAACACTCAAATTTGTTTTTGAAAGGATACAAAGATTCCAAAAGACATTGAAAAAAATAAAGAGATTTGTTTCTCTTTTGATATCTAAGGATCCATAAGGACATTTTGAAACATTACAACTTGTAAAATGTTTTGTTTTTATGAATTTCAGTTGAAATTGACCTCTAATAAATTTGCAGTTTGGAACTATCTTTTTCTGTGACCTACGACTATAACCCATCCCACCTAAATCAACTCCGATGAAATTATCGCCACTAGAATAATTTAAAACCCATATTTAGAAGACCAATCCATCTGTTACGAATTTCGAAAGTTCACTATTTAACTTAACATCATTAATTTACAATATGATCACATATATGTCTTCATACTTAAGTTGAAAACTTAAAATCAATGTCCATTGAATAGAATTGGAATTTTTTTGAATAAACATGTTTTTGTAATGAAAATTCCATTAATTTTGATAAATTTTTGGAAAAATCATCAAGTTTTCCATATTGCAATATTTTTTTATTACATTAGAAGTATTTTGATATTTTAATATTAAAAATTTTAAATAATATTTATTAGAATATATGTTTAAAAAAGACCCTCAGCACAACCTATCTGCCATCCTAGTGATACACTCTACAAATGCAGGTTTACAAAGCTCCAATATGTCCATAGGAATAAGCACATTCAAAACACTCAAGATTTTTTCCAAAAAAGAAATGATTGCGTGTCTTTGGCTTCCATTATTGGCCTTCACTACCAAGGCAAGGATATTGTGTTTAAATTCATTATAGAGTATAGTAGCTTCAAGGATTTTGGCCCCTTTGTACTAATAGGTTTATTTTTGTACAAGGATTTTTGAAAGATGATATTTTGGCTTGTGTCAAAACTTGAGATTAGTTATAGAGTTATAATATGATCTTGAAGGATTTAGGTTTCTTTTAGAGGATTTTTTGAAGATTACATTTTGCATGGTGAAACATTTGAGTTTCCACAATTCTTCTTTTCCCTCAAGGTACTTTTTAATGTAAATGGCAGGGCAAAAGTGTGACACACCCCTTGTTGAATTTGCCCCAAGGGAAGATTCTATGCATTGGGGTAGGGTCTAGGCTTGAACATTTTGGTTCAAACTTACCAAAATGTGTAAGTGACATCTGAAGTACTATTTGTGCATAAGTTGGATGGGCATGTTTCATAGAAATGCATCTAATGAGAGGTTCTAGATCAAATATGAGAAGTTTTTAGTTTGAAGTTTGAACTTGCCAATACTCTAGTCCCTTCAACCTTGGTACCTTTAACACTAAATTATGTTGTTCGTAAAAATGTTGAAACTTTCCACAAAAATTTGAAAAAAAAAATTGTGAAAAAAAAGAAGGAATCTTTTGGAACAAATTGTCAGTAATTATTTTTATTCCTACATTAAATCTTCAAAATTAAATAAGTAATTAATTGACTGACGTGTGGTGAAGCTGCCCCTGAACTGGGGCCAATGGCAAAAACATCTCCACCGATGCTCCATATGTGACTCCAGACAGTAAAATTTATTGTGAAAAAATCAAAATGTGTCAGTTTAGCTCAAGAAATTGGCTTTTCTGCACCAAATTCATGCAGCTTGATGTGGCTGGTAAAAGGCGCAACACAGTTGTGCACCTCCAAAAAAGAGTAATAAATTGGACATGACTGTGGCTCAGTATTTCTGATTTGTCGATCATAATGATGAGTCCAGGTGGTTTTGCTACTAGTAGTTCCCTCGTATATGCAATTTCAATTACAGTTTAATTGGTGGGGTTGCCAAAAAAAAAAACAGCTAAACTTAGACATTTAATTTTATTATCCAGAGTGACATTCTGAGCACCTGTGGAGATGCTCTAAGTATTGCACTTCTGTGCTAAAATATTTTTCCATCATCTGCTTATTATAGCATGGAACCAGGACCAAAGGTTCTCTCCAAAACCTAGACCTGGACCACACTGGTTGTAACCCATGTTGGCCAGTTCTGGGGTCTAGACTGGTTCTCAATCCAGTGGCAGGTAACTAAACAGAAGGTTAAGTCTCATCTGGAACAAGACCTGAGAATGAGGACCATTGCTAGACCCCAGAACTGGACCATCCTACCAACATCCTGCTAGAACCACAACAATTGGATGGTGCTATCAACTGTTTGCTGGAACCAGAACTTGAACTTCACCATGCTATCAACTATCAAACTCTTTCTGGAAGCAAAAACTTGAACTGGACCCATATTATCAACCTCTTCCTGGAACCAAAAACTTGAACTGGACCCATATTATCAACCTCTTCCTGGAACCAAAAACTTGAACTGGACCCATACTATCACCCTTGTACTGGAACCAAAAACTTGAACTGGAACCATACTATCAACCTCCTACTGGAACCAAAAACTTGAACTGGACCCATACTATCAACCTCCTACTGGAACCAAAAACTTGAACTGGACCCATACTAAGAACCTCCTACTGGAACCAAAAACTTGAACTGGAACCATACTATCAACCTTGTACTGGAACCAAAAATTGGGACTGGACCATACTATCAACCTCCTACTCCAACCAAAATCTTGAACTGAACCATGCTATCAACCTCTTGCTGGAACCAGACAGGAGTTGGACCAGGTTATCAACTATCGACCAGTGTTGTAAGCAACCTCGGTACATGGTACTGATATGAGTACTGGTATTGAAGAACCTACCAGTCGGGTAAGGCCTGAGGCAATACCAGCCTTAATATACCAGTACCAGTTTGGTAAATGACCTGAGGTAATACTAGGTATATACCTGCTTTATACCAGTATTGATACCAGTACCGATATCAGTACCTGCCAGGTATGGAAAAAAAGAAAACACCATACTAGGACCAGTCTGGTATGTTCACAAGTTGATACCAGACCAACACTGCTATCAAGCTCCAGCTGGAACCATCAGGTGAAGCATTCTGGACCATGCTATCAGCGTCGTGCTACAACCAGACCCAGAACTAGATCATGTGATCTTGCTGAAGCTGGAACATTGCTGCAGTCAGTTTTCTAAGCGAAGATATGACATACCTTACAATCTACCTTATTTCACCTTATGATAATGACCACATTGCATTGCTGAAACAAAATTGAGGTGCAAAATTAAATGAAAACTGAAAGATGAGAGACAGAGAACACAAGTTATTGGAAACAAAGAAATAATGCAAAGCTGATGCAAAGCAGATTGCATCAACCAGAGTTATATTACAAGATGATGCACCCTGTGATTTTGCTCGATGCAGGAGAGGCTAGAAAGCCTACTCCGATCTAAGCCTTGATCATTTCAGGGTATAGCACCAGGATTGTAAAGAAATGAAACCCAGAAAGTTTTGTCATTAGGACTCTCTAAACCACCTTAAATGTAAAGATTAAGCGAAAACATAATGACCTGGGAGGGTGGTTCAACTCTAGCTTTAACTGAACATAAAACCACCATCTTGCACAGTGGCATATGTACCAGAGGAAAGCAAGTATGCAAAGATACAGGGCTCCCACACTTGTGTCACACCCTCTGCCTCCCCAACTGGATGTTGTTTTTTCCTTTCCCCTAACAAAATGAAGAATCGTAAGCAACGACCTAGTGCAATTTTTTCCTGAAGAGTATTAACAATGGATTTGACCTACAGACACAGCTTCATGACCTGTGAGACAAATCTCCTTTCATATTCCACCTTTGTTCAAATAAGCAAATGAGGTGAGAAAGATCTAGCTGTGCAAAAAAGGCAGAAGAAGGATTTCTCAATCTTCATGCTCTTGTAGCTGTGCATGTCTAATGGGACGATTGGGTCTGGGTTTGAAAATACCCCACCGGAGTGCTGCCTTGAGTTTCAACCACCCAAACTTGGCATTATTGCGACGTGGAATTTCTTGCCCTGTGCTCCATACTGGAGCTGAGTTGTATGCATAAGTAGAGTCATCTTGCCAATAGCCTCCAACATTGTTCCCAAAATTGGCATAGTTGTCTGGGTAGACCATGTTAGCATACTGCAGCAATTCATCTTGACCATGGAGCCCTTGGCCTCTTCCATCATCATTGACATAACCCTGGAGGCTACCCCATGGGTCACTATTTTGGCGCTGATACAGCTGCCAGTCATTTGCTTCTGTGTACAAGCCCATTAGACTGGGAGTCATGGGAGGAGTCACCAAACTTGCAGCAGGTGTCATAGCATTTTGAGGGGAAGCCTGAACCAACCTTGATGGTAGAACAGTGATATCTTCTGATGGTCCATATGGTGAAGGGGTGGCCAGGGTCACCTCTTGATTTGGCCCATTCATATAGGGCCCAGATCCCATGATGTGCTGATCCACCAGTGGTTGGGTTGCTTGAGTTGGCAAAGATTGAGATCCATGCATCACCAGTTCAGGTGTGTAGGCACAGGATGCTCCCACTCCATTGCCTGCAATTGATGGAACCCTCAGGTAGCTGGAGCAGACTTATGCTTACACTATCCTATACATACATTCAGCTTGTTCTAGCACTCTTGAGAGACACTGCACAGAAATAGCTGAGGCACATCTTGAGACTCCTATGTGGAGTCCTAGTAAAGAAACAAATATCTATTAGACTGCAGAGAAACTCCACAACAATGCTTTGAAGATAAAACCGTAATGAATGTCATCAAAACCTTATGACAGTGGCTCACAAAGCATCAGACCTTCACATTTGTCATGAATAGCAGTGGCACGCTGCCATGACTGCCCACTGACTTCATCAGGTCCCAATGGTGGGTGCAGATAATCACATAATCATCTGCCCAAAATTTTGGGCAAACCATTATATAAAATCTGCATCCTGAGCTCATGTCAATTCCAGAAGGAAAGGAGAGACTCAGTCATGATGTTGGGTAGCACTCAAAATATATAGTTAATTAAAACAAGGAGATGATGACAGTTGATGAGTAGACAAACATTTTGCCATACTGAGCACATTTGAGTGATAGGAATTCACAAAAATACCTTGTCCAGCTGATCCTTCTGGGAATTTTGAAGATAGATGATAAGTGGACAATGCAGGATGGCTGGAAGGGAGAGCCAGCTGCTGTTGGTATGTCTGGGTAGACCTTGTATCTTGTACATGAACATCAGGGCCTCCTGAACTTTGACCTCTGGTAGAAGATTCAACTGTTTGCATGCTAATAGCTCTCAATGATGGGTTTGCCCTTATGAGTGCCTCCCCATCATATTCATGTACATCTGTTAGCCAGTTCTCATGCGCCACCTTTGCTAGCTTCTCCATGTACACCTGTAAATTAACTCCATGGATCAGTGATGTAGAATGTACGCTGTCAACTGTTCCACAGATTTGATTCAAACTATCTATCTCTTTAGCTTGTAATGCAAAATTATTGCCCAACTGGTCCTGTGTAATCATTGAAACTAATAGCTTGAAAGAGACACCAACAAGACAATAGCACAATTGGCCTCCTGATCAGCAAGAAAATGGAGGTATTAGCTCAATACCACTGCAGCAAGGCAAATGTAGCAACAATTTTTTCTTACCTTTTTGCTGTTATCCAGTGACTCAATTGCCAGGTATGTATTGCTCACAACAAGACCAATTAGCTGACCAATGTTGTTGAAAATAACCTCCAGCTTTCCACCAGGCCTATACACATAGAGTTTTGAACTCAAAGGACATGTCAAGGCATGTTCTACAGTGCCCTCCCACATTTTGTTTGATATCCCATTTCCCATTGCCTGCCATGCAAACAGACATCAGGGCCTTTCTCACAGACTCCAACCAACTGTCTTAGCCCTCAACATCTGGTCAAAGAATGAGGCAAGAATTTGAGTGGAGAGGAAGATGCCATAGCACAGTAGGCTATTGTCTTATCACCTCCTCAAGTGATGTCACCCAAACTTTCACTGACATGGACCAAAGAAACTAAGATGTACAAGAAGCACCAAGATGTACTCACTAAATGTAACCCTCACTGAAGAGAGGAACTCTCAATTGCATCCACAGCATGATTTGACTTACGGATCGCAATTTTTGTGGATCCATAACAAGGAGGCGTAAAAATTGTTCAACAGTCTCAATGCCTTCTTGACTGAGTCGCTTGTGGAAAGCCCCATCCTTGCCAATCTTTTCCAATCGCCACACATCATCTTCTAATGCTGGGGGATAGTGCTTCTTGTACACTGATCCACAAACAGACTCTTCTTAGGAAACCAAAACACACATTCATGGGAATCTCAAAAATGCAGAATGAAGAATGAAGCAGTCCACACCTTGGAAAAGCAGGCAGAGAAATTCAAGGTTTAGTAAGACTTACATTCCCCACGATGGTCTTTCACAGTGAAAGACTCTGATTTTGCTTCACGGACACGTACACCCTCACAGTAGCCTGGAGCAACCTTCAAACCGAGACAAAACTTACGGCTGCGAATCCAGCTTGAGTTATCTGTAAAGTGGAACTCACCAAGGGTTCCTAGCCCATCCTTGAGGGTCACAGACAAATTGCCTGTTAAGAGAGGCCTCTTTCCATCCCGTTCTTTGACCACAAAGCTCTCAAAGTCTGCCTGAGGCCAGTTCTCATCATCACCAACTGAGAAGTCACCCTGTAGTACCACAACTTCAAGCTTCAAACAGGATTCCTCACCATCAGACACAACCTGACCAGTGATGGCATCCACAAGTGCCACCTGAATGCCAGATCCTTCCACTGCCTCCACTTTGCTCCCTGTGAAGAGTGGAAGAGCCAACTTGCTCTTGAACTGCAACCATAATTTCTGGCCATCAGGACCTTGGATCCTCTTTGGGGGTACACTGCACATGACATATATAGAACTTCCTTATCAATCAAATTTCTCTCAACTTTGCAAGCAACTTTTTATCAGATGCATTACAAGAAATATTTTGCACGGCAACATGGACCAGAGAGAGGAATACTGCGTTAGAATCAAGCACTACATGTGGAAATTCACACAATCACATGTCAACCTTTACATAAATTTCATCAAGAGGTTAAAATGTATGTCAGCACATGAATTGTAGCATGCAGTAGCAGTCACATGACCTCTACATAACATCCTGTGAAGATTAAAAAAAATTGCTTCACCGGGAAAAATCACTCACCATGGTCCCACTTTAGGAGTGAAATTCTTCAGTGCACGTTCGACTTCCTCTCCCACCTGCACCAAAAAACCAGAGTTTTCAATCCCACCCATAAAGAAAACTTCACTATTAATCTCTTCAACATATGGTTTAGGGACATCCCCCCCCCCCAAAAAAAGGAAAGAAGATTGCAGGTCAAGAGCTGCAAAGTGATCATCAAGGATCTATGCCCAGGAAACAAGCCCCAGAATTTTTTGGAGTGTCGTTCTTAGCCCTTTATTTTTTAGTGTTATCATCCCCTGAAAGTAGAGTTTGGAATAACAACTGCCAAATTGCAGGTATGAATATTGAAGGATGGAATGCTCACCACTTTCCGAAAGAGTGGTTCCAACAGAGGCCACAGTTTATGGAAGCCTTCCACTTTCAGAGCTTCCATTAGAAAACTGCCATCACCATGACCCCATTGAGAGTGTTACAATCACTTTGCACAAAGAAGAACACTTTCTGGAATAAACTTTCTTGGTCCAAATAAATTTGCAAAGGGACTCAACTAATGACCAGCTGGCTTGTTGCCATCACCAGACTCTGTGCGCTCCAAGGATTTTTTTAGTCCTCTCATCTTAGTTTCTTGAGAGGATTTTCGGACATTGGTGAATGTTGTAATTTTATTGCTGTTGAACTGTGCAGTATAGAGGAAAGGAGAAAATAACCTCGGGAGGAGACTTTTGCGGGGCTTCTTGAGCTCTGGCAAGTCTTCGTCTCTATTTCCATCATCCTCAGGAATAGGTCGCTTGTCCCCGGACATTTTTTTTCCCCTTGTAGCTTGTTCCTCTTGAAACGGTGGGATCGGTCTCACAGAGCAAGAGTGAAGCTGCGGTGCTTTGTGTGTGTGATTGATGAAGGAAACAAACAAACTTGCGGTGACGAGCAACGATCGGTTTGCAATCCTAATGTATTGCTAGACTTCAGTTCGCGTCTGCGACTCTTATAACACCTCTCGAACAATTGCGGGCTGTTGTAGGTTCACAGCAACCTAGCTTGGACTGGATCATCTCCTTCGCCAGTGCAGCGATCGCATCCTGCACAAACGGCGACAAGCTGGATGTAGATGAGCCAAGGTACGACAGAGCTCTTCAAGTACAGGTAGTAAAAAAACACCTGCAGAAACAGAAGCGGATCACACAAGATCGCCAAATCAACTGAAGGAAGCTGCTTTGTGGGAGGAAGAACTACAGAAAACAACTAAGTACGCAGTAGCAGAGGAAGAACAACTACACTCGACGAAAAACACCGATATTACTGCAACAGCGTACGATCTATTCTATTGCAGCTGAAAAATGCGGGTCGGACTCGTAAACACAAGAGTCATTATTCAAAAAGAACGACCAGCTTAGAATTGGCAATCACGTAAGAAAATAGACTTGCTACAAATCGGCTTCTACAACATCCGCAGCAATGAATGACACTCTACTGCAAGGGGATATCCTAGGAGGAACAATGTAAGGCTCGGCGCAATTGATTGTGATCCAGAAGCTGAGAACTTATAGGATGCAACAAGCTCCAAAGAGGGGAGAGGCAGAAGGTGCGATTCTACGGGAAAACTGTAGAAAAGAGGGCAGCAAAATACCTTGATAATAGCCACCACCGTGCTGAAAACAACGAGAAGATTCTTCAGGTTGAGAAGCTAAGTCGATTTTGAACCAGAAGGTTGTCTTGCTTCCTTGCTCCAAGCGCCGGCCTGAGAGGATCCAAACAGCACCAGAAAGAAAGAGCAAGAACTAAGTGATCAATTGCGAGAAACAAGGAAAGAAAAAATAATAGAACAAAAACACAGCCGTGATGGAGATGCGGCCGGATAAGTACAGTGCGTGCGAGGAGCTTCGGTAACGAGAAAATACCGCGATCTACGACGCCGATCGAGAAACCCGCGAGCTCCAGAACTCTGCAAAACAGCAAAGAGAGCGCAAAGGAGGAGCGGTGACGACGACAGAAGAAGACGACGCTACCGCAGGAAGGCTCTTCCCCGCTTCATGGGCTTTCTCACGGATGTATATCATCCATGCGTAACTTCCATCCATCTTTTTTCTTGGTTACTGTTTATCTGGGTAGCTAACAAACGCGCTTTCCTTTAGCCCCGTCGTTGATGGGCCGCAGTCTGTGGGTGGCTTCGGACCAGCTGGCATGATCTCATTCGCTGTGCACATGGTTTAACTTACGTTACCCGACTCTCAGCTTGCCGCGTGGCGATACCCGAATCAAATCCCATGTCGGACACACGCGTTCGACACAAGCCTGACAAAAAGAACGCGCATTCACGAAAGCGTGATGACGTCAAGGTGGTTACAAATTATTAACTATAGTTACTTGAACTGTTCAATCTCACCCAGTTTTCGCGCTCTCCGCCCATAGCGAACTACCCATTCTATCCCGGAATGAGCTTTAAATTCACTTTTTAATCCTGCGTAATGTCGCACCACCGGACACCTTCCTGGGAAATACACTTACCCCCCCCCTACCCCACCTCCCTTTTCCCGTGCCCAAACCCCCGAAAAACAAACCAAAAAAATAGCCCCCCCCCCCTAAAAAACATAAAATAAACAAATAGGAAAGGTCTTACCTACTACAATATTATGATATTATGGATCATCATGAATGAGGTCGAAATCCTACTTTTTCTTTCCCTTAAATGTTGGACACTACCCCAGCCTAGGGTCAGTTTCCACAATTGACAAAATGATTTTTTTTTCCCCCAAAAGAATAATTCTTTTTTTTATTTTTGAAATTATTATTTTTTCCATGATCTACTATGATATTATCATGATCTACTATGAAGTTGTCATCATACAACAAAGTGAAATTATTTAGAGTGTAATCGATGATAATAACAATGATTTTTCAACATGCAAACTTCATATTTTCACAAAATTTGATTTCAAAATTTTGAAGATTATTTCATGACCAAACTGACCTTAGTATAAGGTAGTTATTACCGACTAAAATATTAGGGGTTTTGCCTTGTCCTCTTGGAAGGCATTTTGGACCCCAAAGACCTGATCCAGTTTCCTTTACAGTAATTGGATGGGCACCTTAAGAAATATATTTTTCCCTTTTTTTCCTTCCCATTTTGTTTTCCGGTGATGCTTGTGATGATAACAGGAATGAAACAGGAAAAAAATAAAATTCAAGTAGCTCTTTATGCTTGGCCATGGGCTTCACCCGAATTTGGCCCATGCCCAGAGCCAGGCACGCGCCCAATTCTCTTAAAGCCCAAGGCCTTGGGCTCTACCCTACACCAAAGTTTCATGATGCAGTTTGAAGTTCATTAAGGCATTATAAGGCAATTGTGAGAGGCATTGGGTAATTGGGGGAAGGACAAGGTGGGGAGCTAGACTTGAATGGGTCTAGGATTTAACCCGAAACCTTACAACCCTAAACCTTAAACCCTAAACTCAAATTGTTTATTAAGTTGTTAATGAAAAGATAGGAGCTAATTTTTTTGTTTGATGTATTTTAGGTTTTTAATTCCTTTAAGCTAGATTTACGTGAAGGGAATAATAAACTAAAAGATCAAACTAACCCTAATGCTATTCCATTCGCACAAACGAGTTAAGTGTTTATAAGCATTCGCACTTAGAATTTCTTAAGTGATGTATATGGAAAGGCCACACAATTTGTTATCAATAGGTTTAAATTGATCAGTTTTTACATTGAATGCCCAGCTTTTAAAGGAGGTGCTATTTATTGAGCAGCCCCCCACCCCCCGGAGAGTCATCAATTGAGGTTAGTACTTAAATTGCAATAATGTGAAGAGACTTTTTATGCCACAAATTCTTTAGCTGATTGAGCAATGAAAAACTTTAATTCTATCTAAAACACACCAAATAAAAACACATTTTTTTTGTCCCAATCCAAAAAAAAACAAATCAACAAATTCTTATAAATAACCAACCAACCATTTGGATTACACGACCATTCCAAGTGTTCCTCCCTTCACTCGACATGATATGACACTTTGATACTACTCTAGGGGAGCCTCCATATCTTAGCCTCCATATCTTTGTTGGGCTTTCCTTCTAAGTTCTTAAAGGAGAGTCAAATGGTTTGCAACCGTAGCTTTGCTCAATTCCCGGGGGTCAAATTTGGGGCTTTTGGTTGGTCCCTAGAACATGCAAAAATATCAAAGGGCCAAAAGAAATGGCATGTGGAGAAGGTGTCAACTGGGGAAGGACTGAACCCATTCAGGTGCCGACAAATATAGGCCAAAGTGAACCAACAACAACCCACCAGTCAGTGCACCTTGACGGAGGGATAGATAGATAGATGGATGGATGGATGGATGAGTGTGGACAGGAAAACACATTTCTATCAGTTTATAAAGGCTATGTTTTGAGTTTTTTTCTACCTACCCACTGACAACCCACTAACCATCTGCATGAATGTACTACCATAATACTCACATGGGTTCCATCCATAACTCAGTAGGGTTCAGTTCAGCTTACCCTAATATAACAAGCTTGCAATGGATGTTGCATGTCTTAGGGGGGAGGGGGTTCATCCGTAACGCAGTCATCCATAACAAGCTTTCAATGGATGGATAGTGGACTCATGATTATTTGTTTGTTAGCTACAGTTCGTGGAGTTCATCCATAACTGAGTCATAACAGGCTTCCTTCCAATGGATGGTGCCCTCATGGCTATTGGTTCCCCTCGGGTGGTTCCCCAAAGGTCCAACAAATAGCAAATGAGGTTAGGTTTTCCTTTTCAACTTTTTGTCCCCTACATTTATTTTTTTCCAAACTTTTTGTGAAAAGAAAATCAAAAGGTGGATTGGAAATCTCTACTTTTCAAAAGCT
>Ga0209208_10005809_pt1 | contig 17103 bp, 14 predicted proteins | sample S1TSphfallax_3_FD_187694 | JGI IMG/M metagenome (GOLD analysis project Ga0209208, IMG submission 187694) | Host-associated microbial communities from peat moss isolated from Minnesota, USA - S1T2_Fd - Sphagnum fallax MG (SPAdes) (version 2) | ecosystem: Host-associated > Plants > Peat moss >...
TGCTTGCTGCTGCTGCTTTCAGATGCTAAGATTTTTGAATTTCTACTCATTTCCTTTCCTTTTTCAAGCATCCAAATTTGAAATTGCATGTTTCTTCTGAATTCATATCCCTATTTTTTTTCACACTTTTTTCCTTTTTTCTATACTTATTATAATTGACTTTTTCCTTATTATAACTTTTTTTAATAAAAAAAGTCCATTGCAGAGATGAATGATTTTTCCTGCATGCACCTGTGTATGTAAGGTTACATAGCATAGTGTGATTCCTAGTCATTAGTTCATGGGTGTGCTCACAAACTTTTGTTTCTTTTTTGGGGTTGAAGGAGCCATTGTGATTGACCTATCATCAATTTTTTTGGAACATTGGGCAGTCCTCAATAGAAGCACCTCTTTGGAACCCAGTCGCAAAATAGAAACAAATGCTCTCCCCTATAAGTATGCCCAGCTTTTCAGTTTATATACCATGAAAGTTGAACTTTGGGCAAACCATATGGGATAAATCTGAGGTGCTATTGGGAATGTATTGGGAACAGCTGTGGAGACCTTTGAGAACCTGTTGGGAACATGATCAGAACACATTGGAACCAAACAAAAAACAAAAAGAATCACCACACTCTGTCCCCCAAAAAGAAAAAAATTGGACACATTCAAGAGATCTACCGTAAATGTGGCCAACTTGGATGCTATAGGAAGGCGTGTCCCTCCATGAAGAGTATCCTCGTGCAAAAGCTACTCATACTTAGAAAGCCATGGTTGTAAGGTCTTTGGGACATGGTCACTCCAGAGGCATCTCCAACCTCAAAACATTCCTGAGAAACATTCCTCACAAGCAAAAGGAATCTGGGATTGCAAAAATGAGATTTTTTCTTCTAATCGAGCAACTTATAAACTCACATGGGAAGCCATGGGAAAACAAGCCAACTAACTCCACATAGCAAGGCAAGTTGTCAACCCTATAATGTTCTAACACTCCATGAATTCAACAAAATTCCAATGGCAATTGTACATCGGAGGTGCTTCAGGGGGAGCATCTTTAGTTTTCATTAGTAGCCTTCAGTTTGGATGATAGTTCCACTTTGATAATTCCACAATGAAATCCATTTATATTTGCTTTTTCACATCATCAGCTTTCATTGCTACATGTGGAAATTAAATGTTAATTGTCATCCCTAGTGACACCACCACATATTTGAATTCAATTTTGGTCACATCACATTGAATAAAAGGTTAATTGTTGTTATGTCTTCTTTTTTTTGAGATTGATGTGTTTTCATGTGTTTCTTGGGCAATTGAAACACAAGTTTTTAAATGTTTTCAATAGGTGAAGATTGAATTTTATGTAATAGAACTAATGAAAGTGGAAATGATTTGAGGAAAATCTATATGATCATGAAATTTTGTATTGATGTTGTAGGATTCAAGAAACAATTGAACTTATGTCAATTTAATAGTCACTAATAGTGAGAAGCAATTTGAAGCTCAAGTGTGTCCTTTTGAAGCATGGCTCACATAAACAAGCCTTGGTTACATACCATCATGGCTCCAACATCTTGAATTAATGCAATCCAAAACTAGAAGAAAAGAAAAGAATAAACAAATTTATGTGCAAATCAAGGACAAAAGTAGACGAAGGAAACTAACAATGGCATAGTGTTTTGTGCAAGAAACCTTCAATGTAACATGCACATAAGAAACCAATTTTTAAAAAAAATTTAATTGTTAATTGACCCAAGTTGTTTCCAAGCTTCATCAAGAATTTCAATTTGTCTTGGATTCATTTTTGGAAAAAAATTACTCCCGTACATATTGTATAATTGAATGTGGATCTAATGATAACAATTGGAAGAAAATACTTTCATTTGTTGAGTGTTCAAATTAACCATTTTGTAAATTAACTAATGATTTACACATGTATCCATATGATGAAAGGAATTAAACCATTGACAAATTTTATTAATTTAATCAGCAAATGAAATAGACAAATCAATCTAATGAATCAATCTAAACTAAATGCTTGAATGCCCCAAATACCACTAATAGCTCCAAAATGCACCTTCTTGGACAATAAATTCAAAGATTTGAAACACATTGTTTGAATGAGGTATATTTTTAACATCAATTGAGTGTGGATGAAAAGACACATATTCTGCTTCAAATGTTTAAACATAACAGCATTTGCATTCCTTTAAATTATTGTGTCTTTTGTATCTTAAAAATATGTGAAAGATTTATATTCAACATAAGCATAGATATATGTAAGAAAATTCATTTGTTCTATGGATCAACTTGATTCAATTTTTGAATAGATAATTGAAAATCCATTTGATTGATTTCATCCAATTTTCATTTATTTCAAATTTCCATCAAGCATATGACACCAAGGGGTGGAAATCAAAACATTTATGTTAAAATTGTGTCATTTTTAGTGCCCAAATGTAAATTTCATCATTGAATTTATAGCCCTAAAAGTTAAGCTCCATAATGAAAATCAAACTTTAACACTACAACTAGTTTGTGTCTTTCCCAATTAAACATAACAAACCAATTTTAAAATTTTATCTTATATAAAAATAATATGATGCATTTATCCTCCACTTGTTTAAATCACTATGGGAGGCAAGTGTCACTCGTATCATGTCAAGACATTTATTTGTTGCATGAACATATCAATAAATATCCACCATTATCACACGGATCATTAATTAATATTATTAATAAAAGTTGGTGAAAAAAACATTCAAGTCATTCAAATATTGATAGTAAATATGAAATGTGCAATGGTCAATGTGTACGTCATTGGGAACTTTAAGGATGCCACCCAAATAACCATAAACAAGTTTAAGCATGAAATGTTGGCAACATAATGGGGGAGAAGTGCAAGGTAAATCTTCATGGAAACATCGTTGTTGAAGCTATAAAAAACTTACATTGCATTTCCACATGAAGGTCATTTAGCTATGAAAAATGTGATGAGAAGTTTAATAAAATGTGAAGATAGGGCATATTGTAACAATGTGTGTTGAAACATATTGAACTATTTGGGTGCATTTACACTAGCATAAGCCAAAATAAGTGTAATTAATGTTTTTTTTAATGTTTTGAAGTGGTTATAATTTAGGTTAGTGTTGGATTTATTTATATAACAACATTCATAATATTGTTAAAACATGTTCAATCCAATGAATGAGAAAAATATAACAACATTTTAAAAATATTGGTAATAGTATTTTAAAGTTTAAATATATATTTTAATGACTTGAGAGTTTTTTTTGACAATTTTGTAATACAAACCTTAGCAAAAATATAATATTAATTTTTTTAAAATGATTTTCTGAAAAAATTTGTCCAATGTTTTTCAAAAATGTTCCAATATAAGTAGTTGCAATAAGTGGTGGGGGTTGCTCCTATTAGTGTGGACACACCCAATCTTGAAAAAAAATACCAATGAAGTAAAATAAATAATTAATATTAATCACTTATTCATTATTTTCACTACCACAATGCAAAAACAAATCCTTACAAATTTTAATAGGTGATTTTGGGTTACTTTATATATTTCAAGTGCATTCATTTCAAATTTATCCAAATTGTCACACCTTTGCCTCGGGCTCACAAACAAAGTTGGATTATGAAAAAAAAAAAAAGGGGGCTTGGGAAAGTGTCCCAAGACATAAGCACATTCCCACACTCAAACTTCAAAACGTGAGTCCAAACACTCCCACATGGACTTCTATTGAAATGGAAATTGAGCATTTCCAAATTTTGGAACAAGATTTCAAGACCAAACCTTATCCAAAATGGGTTTTTTTTTAACCATTGGAAAGTTTTTCAAAAGTGGATATCTAAAGTGGGGCTGCATCCCCAAATCTTAGATCTAAAACACAAGTTATATAGTCAATAGTCAAACTACCAAAATGATTCATGACCACAAAAATGTCCAACAAAAGGATCAAATTAGCTCTAATTTGGGATCTTGATACATTCAAGAAAATAGAATTTCAATGGTGACAACCTTTTTTTTGAAAGCTTTCCAATTAACATTAAAACAAGGATTTTTTGAACCCCCAAAATGGCATGATTCATAAACTTTATAATTTTGGGATTCCTACTTGGAAATCCCAAAAATACCATTCGAATTTAACCTTTGCTGATAGTTGTTGAATCTAATATAAGGAGGAGAATGGTGCCCCTTCCCCAAGTCCACATCATGGTGTGTCTTGTGAATGTGAATTATCCATGAATTATGTGAATTACTCTTGGGTGCAAACCACAATCCAAGGAATGAGGGGCACCAAGGTAAAAGTTATTTTTCAAGAATTGCATTTGACATGTGGCATTCACATGTTGTTATTTTATGCCAAATTTTGTAATTTTTACACTTAATTTATAACTATATGGTAGATTTTTAAAAAATTATTGCATTTTTATTATGTATAATGTTTGTTATGCATTCATGTTCTTCAACAAATGAAAATAGTTCATTTTGGTGAAAATTCATAATTATAAAAACCAAAAGCACATGTAAACCATAATGTTCAAATTCATTATAAAAGTGAATTCCACCTATTTCAACTTGTGTTATTTTAATCATCAATATTAAAATCCTCTTCAATTTTGAAAGTGAAATGGTGCACCTTTGAAAAAAGACATTTGATTAAAAAAAAGTTAATTTTTTTTTTTGAATGTTTTAAATTTGTTTGAACACCATTAATTTGCATCAAATTTGGAGCATTGAAATTTTGCAAGTAATGGAACCTATTCCAAAAAATGATGACAATCCAAATTATTATGTTCTTGTTGTGAATTTTCAAAGATACAAAAGTACAATTTTAAGTAGTGTTCACTCCCTTTGGTGATTCCTTTGATCATGCTTACACCTCTTAATGCCATTTGAGAAACATAAGGGGTCCAACCACGCTATAAGGAGCCACATGTGCCCCTTTATACCACTACTTTTTTGTTGTTTTTTTTAAAGAGTATTTTTAGAATTTTTTAAATACATCTTTCAAAAAAAATTTATAAATCTTTAAAATTTTCTTGATACTATTATGTTAAGGTGTATATATTTTTAAATCCAAATTTATGTGTCATAAAAACATATTTTCAAATTGTGCTTCTAATGTCAAAACTACTTTTAAACAATGGTTTTGAGTCCTTCAAAATGTAAATTATGTATTTTTCACTCATTAGATTGATTGCAAATTTGTATGATATGTACATAATGTATTCACAATAACATTATATATAAAATTCTTATAATCCAAAATTCAAAATATTAAGTAATGGTTATGACTACTAATGGTACATGTTAGTATGACTATATCCAAAGGTGTGTCACAAATGTTGTAAGGATAGAGTATAAACATCATTATACAAATACATCATGCATTTTCAACATTAAATTAGTTCATTGATAAAAACCATGTGAAATAACTATTGGTTCCAATTTTTTTGGTCATATGTTATATTATGAATGTAGATGAACATGCTACCCAACAAATTATAAAATTTTAAAACATTGATAAAAGATATTTAAAACATCTTGTCATGAAAGGTAGACATAAATAAAACATAAAAGTTAATCAAGGGCAAAAGGATCACATTATATTACAAAACCATGGATTTTACACTTGTGTTTATGATTGACTTTAGTCATAATGGACATTGGACAAAAGTGGTTTTAGTCGAAATATACAAATCATTTTTTGAAACAAATTTGATTAAATTTGTGTTGATTGACATGACCAAGATAATTATATTTGAAATGGTTGAGATGATTGAATTACTAGTTGATATGGTTGAATTAATTTATTTATTAAAATTTTTAAAAAATAATAGTAATGATATTCTTATTATTTTCAAATGAAGTATAAACAAGTCAAAAATGTCATTGCCCTAGATTTTTTTTCTTTGGGTTGTTGATAAATCAAACCTACGATTCATCATATGTGTAATTGTTGTTGTTAATATTTTTTGCCACATCATCATGAATGTTTTTGGCCATATTAGTCATGACAGTAATGTGTTCAAAGTGAGATTGGAACTTTCACATCCTCAACCACAATCCAAGGTTGTTACGTTCCAACCACCACTTCACATGGTGCCAAGAAGCCAATACAACAAATAATAGTTTTGCAAGTCATTGAACTTGAATGCCTTGTTTGTTTTGACTAAAATTTTGTCTTGGTCAAACATTTTGACTAAAAACCTTCATGGTTGAAATGAACTATTTATTTTTACTATTATAAAAGACTAAAATGAACTTATTGACTACTTGGTCAAATGTGACTTTAGTCAAATAAGACAAAATTTGAACACCTTTAATAACAAAAAAAAAGGTCTAGCAAAGTGAAATTTAATTTTGTTTAAACCATATTTATAAATCAAGTTTTACATTGTTATGCACCACTAATGAACATTTAAATGAAAATATTGAGTGCCATTGCATGGAACTTGAATTGAGTTGAAATACAATTCCAATTTAATTCAATTAAAAAGAAATGAAATGCAAATTGGTGGAAAAGATATTGAAAATCCATTCATGGTGTTGGAAAAAAAAACTTAAAAAATACATATTAAAAAAAACTCCTTTCCATGTTTCTTTATTTGGAAATGAACTAAACATATTCTAGTTTGGAACTATTCAAGTGATAACCATTAGTTATGGAACTTGAAGTTGTCTTCCCTCACCTAGCTTATTGAATCATCGTAATTTGAATCATATATATAATTTAAATTATCTTGAGTAATCAACTTGACCAACGACAATTTGAATATTAATTAAAATGGTAGTCAAAATGAACAACAAAATAATTCATTGGGCATGTACATAACATATGGTAAGTAAACTAAGTTTTTTTATATAGGTTAAAAAAGGTATTCATAACAATAAAATAACATATTTGATTGTTTGTTGAAGATATGGTGGAATTGTTGAAAATTTTGTCTTTCAACCTAAAAGTGAAAGGTTCAAGTTTTCACATTTGTAAGCTATCTAGTTATGTTAGGTGGCTAAGCTAGGTTACCTAACCTAGTTAAGTTTTGTACTTAAATGTCTAACTTAGTGCCTAGCCTAGGATAGCTTGTTCAACCTAGGTGCTTAAATTAGGCTAGGTTTACCTAGCTACCTATTTACCTATCTATTAGGTAGGTTCTACCTACATATTAAGTCAATCTTCCTTTCATTTTAATTACCATTTTGACCATAAAAATGATAGTTGGCCAAGTTACCTAGTCGATATAATGAGTAAAAAGCCAATAGTCAATGTGGACATGTCATAATCAACTAATTCTCTAGTATGATTAATTAATCAAATTGGCAAATGTCACAATTTAGTTTTTTTTGACCATTTTTTTTGGTAAAAAAACAATGTTTTTCTTATAGTGAACGTTATTACAAACATTAGAAGGAAAATGTTATTTTCTACATTTCTTTGTGATTAAATTTGGTTATTAATATGATCAATGGGACATATGAACTTATTTGTGGATGAATATAATTTTAAAAAATTGTCCACATGGAAGTATGAAAAAGCCAATAGTTGCAACATAGAATAATCACAAAACAACCAAAAAGATGTGAAAGGGTAAATAGTTGCACAAATAGTTGTAAATGACATATAGTTACATTTTAGGTGCAAATAAAGTGGTTGCATTTTGGCCTTATTCTTATAATGAAAATATATAAACACATGTATATTTTGAATTTCACATCATAACCTTATTATGTAATTAGGTAGTTTCATAATGAAATTGATTACATGTTTTTAATTTCATTATTTAATTTCTATAATTACATTGGTTTTTTGTTTGTTTGTTTATATTTAAGGAAAATGTAATGCTGTAAATTAAGTGATTTGGGTTATAAATTCAAATATGACTTCTTATTTGCATCCAATTTATTTCAATTATGTATTATTTAAGTTTTACTCAATATGGTTTGCCCAAAGTTCAACTCCCATGATATAAATTGAAAAGGGGTGCCAAAGGGAAGCATGACAAAACACACTTGGAGGGGGAGGGAGGGAAGCAAATTTAGGCTTAAATGTTCAAGAATGCCCAATGTTCCAAAAATATTGGTGATGGGCCAATGAAATGGCTCCCTTTAAAAAAAAAAGAGAATTGTGTGTGTACCCCTTCACTAATTAATAGAGCCATCCATAGGTACCCCAATTCTAATTAGATCACATTAGGGACATGCATAGTTCATGCCCATGCCATTAACCTAGTCCAAAAATTGCAAAGACCACATGGAAGCAAACGAATTCTTCTAGCCAATGAGGTGAGGCAACATGCACCAATGTGAGGATGGGGGAGGGGGAGGAATATTGGATTTTTGTTGTTCCCATTGTGTGTTCAAAATGTTTTCAACATGTTCCCTAAATTCTCAATGTGTTTCCCAACATGTTCCCAATAGCTCCTTTACTTTTATCCCATATCCTTTGCACTAACTCTTCTACTCTTGTTATTATTATATAATCAGCCCAATGGAGGAGATTACAACATATTTTGGAACTGTCCAAAGCTTTACTTTATTTGTTTTTGGGTGATGGGCAATCAAAGATGCTCATCACAAAAGATTTTTTTATTTTAGTTTGGGAGGTCTCTACAACTAATTATTATGAGTCACATAATAATGCCATATATTATCCTAGTACCTAGATAGCTTCAGCACTAATGTGTTGAATAATTAATATAATTTTAAGTTTCTGATTCAACATTTGAATTTTTGATATTGAAATTTTTGACATATAAAAAATTTAAAATATAAAATCATTAAATATCTTACAAATTTTGTTTTTGTTCTTTCACTTAGACTGATCAAAGTTTATGTTACTTTGTTGGATGGGGCGTCGCGAGTTCAAATTTGATTGCCTTGATTACATTTTGATTAAATTTTCAAAATTTTCAACACAAAATACTATTTTTCTCTTTAGAAATTCAACAAAACAAAAAAACCAAAAGTTTTGTGCCAAAGCTCCCCAGGTACTAACTACAGTATTAACATATGCTCAAGGAAGTGAAGTCAGGACCAATGGACCATGCTAGGTGAAACTTTCATCCAAAGGGAGGTTTCATCCAAAGCAAAAGGACCATATTATACATAGTACATACATACATGAAGGTCTAGTTTTTAAAAGGAAGAGTTTCAAATTTCCTTACACCTTAGGACCCATGATGGTAGATTTGGCTCGAAAGCATTGATAAATAGTACCTAGATCAATAAAAGCATGACATCTTATTTTCTTATTTCAATTTGTTTCCATGCTCGTGATAATGTTGTCTAGATTTCTTTTTGATTTTGATATTTTTTTATACGTCGCAAACTACCACCGTTATATGATCCCTCTTCATGACCATTGACCCAGAAAAACTCAAAAATTGTTGTCAAATAGGCTCGTATTCACGACCCCTCAGAGATAATTGGCAGAACCCATCATCGCGACAAAGAGCCTTTGATGAAAATGTTGTGAAAAATGTTGTGAAAAAACTTATAAGCTTGCCAGGAACAGAATTGTTGTCATCATCTTTCTCTAAAAATCACACAAACTCCTCGTCCCAATCAGCTTGCAAAACCATGGAATGCAAAAAGTTCATTCTACAAGACATACTTATATCACAAAATTACCAATGATATATGATCCCTCTTCATGATGACCATTGACCCAGCAAAAACTTAAAAAACTGCTTTCAAATAGGTACTTCTTACAACCTTTCAGAGATAATTGACAGAAACCATGATCACCACGAAGAAGAGCCAGCTTTCCTTGAAAATGTTGTGAAAAAAGTTTTAAGCCTCTGCAAGGAACTGCAATGTCGTCGCCATCATCATCATCATCATCTTTCTCTAAAATCAATCACAAACTCCTTTGTTGTCACAACCACCATCAATCTTCCCATAATTTGATAGCACTCGGTCTTTGTAAAAGTGATTGACAATCAGCTTGCAAACTCCATAGAATGCCAAAACTAACTCCATTCTACAAAGTCAATGGATCCCCACCACTTTTCAACTCCACCTACCCGAATGAAGCATCAAAACGGGCGTGGCGTGAGGGCAGGAGAAAGGAAAACCATTACAGTTTTTCAAAAAACAACCATTACAAAAGTCAAAAGCTCTAGTGTACCAGATTCACAGTGTGAGGATTAAAGAGTTTAAGGTACTACTATCACTCCTCCAACAAGTTGCAAAAAAAAACATGCTTTCTAAGGTTTTACCTTCAGAGAGATACACTGAAAAAATTTCTTCTGACAGACAAGGTCATAACAAAAACAAACAAAATCACACCCCGGCGACCTCGGGAACGTAATAACTAAAGACTGTTAGCAAACTAAAGGAAAGGAACCACAAAACAAATGTAGGCACAGATACGCAATTATTAGCATTTACGAACACGCAGGTTCTCTCTCTCTCTCCAAGCCATTAATTGCAGACCGTTCAGTTTAATTTAGTTTCCCTCCGTTTTGTTTTTGTTTTTGGGCTCTTTTTGTTCCTGCCATTTATCCATCATTTCCTTTCAAAATTTTGTCTCTAAGTAAATGGTGCCGCCAATTGTTGGCTTGTCTTCTTCTTCTTCTTCTTCTCACTTTTTTTTGGCCCTTTTTTTTTCCCCCCCACCCACCCACGCCCCCTAACCATGTTTTCAAAAAAAATCCCTTTGGCACTCCTCCCCTCTTTGCCTTCAATTCCCTCACATTCTAGTCATAACTATCTTCTGGGCTTAAATTTGTCTCTGGGGGTTTTGTGCCATCTCTTTTGGTCGTTTGCTCTAAATTTGGAGTGTTTCCGTTGCTTGTGATCTCTCTCGCTCGCACTTGGCTGGTTTGCGTCGCCTTGTTTTCTTTTGTTGTTGCTTCAATTTGAACGTGTAAGCTTTGCGGTTTGTGTTTGTTTTGTTGGCTATTATTGTTTGTCACTTCTCGTGCTTTGGTTTCTTCTGTGGTTTCTTATGCGATTTCTTTAGCGACACCCAAATTCTTTGTTCAAAACAACAAGTTTTTTGTTTTGGTTTTTTTCACTCTTTTCAACCATAGCTCAAGTATGAACAGATGATACATGTGGAGTTTGATGTTGTAGCATTTTTGGAAAAATCGATCGGAGTTGGCTTGGTGTTGGGGATTTTCGCATTTTCATGTACTACTGGAGAAGAGGCAATTTATTGAGGCAATATTTTGCAACTCTATTTGATCGTGTCGACTACCAGGTAATTTGTCGAACTCCTGAAGTCGGGGAATCACTTACACAATTGCTATGTTTGTGGAGGTGTGCTGAAAAGAAAATGGAAAAAAGAAAAAAAAACCTGTGTGGATGCTGAGACGCGTAGGTAGCGAGAGATGTTTGCGAAACTGGTTTTGACGGACGAGGAGAAGGCGGTGGACGAAGAGCTCGGGTATCCTCATGGTTACGCTAAGCTGTGTCGGCACGCAGCTGCGCAGCTACAGGGCCTGCTCACACCGTTTACAGAGGGTCCACCACAGCGATTCCTCCCCTACGCTCCGCAAACTGAAGACGTCAGTTCCTTCTCTTACCAGACCAACACAAAACAAACAGACACGCATCAGAATTGGCGTTGCATTCACTCGTGGTTGTGGCATGCTCTGCTTCTGTTTCCTCTGTTATAATATTCTGTGAGAGACAACAAAAAAGAAAGTATTCGAGGATTGCTTTCCTGCTTTGTGGATGAGGACAATCAGCACAAGTGATATAAGCGGAATCGGGAGAAGAGATGACTGACTGAACGTTTGTTTTGACGGAATTGCAGTTTGTGAAATTGAAGGAGTGGGATAGCCTTTTCCCTGTCGTTGCAGAGGGAGATAGGGATCCTCCAAACGCACGCAAGCATGCAGAGGAGCTATGGCTGCAACTTGACCACTTGGGGTATGTAGAGATATCACCCCACGATATGAACTGTGTTAATTCTTTTGTTCTGGTTTAAGAAGGGTTGCTGCCATTTCCCATCTTAAGGTCATCCTGTGATATACATATTCACTACATTATGGATTATTTGTGCCAAGTAGAGTCGCCAATGCAATTCTGAGTACGTTTGCAATCTGATAAGACTCTGGAGATGTCTGTAAGACTCTTTCCTTGATGACTTGCATCTTTTTTGTGTCCATTTTCAGTAGAAATCCCCTTAGCTGCAGCAACAACTCGTTTCCTTAGAGTTCACACATTCACAAGAAAAGCTAATGGCGAAGATACGTTTGTAGGAATGCAGGGTTTGACCCAGCAAAGTTCAGAGTTGATGCCTATGGCAATGTGGTGTACTGGAATGCTGATCCTTCCTCTCCACTTGCCTGGGAAGTGGACCATTGGTATCCTCACTCTCGTACGTACCAAGAACCATTCCATTGAGTTAAAATTGTACTTTGTATGTTGCCCTTGTCCAAACCTTTGGATTGACATACATTTGGTCTAATAGAGGATAAGCACTTGTATGAAATGCAGGAGGAGGGAAGACTGTAGTAAGCAATCTACGAATTGTGCAATGGCAGGCCAATCAGCGGAAAAAGAATCGCCTTGAATTCCTGGTTCCATGGTGGGACCTCCAACATGGAGTTTCCATCAACCAGTTTCTGTCAGCCTTTGCTTCAAAGAATGCAGATTTCAGGTAATAGATTTTCAAAGCTTGCTGTTGCAATGCTTGTGATGTCATAAGTTCTTATCTCAATATTTTTATGTCCATGGATGTGCCATAGATGGAGAACTCTAGCAGTGAACTATGCTGAAATATTGTCTATTACAGGCGACGATCATTTGCATTGTTCTTTGCTGGAGGGGAGGATGAGAAAGTAGCAAGAGAGCATGTGGGAGAATGCCGCCCATGGCCACAAGAATTCCGGGAAAAGAAGGCACTATTTGGACTCGCAGCAGCTGCCATTGTGTCTCCAATGACCAATAATAATGACATTGTCAAAATTGGCCACATCTCAAGGGGTGTGTTTGCCAGCTCTGAAATGGTTACAGCCACTGGTAAGAGTAAAGAATGAAACAGAGGAAGAGTCTGCTTCCCTCCTGCCTCTCTTCAGCTTTGTCTCTATCATCACATTTTGGCTCTATCATCACACTGATATAAGGGCATTACAAGGCTTCTGAATTGATGTGGTATGTAGGGAACCCAGCATCAGGCACACCAGCTAGGCGACGATGGAGTGCTGAGGAAGAGGATGCATTGAGAAGGGCACTGCAAAGATTTGGACCAGGCTGTTGGAAGGAGATAAAAGAAAATGAACCTGCTCTTGCCAATCGCTCTACTGTCCAGATCAAAGATAAGGTAGTGGAAAGCTCTAATATGCACTGGTCACAGGCTCCATGGATAAGTCAATTTCCTTCCTTGGGGATTTATGCTCTTCCGCTGTGGGGACTTTATTCCTCTCATTCTATGCCAAGTAGAGTGCTTTGTGAATGCTTATGTGATGCATTAAGGCATGGTGGCCTGTGGTGCAGTTCCGCTTGATGAGAGGTGACTGGCAAATTGGGAAAGAAAACATTGCTATCAATACTGCACCCAATGGCCAAAGTGAGCATGGCAATCGACAATCAGCTGCAACAGTAAACCTGCAGAAGGTTTCACTCCTTACTTCTGGGCTTCTTATTTTTCCTGCCTACAAGAACTACACAGGTCCTTGAAGGGGTCAAGTTTGAGCTGTCCCTGTACACAGATTATGGTTTTTGTGTATTGTGTCAGTGTCTATACAGGGTTCTTCTGATGGGTTTGGGGTTGGGAGTGAGTAGTTATGGAGCAAACTATGTCCATTGTCATGGAATTGAAGGTTTGACAAGTCTGCCTGTCTATGTTTTTAAATTGTAGGAACTGCGTGTGAAGATTTTAAGGGAAGAGGAGAAAAGAGAGAAAGAGGAAGATGTTGCCCAGCTTGAGGAAACAGTTATCACACTAAGGCAACAGAATGAGAAAGAGAGATTAGCTTTGCTTGAATTTGAGGATGTGCTGAGAAAGCACAAGCAGCGAGTTGAGAAGCAAAGAAGATGGGCAGAGACTCAATCTTCATATAGGTTGTGCCTGGAACGAATGATTCGTGATACGATGCATCAGTATGCTCTCTCTCTCCCTCACCAATATTGTTTTGAAAAAATGGAGTTCTGTAGCCAGTTCAACTTTCTGGAACTGCTATGTACATTACTGTCTACAGTGGCTATTATGTCCATTATGCTCATTACATTCATTGTGAGCAGTTCAGTGTGGAAACTAATGGTAGCACTGTCATTTGGTCATGCATAGGAGTTTGGCCTATAAGGAGCAAGCTCGCTTGAACCAAGCAGCATGCAATGCCCTGATGGCTCGCCTCGAATGCCAGAAGGCCATATGTGATGCTGCTGAGAAAGATCTGATCCAACGCCATGCCCACCGGGAGGCCTTGGCAGTCACAGGTGGTACTGCCATGAAGGAGATTGGACGTATGTCAGGCTTGCGGGGGAAGGATATTGTGGATGTCAGCAGCTGTGTGTCACTTTTTGAAACAAATGAGGAGCATGAGGGTGAGGAGGTCACTGAGCCAGATAATGACATGGATTGCTGGAATGTTGGAGAGGATGAGAAAGCCAATGAGGTCCACAAACTGCAGATGCAGCTCTGTCAGTCACAGGCGTTGCATCAGCAATTACAGCAGCAGATTGAACAGGAACACCTGAATAATTACTTGGTTGAAGGTGAGTGCACTGCAGTTTATGTGACTTTCCACTGAGCATCAGTAAAGTCATTCAACAGCGGCATGCATAAATTTGAATTGAAATGAACTAAAGACATGTTTGTCTTTTCTTTCTACAGATGGATTAGGTCTGAAGGGGGGGCCAAAAGAGGCTGTAAATGCTTCAGAGTTGACATTGTATTTGGATGCTACTGCTCAAGATCGGGAAGACAAGTGGGTTCAACAGCCAGAATCTCAAGATGGATGCAAAGGTGAGACACCAATAAAGGCTGAAGTCATAATGAGAGGTACTGAAAGGCTGATCTACATTGACTCTTGCACTCCTCTGATAGCTGTATGGTTATTACTTATTACCTTATCCTTTGTCTCACCATCTTTGTAGCTGGGGCTCATCTGGATATTTAAAACAGCAATGTTTGCAGGTATGGAAGAAGAAACTGATTTTGCCAAAGCTGAGAACATGAGCTGCAAATTTCATGGGGTCCAAGATGTGGCAGTTATGCAACAGGGCATTGAGACTGAGATATATGGAGTGGATCCAAAGGGAGAACAATCATTTGGGGACACAGAAGATGCCCTCAATGTTCTATCTGATAATTATGGGGATGATCCCCCAGCTAGTGAAGCAGTGGCTGAAGAGTTACTTGTTCTTTTACTTAAGGAAAGCAGGCCTGATTACAGGCAGGAGCACCAGAAGAATGTTATAGTAGAGCAATCTCAGAGTAATGCAGTTGCAAAGGAGGTGAGAGTTCACTGGGGCCCCCGAGAGACATACAAACATACAGGAGCTCATCTGCTTGAACAGGTCAGGCTACAAATGCAAATGGCTGGGGTTTCAGATGGAAGAGTTAATGATGGTCAACCTATTGGTGAGCAACAAGAGCAATTTGATGAATTGCTCCAGCAGGTAAGTTTTGAAGCCACCTCTTGCTTGACAGAGTCTAATTTGTGATTTGTGCCATCCATTTAATTTCTGTTCCACTTAACCAATGGTGCATCTTGACTGATCTGTTTCAGGTCTTGACAACTCATGTGGATAGAGGACAGAGGAATGAAGCTGCTGCACAGCAAACTCCAAACTTCGATGATGAGGAAAAATGGCAGATTGGCAAGTCCAATCTTGACAAATGGCTTCAAGCACTACTTCAAAAAGATGGGGATTCAGCTGGCTCCTCCCCTGCCAATGAAAGTCCTCTTCTTAGTGTTGTCTCCCCAGTTCTCTCAACAGCCAGAGCTGCTACCTGTGAAAACATGGACTTAGAAGTTGGTCAAGATCAGGTTGAATTCACCCTGCAACACAACCAATCAGAGAGCTTTAAAAATTTGAACATTTCTGCATTCTTAAAGCTAGGGCAGGTTGGGAAAGAGAAGAATCAATGGTTTCCAGAGGGTACTCCATGGTTGCTGGTGCCATTTCTTCTGTTTTTGTGTTCAGTTGAAATTCAACTATGTGAAAAAATTAAATAACCTTAAGCGATAAATATCCGATTGTGGTAGAGTTGAATTTAATATTGTGTTCTGTGTCCAGGATTCCTTGAAAAGGGTTGGTGAGAGCATGGACAAACCTAAGGGTCTGTGGGGAGGATTGGTGCGGAAGCTGAGTGTGAAGCAACAAACTGAGTTGTCAAGACAATTGGAGGAAGAATCTGATGAAGAGCCTATTGGAGTGGAGACAAAAAACACAGATGAAAACTTAACTCATGTTCTAAACTCACTTAAGAACATAATGCTCAATGAAGAGGATGATGCAAAAATTGTCAAGCCAAAGCCTTTTGAATTAAGGCATGCAGTTACAGGAGGTGGTGGTGAAGCTGACCAGTTGCTCCAAAGTGCAACAAAACCATTTCCAGAGACAGAACTGACAGAACTTCATGCAGAAGATAGTGTTGCAGGATGTGTATTGGATACTCATCTGCATTCAACTGAGAGGAATTCAACAATTGAGACAGATACTGAAAGTCTGAGTAGTACTAACCCAGACTCCCAGTCAATGGAAGGGAAGGATATGTTGAGGATGGGGCTTCGATCGTCACTCAAAGCAGCCACCGTTGCGTGGAGGAAGGCAGTTAAGAAACTGGAGACAAAGCTGCAAGAGGGACTTTCTGCTTACCCTCCACTGGATTAGATGTGTTGCTGATGAGAAGAGTGAGTCCTTCATACCACTGTCAATTCTCTTGAATGCCAAGCCATTTTACAAAGCAAAGTTGATCTATGGAGAGGAGATAACATGGTCGGAAGGTTTCCTACCTGATATGGACTACAGACTATCAGGAATGGATCCAGTTAGAAAAGTCATGATTGTGCTGAAATGATAAGTATTGGTTTCCTTTACTTTCTTCTTTGAGCTCAATTGATGTTAGCATTATGTGTAAGTAAAAGGCCTCTTCTGGAGGCCCTCCCTAGTTTGATGCCACAGGAATGTAGGTGGTAGCCAAA
>Ga0209208_10005810_pt1 | contig 17097 bp, 20 predicted proteins | sample S1TSphfallax_3_FD_187694 | JGI IMG/M metagenome (GOLD analysis project Ga0209208, IMG submission 187694) | Host-associated microbial communities from peat moss isolated from Minnesota, USA - S1T2_Fd - Sphagnum fallax MG (SPAdes) (version 2) | ecosystem: Host-associated > Plants > Peat moss >...
TTTATACGTTCACCATCTCGGCGGTGTTCAGTCCGAGACCCAGCAGAATATCTCTGAAGGTGCCCCGAGTGCAGGCAGATCTCTAAGAGCTCAAAAAGACGATGACGTTATCTGTCATGATGCATTTGGACGGTTTTGAATGTATCAGCGAGCTCTATAGTGTAGGCCAGATCTAATGCTTCAGTTGTGTTTCTGAGTAGGAATTGCAACTCAATCGCACTTACCGCAAGACAAGAAGTCTGTGTTGTTCTCATGCATGAAGTACTCGCTCTCCCATATATCTGTCTATTCCACGGGGGAGAGAGTTTTTTCTTGTACATTTCATACTGGATCTCAAATCCTTGCCACAGCGAGAAGCTATCGAGGTCTGTGCAGATCAGATGTTGAAAAATCTCTTACAATGAGTTTTCTCTTACGGGGACAATATGTTGCAGGAAAAGAGAAGTGAACAAAAAGGTCCTCAAGGTTCCAGAGATTGAAGTGAAAGTACGATTCAATCACCTGTCTGTAAACCCATCTCATTTGAGCAGAGCAAATTGCTAGAGAGTGACTCTTTTGATTTGGTGCAAAAGAATCAATCCGATTCTTGTTGTCTCTGGTAGTCAGTTATAAAATCTGCAATGAAATCCTCATATCTTGCTGCCACATATATCCATTCTAAAGCTGAGCTGCCACCGATAATGTGGCAGAAAGAAGACGAAATGGGTAGTGATTCTTGTGAGATGATTACTCAGAGAGAGAGATTAGTTGGATTGTTTTGCAGGTCCTTGAAGCAACAAGTAATGAGCCTTGGGGTCCTCATGGAACAATTATGGCTGATATTGCACAAGCTACTCGCAACTTGTGAGAGCCTAACTGAAAGCCCTTTATTTTCTCAGGGGAGAGATCAATTTGAAGGAAATGCTGCATTGATGTGGTGGTGACTGTGGGTTTGACCATTTGCTGTGTTCCTTTCCTGTTGTGGTATACAGCAATGACTACCAGCTCATAATGGCAAATTTGTACAAGCGGCTGAATGACACTGGAAGAAATTGGCGTCATGTGTACAAGGTAATGATATGATTTTCTTCAGTGTGCTGATCTAGTGGAGGGGGAAAGGGGGGACTTATCATTCAATGTCAGTCAATTTGATATGTTCTCAGTATTGAAATCAGTTGTGTGCTTCAAGGGCTTTGTAGAATGGTGAATGGGAAGGGCTTTTGTCCTAGCCAGGAGATAAATGCACATGTCTCTCATGATCTTGAAACACCAGATGAAATGAATTTGTTTAGAAGAATTCCATTGGATCTGACCTGTGAATTATGGGTGCTGGAGATATCTCCGACCTGATGGTAGTTTGTGTGATTGTGTGCCAGTCTTTGACAGTGCTGGAATATTTGGTTGCCAATGGTTCAGAAAGGGTCATAGATGAACTTCGGGAGCATACCTACCACATTCAGGTGAGTCAACTAACACCTTACTGGCCTCTTTGGTTCCTATTATCCAAAATTTGCCTTCAGGACAAGAGTACAATTAATTCTTTACTAGAACTAGTGAATGATATGTGCAGTTGTGGGTATTGTGGAGGATTTTCCTGCAATCTCATACATGACTTTTGCCAGTTGTTAAAGCAGATGTACTGCATCCATGAAGTCACTAGTCATGTGCTAACAGGATATGTTCAGGGGCAGTAGGGCCCAATCACCACCCTCTATGTAGACCTCTTTATCTTACGGCTTAGTTACTTGCTTGTACAAGGTCAAGCTAAAATGAAATGAAGTATACCCTCACAAGTTTGTTGCAGCTTCAATGAGGATATTGCTGAATTTTGTTTAGCTATACCTTTTGAGTGCCAGCAGACATTATGTCTGAGTCTTCCCATTGCTTCTGGAATATGTGATGGAAATTCAGGGCAGATTATTTTACATCCACCATTGGAAGGTGATGAAGTCAGGGGTGAGTAATGGCAGCTAATCACTGCCATTCATCCTGAAGGTGATGGTCTGATACTTTATGAGGGACATTCACAAGGTTCTGACCACATTTGTTCTTTCATGCTTGTTTTGGTTTGGCTGGAGCTAACACAATGGCTACCTTGAAAGTATTATTGTGGATTTTTCTATGCATTCCTTTAGAGATGTATAGTTGTGGGTATGTGTCAGAGAAATGTTGTAATTGCTGCATCTAAGCTAATCATGTTTGTCTTCTCATGGTGTGGGTTTCTTAAACACTTCAAATGATGTATTTTCTACAGACATTGGTTGATTTCCAGTACATTGAATCCAGTGGCAAGGACCAGGGAATCAATGTACGAAAAAAGGCCCAGAATCTTGTCTCATTGATAAACGACAAAGAGAGAATCCGCGAAGTGAGACAAAAGGCTAATGCCAACAGAGAGAAGTACATGAAACCTTTCTAATACCTCCCTTTGCATTTTGTCAGAATTGAGATCTTCTCTGCAAAAGCTTTATTCTTTGTATGATTACGTCCCTAAAGTAGTTGTCAAGATGCTGTTGCAAAAGAGAATGCTTTGGTTGCTGAGGGGAACCTTTGACATGTATGGTACAGTAGCTGCATTTTGGGAATTGTGTGTGTGTCAGTGGAAATTCTGCAACCTGCATGGAGTAATTCTGTTGACAGCAGGTTCAGTAGAGGGGTGGTTTTGAATTGAGACCATGCATGGGATCTCTACTGGATGGGTTGGTCTAGTCTGTGCTTGGTGTTGCTTGTGCTGCTTTGGATGGATGTCCTCATTAGTCATTTGACACAGATGACTGTTTGCACAGATATCGGGGTGTGTCAAGTACTGGAATGTCATTCAGACCTAGTACATACTCGAGTACTGGTGGAAGCTATAGTGACCAGGATGATGACCACTATGGAGGTAGTTATGCAGGGAGCCGTGGAGGAAGAGATGATTATGACAGTTATGGTGGGGCACGTAGAGACACTGATCGATATAGGGATGATGACCGGTCAGGAAGAGAGAAGGACCACCACAAAGATGATGGATATGGTGGGGATAGAGACCGTAACACTGAAGTTTATAGCAAAAAGGGAAGCTTCATTGACAGGTATGATAGTGCTGCTTCCAGTGATCGTGATCGAGATCGGGGCTATGAGGATGAGGATCACTTTTCTTCCAGGTGCAAGATGGCTCCCATTTCTTTCTTTCCTTGGTTTTGCTTTCAAAGTTGTGTGTTCCTAGTCCTTCCAGTCTATTCTCTTAACTCTTCTTTTCTTTACACCTCTCATTTCCCCCATAAGTTTCCCTAATCTTAAAGTTTGTGAGCTAGCTAGGATCACACCTGAGTCTTCCCATTGCTTGCAGATTTGTAACAGTAACCTGTATGTTGGTTGATGTCTGACATTTGCCTCTCCTTCACCTGGGTACTGAGGCAAGATGTGGGATGTTATGATAGTCACTGCTATGTATGTTGCTGTTCATGGTCACTTAAATATTCAAGATACTGTCACCATTGTTCACACTGCAGTATTCTTCTAATTTGTTCTTTTTAGTTGCTTTATTCCTTCTTTTCCTCTCTCAGCCTGCTGTTGTTGTCTCTTGTTTGGTTGTGAATCTGATCATCTTAATTACCAAGTTGTCTCACAGTTTCTATTCAGGTTGATTCAAAACTGTATCTATGGAGAGTCCTTGGTGATTATAGGTGAATACTTTTAATATAATCTGTGAAAGATGCACAGAAAGCACATAATCTGCAATCAGACCTCACATTCAAACTGTGTGAGGTAGGGACATTGCATCAGCTGAAATGAACTTTATTGTGACACATGTGGTTACTGAGGGTGGGATGTTGCTAGCAATATGTTGAGCCAGGAGATGTCAATTGCCAGTGATTGCAGGAATACACACTTTTAAGACAATTCTCAACTTTTTGTCTGTACTTGAAACCATTGGGCTGACATTATGTAGGTAATGGCAGGCAAAGCAACAATGCAAGAGCTGCTCCTCCTCCTGCCTATAAAGACACAGTGCAAGCTGATGATCAGGAGGATGACAGGTACTAGTGGAGTGCATCTCTTCACTTAGAAAATTTGGATGTCCTTGGTGGTGGCAAGCATCTCATCAGCCACGATTTTTGTACCACATATTGCATGTTCTCCTACAGTACAAAAAGTCTCGAGTAGACATTCTGTGAAAATCTGAAAGCATCTAAGTGGATTCATCAGGTTTATTGAAGTGATCACTCATGTACTTATATGCTGCTATCCTCCTGGCTGCTTGAAGAGGGCCTTGATCAATCACTCTTTTCTAGCCTGTTAGTCAGGGATTGTGAATGGACAAACCTCTGATTGCCCCTCCATTTTTTGGCTGCAGCAGGCTGTAGTGACTTTTGGAGTTTGTGCAGGGTTAATAGTAAAGGTGTAGCTGCAGCAGTTGCAAGAGCTCAATCCAGCCAGGCACAGGCTGCTGTTAGCACAGTCCAAGATGTTGCCAGTAAACATGGTGGTGGGGGAGCTTATTTTGCAAGTCAGGCAGCAGATGAAGATGATTTTGATCCACGAGGTGCTTTCTCTGCAGCTGGTAAGTATCTGTACTTTGTGTTTTCACTTGGAGTCTGTTATGAATTAGTGAGCAGGATTGTTCTCAACAGATTGTACTCTTAAAGTTCTCCAATTTTTTCTCTGTTGTGTTACTCTCTTGTGATGTAATGTGATGGTCTGACACCTTGTGAGCAACTCCCATAAGGTTATGACTTCAACTCATTGTCATGTTACCTTCAAATTATTGTTGTGGAGATTTCTCTCCAATTTCAAATATATGTGTTCCAGTGGCTTTATTGGATGTCCTGCATCCAAGTAATTGCCACTGGTGAGCTTAAAGGATATGTTCAGGGTTCAGGAGGCCCCAATCACTACTCTCTATTTTGGCCTCACTTTGTGTTTGGCTTAGATCTTTGTTTTTACACAAACAAGCTAATCTCACAGGCTTTTTGCAACTGAAATGAGGATACTATTGACTTTTTTCATTAGGTATGTCTCTTGAGTGCTAGCCAACATCATGATTGTGTCTTCCTGTCTCTTCCAGAAATGTGAGAGAAACTCATGACATTGATTTTGTGTAATGGTTTGCCCAGATTTCAGATGGGTTATTGTAACTTATCTACACCCACCATCAGGAGCTAATGAAGTCAGTGGGTAGTCACAACAGCTTGTCACTGCTATTTGTGGTCAAGGTGATGGTCTGTCACTTTGTGAGTGACTCTCATAAGGTTATGACTGCACACATTGTCATTTTACCTTCTTTGCAATTTCATAGATATGTCTTACTCTCTCCTTGTTTGAGTCTTTTTTTGGTTTTTCCTTCTTTCTGTGTTTCTCTTATTCTTGCTTTCTTTGGCCATCTCCTTCTATTATATGTTCTGTTGAGCTAGCCAGCATCATGGTTGAGTCTTCCCATCATTACTGGTCTTGTGACAGAAACTCATTATGGTGGCTAATGTGTGCGACTGACCTCCATCCACTGTCAGGAGCTGAAGAACTCAGTGGGGATGTTATGATAGTTGGTCAGTGCTGTTGAAGGTCCCTGAGAATACGTGTGACTGTTGTTCAGACCACACCCCATGTCTTTCCTCTGTTTTTAAGGGTGGGGTCTTTGTTTTTTTTCTTTCTTTCTTTCTTCCTTGTCTGCTGAGATGTTAGCAAAACAAAAATCTCTATAACCTCATTATGATTGGGTCCTCCCTCACTTCTATTCAGGTGTGACTTAATTTATAAGTATAAAAAAATATCAATGATTATGAAGATATTGAGTGAGCAGGATAGATTTTGATGGGCCACGAGTTTCTGGATTCAGCCACTGAAAGCTGCAGTCTTTGGTTATATGAAGTTGTTAAAATAATATGTTCATGTCACAGCTCACTGGTCTCAATTTTGCTTCTGTTTGTCAGTCAGCCCTTTTCTAAAGAATAGTTAGGAAATAGAACTAGTTGTGGATGCTGATTGAATGGGTTTGATGCAATGTTTGTTTGATATTGAACTTCCCATGTGTGTTGCATCATTGTAGCTTCTTCTGCAAGCCAGCCCAAGGATGGTTTCTTTGGAGAAGCTGCCCCTAGTGTACCATCTTCTGCACCTCCAGCTGTGGCAAAGAGTACAGGTGGTATTGAAGACTTGTTTGGGGACATTGGGTTTGAGGTTGTTCCAGTTCCTGCAACCAGTTCCAATCATACTTTACAGGTAAATACTAAATGAGGAATATGTATTGGAAGTGTCTAGTTCTGGACTTCCATAAGGTTATGGCTGCACTCATTCTTGTTGTTTTAGTTTTAGTTTTGCTGGACCTGACACAATAATTACCTGAAAGTGTTATGGTGCAATGTTTTCTGCAATCTCATGGATATGTCTATTGAACTTTATATGATTCTGTAGGACTCTGTTCTGTTGTATGTTGTGGTAATGAAAATTTGTGTCCGTTCACACTTTTGCAGTGTTCTTCTTGCACTAATGACAGCTTTCACTGTGTGGGAGTTGTTATGGTTTTTTTCTAGCTCTAAGATGATATTTTACACATTCCTGCCTGGTCAATAGAACCTTGTACTAGGTCTGCTGTGGTCCCATCTGATTTATTTATATCTACACAACACCGGGTTTGCTTGTACGTTTCCAATGATTGGGTGGGTGTCTTCTGCCAATGCAAACAGGCACCAAGTGAAGACCTTTTTGGGGAATCAGCATTTCAGGCTGCCCCATCATCTGCCCCAGACATGTTTGGAGCTCCAGCAGTGCAAACAGCCCCTCCTCCATCCAATCCAAGTCTATTCCCTCCACCAGCATTTCAACAACCAACTTTGCCTGCCAAAAGTGTTGCAGCAGAGAGCTTGGAATCTTTTGGATCAAGGGGTTCAAATGACAATGGTGGAAGCATGTTTCCACCTCCTCAGGCTTCCCCTGCTTTTGATTTTGCACCAAATAATGGGAGTGGTTTCTCCCAAGGTGCTATGGTGTTGCAAGTGCAATCTTTTGGTAACCAATCTATTGGCAGCACTCAGCCTTCAAGCAATGTTCAATCTTACAGTAACAATCAACCCTCTGGCAACAGTCCGTCAACCAACACCCAACAAACACAATTGGAAAGTATGCAGATGCAACCTAGCATGTTGCAGCCTCAGCAACAACCAAAGAAAACTTTTGCCCCACTCAAGTCAACCTTATGGGCTGATACTCTCAGCACAGGCTTGGTGGACCTCAATATAGCCGGACGTACGAATCTCCTCTGCTGTCACCTTCTAATCTATTCTTTCCCTCTCCAAGGTTTTATTCCAGCTTGGATTGGATATAGAATAGATAATCGCCAAAGTAGTCTGTGCAGGTTGTTTTGTTCAGTGACTCCATGAGAAGCTCTGAGAGTGGATTGCTTGTGACTCTAGGGTAGGCAACAAGTTCTGCATTTTTTGGCTTTTGTTTGGTTCATGTAGTTGCTCACACGAAGATACAGATTTGGCATAAACTTCCAATATGATTTTCCATGTCACTATGCTGTTCTTCTGCTTGTCTTTTCAAGTGCAGATACTTTTGGGATTGGCTGTGAGTGGAATTCCAGACTCATATTCAGTGGTAGTTGACCTATTTGCATGGGATGAAAGACTGAGACTAAATTTGTGTTGGAATTTGGCAGCAAAAGTGAATCCTTTGGCGGATTTGGGCATCCAACTCACAGATGCATCATTGCGGAATGAGCTATGGGGAGGATCTGATAATAAGAAGAAGGATGAGAGGAAATCAATATATGGTGCATCATCAATGGGACAAGCAATGGGTGTTGGATCTGGCCTTGGCAGAGCAGGTGCTAGTGTTTTGCCCTCTCCACCCCTTCCCCCACCTGCAGCCATGAATGTAAGGATGGGTATGGCACCAGGTGTGGCACCTGTTACAGGTATGGGACCACAGATGGGACTTAATCCTGGCATGGGAATGGGTGTAAACCTGGCCATGGGAATGGCTCCAAACATGGCTCCAAACATGAACATGGGAATGGGTCAGGGGGTTCCTAACATGTGGATGGGCATGGGGGGTTACGCAAACCAGCAGTATGCTGGTTACAGGTAGATTATAGTCAATCATTAGTCACTGTTGAGTACCCTATCAACTCTTGCTGAATTAGTTCATTGCTGAACCTGATTTAGGCTTAGGTCTGGCCAGTCGGGCCATTCTTTATTGCAGCAAATCCTGAGGTCTTTATCTAGGCATTGAGTGTGTTTTTCAGCTAGGAGAAGTAGTAGCTAGCATCTTTAAGCAACTGTGGGGGGGATTTGGGCAGAGGCACCATCAGTCTTTCAGTTCTTGAGCCTATATGAAGAGCTTCGTAGTAGAGTTATGATTAACAACCATTTGATTCTTGCAATCCAAGTAGAACTCCTCCTAATGTGGGGAAATTGTGCTGATTGGCAGCTCTGTTTCTTTCTTCTTCCTTGGATCCTACTTTGTGAAGCGCTTGGATAAAGGCTTTTTGTTAATGTCTGAATGCAGGAGCAGACTTGAATGTAGTATATGCCAGCAGTTGTCAGTTGAGAAAAATGTGTGCAGATTCTTTTAGCAAGGAAGAAAGTCAGACCAGTTGTAGTTCTCACAAGCTAGAAGTGAGATGATCTGTGACAAAATAGTTCATGTCCGAATGGAGCTTGTTTTGTTTTGGCAGGATATCACTCTTAAGGAGTAGTATACCAAAGTAGATTTGCACCTTCCATTGGAAGCTTGTTGTGACTCAGTTCTGGATGAAGCCCATCTGAGTTGATGCTGGGTTTCACCTGGGTGACCTAACTGGTGAAGGGTAGATCCAGAAGCTAGGTAGGTAAGATATGAAAGTAGATAGGATAATAGGTGGCTACTATGTCAGTAGATTCATGCAGATGGTCAGTACATAGGTAAGGGCTCATGGGTTGTATAGTAGGTAGGTGTGGTATCTGAAGACAAACAGACTTGTCAACCTGATGAAGACTATATTATGAATGGCCATTGGAGGAGGACCCACCAGACCAGCAGGTGGCCGCAAGCTGTGTCTTACCAATGGTCATTATCTGATGTAATTGGCAGCAGGGGAGAGATTCTCCCGCATCAATACGAACTTCACAGACTATTTGCTAGACATCACCATGTTCTATGTGCTGTTTTATGGAGCTGGTTCTGACCAATGGGGGCCATCATCTGTCTTCATTGGCACTTGGTGAGTGACTCTGACTCATCATAAGCAACTTTGCAAACGACTTGCTCGATCTCAAAATGTTTTATGTGCTGGTCTATGAGACTGGTTCTGACCAATGGCCATTAACTGGTGTAATTGGCACTTGGGGGCAGAGATTTCGCCACATCATTAGGCACTTTGTACACTGCTTGCTAGACCTCACCATGTTCTATATGCCTGAGCATGACTCACATGCATCTGAAGGAAAGAGCAATTGACCCAACAAAGTTGCTTAGGGTGAAGGGTGGAATCTCTATAGCATATGACAATTATAGACAACTTCTGAATTAAAGAGTCAGGCCCTATTTCTTGGTTTTGCCTGGCTTATGAAATGTACCAATGTTGGGCAGTGTGCTCTTTTTTCAAAGAAAGAACCGGTGGGTATGAAGGGGTAGGGTATGTGGGCCCCTTGGTTGTCCTCAAACATCAAACTTGTTTTAACATGTAAACTGCAGCTTTTAAAAATTCAAAGAAATTGGTCCAATTCTTGCCCTAATTCATTGGCTCTTTTGGGTATCCTACCTGCTGGTTCTTTGAAAAATTTCAAAAACCTGGAACCAGATGTTCTTCGATTCTGAATACATTAAAAAATCTTGGAACTGGAGGGTAAGGCTAGGGTATGTGAACCAACCCCTTTGAAGATTGTTCTGAAAAATCAAAGATTTGGTTTTAAGTTGTAACCCGTAAATGTGCAATTCTGAGAAAAAAACAGAGGAATTGGTCAAAGGGCCTACCCTAATTTGCAGTTTCTTTCAGGAAATCTGCAGGTTCATTGATTTTTTTTCGAAGATCCCAGAACCATTTTTTGAAAACTTTTGATTACTTGATTTTCAAGATTTTCAAAAAACCTGAAACCACGGGTTATAACAAAATCAAAGAATCTGCATAACATTGAAAAATACCCTTGTACATTGTAAACTGCAAAGAATCCACCACCGTCACCATGACTATGTCTATTCTTGTACAAGGAAGGGAAAGGACATGAGAGAAAACCAAAAATCTCCTGATGACACAGCAAAATTGTTGTGCGGCATCGAATCATTGTTCAACACCATAAAAACTACCAAAGTCACACAAATGGAAACATGCACACAGATCAAACACAAAAAAATTAAAACCCTATTCACATTGAACTAGGTTCCTATAATTCTTACAGAAAACGAAAGTCTTGCAATAAATACTGGGTACGGTGTTCCTCAAATCTTTAGGAGACAAAAGAGAGCTTTGAATCACACCCTTGTTAATAAAAATAATCTGCTTAGGAAGGAAACTTAAATCCCAGTTTCTGTTTTACTTAGACTAAGATGTATCTTTCACAATCAAATGTGTGGAGAAAGTTGAAACCAATGTGCCCACGGAGAGAGAGAGAGAGAGAGCCAGCAAGCACAGTAACAGCATCTGCCAGACTTGCATCTTGAGTAAACAAGAATTGGGTTTTAGCAGAGAGATTGGACGAGTTGCTAATCAAGCTGTAATTAATTAGAAAATGCAACTTGTGCGTTCAGTGTTGGGCTGATTGATCCACACTAAATACCATCACCCCACTAAATCTGACACTGATTACTGGAATCTTTGTGCCCTCAGAAAATGTCCTTTTTTTGTTTTTTTGGGTTTTTGACATCTCTAATAATTACCTCAACCCCACAAAATAAATTACAATCACCTAGTTTTTCTTCTTCAGTTAATCACAATTTTTCAGCTTGCATATTTCTTTGATGCCAAACAACACTTGTTGTGCTATGTACAAGCGTATATACTGCAAGCAAGAGCTACAAGCTTTTGCATCCTACCCAAATTAGCACAGCTTGAGCATGCCCCTACATCATCATCCAGCACCCGCCCTCTTTTGAGTTTGCTCTTTCATGTTTTGATCATGGTGTTGTCGAACTTGTTGAAATCTTAACACCATCTGTCCTCATCCTCCTTTTCTGTTTCTTAACAGTGTAATATCTAAAGCCCCCACCACCGTCACCACCAACTCCATCATCGCCAATCCAGCTCCAGAACTTGAAACCTAGTATACACAGTATGAACATCCACCTTTTGGAGGATGAATCAATTCAGATCTAAAAGACAAATCTCCAAATGTAACCAACCACAAATTGAGTTGTAAGCAAAATCTACGTATAGTGATGATGATGATGATGATGATGATGTGGGCTGCATGCTGAATGTGTTCAATCTGATTCTGTAATGGAACATTTTGTAACATTCCTTCTGGCGACTTTGTGTGTGTTTCCAAGCTTTGTCTTTTGACATAATGGTGCTTCAGAGCAACCTCCCACACCACCCCTCTCCAACCCTCTGCACCCACAGCCTGTGCTTGGCATTATGCAAACATGCACTCAAATGAATCAATGGTAGTAGAATCAGGAAGCCCGTATTTATTGTTGTTGTAGCGGTTGAGACTGGGTTGATCCCCATAGATGCTTTGAGTGACACATGAAGAAGCATCTGTTCCTGTCAGCAGAGGCTCACTGAAAATAGAATGTTCCACACCACCCCAGCCATAGCTCAATGCTCTTTGGCTACTTTGTGCTTCATCGTCCCCATCACAGAAATATGGCTCAGGCTTTGCTCTCAAGCTTGCTCGCTCAAGTGACTTGCGTGCTATCAAATTCGCGTGCATTTGAAATGCTTGCTGGGAAGCAAAATCCATGCGTGGCATGACACTCACATGATGACTCTTCGCAGAACTGGGATCCAAACTGAACTCATAGTTAGGACAAAGCTTGACCATGCTTGTCATGCTCATAACTTCTCCCCCTCCACCACCTTGATGATGATGATGAATCGTGTCCATACCCAACATGCCAATCGTGGCCCCAGATTGAGGTAAGTCCACCCCACCCAATTTTGATGATTTCATAATCCATGTACTGGCAGCAGGGGCAGTGTTTTCCTTGTGGTTCATGTGTGCTGAAGCTTGATGAAACTCATCATCATCGTGGCAGTTGGGATAGCAGCATGAGATGCCATTCTCATCAGTTGCTGCACACGTTTCACAGTCTGCAAAGTTTCCATCATCAGTAGTCACAGTTGGGTTGGGGGAGTGATCCAATGGTACTGCTGCTGGTGGAAACAATGAGGATCTTGTATCATAATCAAGCTGGTGGTAGCTGCTGTTTGCATACAGAAACTGTGAATCCACTGAGTACAGAAAGCTCTTCTTTCCCCCTGGACATTTCTGGAAAATCCTGCAAATAACCCACTCATCCTGTGCACCCAACCAACAAACATAAACACAATAAATTCAATCTCAAGTACTTGGTTGTCAGAGTTGAAGATTTCTGTAGAGCTTAATCATAACAACAGCTTTTAAAAGAGCATAAGAACACACCCTTTTGTAACTACTAACAACCTGAAAAACTGCACAAGAAAACATGAGATGTGGTAATCATCTTCTGAAACTCTGAAGTAATGAACTCTCTGTAAAACTCATTGTTGATTACAAAATTTCTTAACATCACTAAATTACAAGATTTTATGCAAAAATTGGATCGGCAATGCTCTTTCCAAACTCAAACTTGAGTGGGGGGGCTTCTTGTTCTTTCATGGCTTTTGTTCTGAAGGCTTGGAAGTAAGAAAGAAATGGAAAAAGTCTTGACAAGATGAAATTTGAGAATCTTGTCACTCCAAAAAATTGCATCTACCTTTTCTGTCAGATACATGTTTTGATCCAAATTACAACAATCTGCACTGAATCTGCCAAAAAGTTAATCTCCCAAAAACACAATATCAAGGTACATTAACTTGCAAGAATTTTGTAAATTTTTTGCTGAAAAAGAACAAGATCAAAGGGGAAGAAAAGAAAAAAAAGAAGAAGGAAGAGGAGGAGGAGAAAGAAGAGGAGGGAAGAAGAGGGGTATATCAACAATACCCAAGGAAGAAGGATGGGTTCAACAATCCCACAAAGAAACCTACCAGGAGACCCAGAAAAAGAACAAGAGAGATTTGGTGTTGAAATTTGGAAGGAGCAGGAGGAGCTGAAGTGGAAGAAATCGTTGGGTTGGTTGGCTTGACAAACCTTGTTGTTGTTGATGATGCAAGGAGGAGGTTGGAGATGATGGGTGTTGGAATCAGCAGCAGCAGCCCCCTCCAGTCGATACTCATGCATGATCCAGTTGGTTTTCTCGCCCTTGGGTGCTCGTCCCTTGTAAAACACCAGCGTCTTCTTCATACCCACCAGCTGTGACGGCCGACGGCTGCTGGTCACGTCCCTGTCCTTGCCAGTCGCTTTCCAGTAGCCGGCTTCCGTTGCCCTGTTGGTCCGCATCCCCGTCGGGTACTTCCGGTCTCGCAAACTGAAGAAGTACCACTCCTTCTCTCCCATCTTGGCTTTCTCTGCAACACAAACACACAAACACACCCACCCATCAATTAATTTCTTCTTCTTCTTCTTCTTCTTCTTCTTCTTCTGTCTGCTACAGCAGCTGATCGTATCCGCCGCCTTGCTTGCAACAAAACACAAGCGTAAGAGTGGTGTTGTGTAGTGTGTCTGTACCAGGGAGGTCCCAAGGCTCGCATTTGTTGAGGTCGACTTCGGCTATGGCATGTCCAGAGAAACTGCTGCTGTTGTACACTTTCTTGGCCAGGTAGTAGCTCACCAGCTCCTCGTCCGTGGGGTGAAAGCGGAAGCCAGGCGGTAGCCACGGTTGATCCCCAACTGCTGCCTGCTGCTCAGGCTTCTTCTTCTCCTGCTGCTGCTGCCATCCCACCTCGCTGCTTCCTATGCACACTGCTGCTGTTGCTGCTGTGGTGGTGGTTGTTGCCATGAGGGCGACGATGATCAAGCGTGAGTTGATGTTGAGATGTTGTTGCTGCTGCTGGCTGCTGACTCTCTTGTGCAATCTTATGTCTCCTGCTCGATTGATGATTCTCTCGGGGGGACACAAACTTTCACAGTACTAGTGCTGTGATCAGGATCAGGAGCCAGCTACCTGAAGCTGGCAGTCTGCCGGAGAAGGAAATCGGCACTCGAGAGCGGCGGAAACCTTTTTCTGAATTGCCAATGATCTTCTTACAATTGCCTGATTCTGGAAATGCTGGAAACTGCTGCTGCTGCTACTAGAGATGAGAGGTGCGAGGACTGAGAACCCCTCCCCCCGGATCTACAAGCTGCCAACTGTGTAGGGAAGATGAACAAAGTGTGCCGTGACAGTAGTGCTATCTTTCAAAGAAGAGAATCATGTGAGGACTAGTGCACTCGGTTTGCAGAATTGTGAACATGATTATCATCAATCAGATAGGAAAAGAAAACAAAAATAACAAGAAGCGGACAAGAAAACAAGAGCGAGTCAGAAAACACAACACCCAAGGTGCGTGAAACCAGACGGCAGCAAGAGGCGGAAGAAGATGATCCACAAAATTGTGCATTTGAGACCAAAAGCTCCTCGAATTTTTTTCTACACAAAACTTAGCAAAAAGCTTCTGTTATCCAAAACGCTGCATCATCATCATCAGTAATTCTCAGCACCCAACCAAACCCCAAAAAAAACACATACACACACACACACACACACACACACACACAGAGTCTCAATTCTTCTTCTTCGCAAATCTCCCTCCTCCTCCGTTTGTTTTCTCAGAAGAAAAACAAAACAAGGTTCCTCCTCACATACAAAACAGACCAAAGAGCAACAAGAAGAGATGGGTTTGTCTAGAGCGCAAACAAACCCAACCCCAAACAAAATCCCTCACTCCCTACAGTAAATCGAACCCAAAAGAATTCACCAGAGCTGAGCAACAGCAAGCAAACAAAGCCGAGAGCAGCTGCTGCATCAACGTCCCAAGCCCAAACACCTCTAGAGACTGCTCACAAAACACACACACACACACACCCCAGAACAATAACAACAACCAGAAGAGGAGAAGCTCCCACCGAGGGAAAAATAAATTAAAAAAATTGCAGAGAAATTTTTTTTCCAACAAAACAAAACCAAATCAGGTTCAAAGAAAAAACAAATGATGCACAGCTGAAGCAAAGCATCACACAGAGAGAGATGGAAGCGAGCGACGACGAGCGAGGGACAGAGCGAGCGAGCGAAAGTGGGACCGGGTGCGGAAAAAGGTAGCCAAAAAGGTCCCCTTTCCCATTGGTATTTATAGGGCGTCTCTGGCACTAACTATGTAATTTTCCCCACGGAAACTTACTACGCATCAGGTCAAAACACAAGGTAAATACTATGTACATGTGTATTCTTTATGCACATTTATGTATGTGTATGTATGTATGTATGTATATTTTTCTGTGGATGTGTGTATTTACATTGTGATTACAAAATTTTGGTTTCATCTAGAGTTTGTCATGGTTGGGTTTTGGGAGGGATGGTGGGTGGGGTGGGTGCATCATTGTGGTTTTCATGTTTGTTTTTAAAACTAATAAAAAACAATTTAGCCTATGAGAAAGTTGTATTTTTTAGGCTTTTAGAGTTTTTTTTTTCATTTTATTTTTGAGGTTGCAATTAATTGATTTTGTTGCAAGGCTGACAGATTAACTATCCGACTACAACAAGAAGAAGAAGACATGGCCGTAAAGTTTACAACTTCATTACTTGGATGCATGCAATTATTATTCTACGAAAGCTTCAAGAGTTTGGAAAAAAGAGCTCTATCTGAGATCGCATGTAAAAACTGTTGCCATGGTTGTTTCTGTCGAATCTGAACAAAGGGTGGATGGATGTAAGTGGACAAGAGGGAAGAGAACAACAAGCCAACCTTCACAACCCCTCCCCCACCCCTTTCACTCGGTCCCTCCAATGCTTTTAAAAGCATCGGGCAATTTCAAGGTCAATAGGGGAAGGTATAATTATTTTGTTTGTAGATATTTCTTTGAGTGGAGGGGTAGGATGGTGTGTTGAGGCCAATTTTTATATATATCACAAACAGACAAAATTTTCAGCTTGTGATTCAGTTAAAAGTAAAGGAAGAGAGAGAGCGGTGGTGGTGCGGGAGAGGTGGAATCTAGATTGCATTTTTTGACCTTGTTGACAGTTGATGATGATGATGCAAATAACCCAACTACACCCAATCAAGATTGGTTATTGGACCCTCTTTCCATCGATCATTTACAACATAAAAACCTACTAAAACTAAATCTGACATCATCATCATTGAAGAACCCATCAAGAAGGGCACCCCAATTGATCTATCAATGGGTTGGTTGATTGTTTATTGCGTCAAAATGCTAACAAAACTAAACTGGGTGGTGGTGTTGGAGCCCATCTTGCTTGATTGATTGATTGTTGGATCCATCCATTTTGTTTGTTTGTTTTGCTTGTTTGTTTGTTTGTTTGTTTGTATCCCCATAACATAAAACCCTAACCAACCACATAACTAACTAACAAAAATTTGTTGGAGAGTGGAGTGGGGGTGGTGGGGATGATGGTGTTGGTAGGCCTCCAAAAGGCTCCCTGGGTCTGACATAAAAATCATTTGTTCTGATGAGTGGCCTGTGGAATTCTATCCTCTCTCCTCACTTCCCCCCACAAGTAGTTGTTGCTGTTGTCTGGTGTTGAAGGTCCCACTTGGGTTCTACATTTGTCATTGGATCTCAGCAGTTCTTTGGTCTTGTGACTACCAATCCAGGGAGAGAGAGAGAGAGAGAGAGGTCTAACATAACAGATGGGCAAAAGCTTGGCCTAGAAAATTACCAGCTTCTCCCTCCCTCCCTTGTGTTTTGTAGGAGCTAATAAGGTTCAGCAGATGGGATATTTTGTTGGCCTTGCCTGCTACCAAGGCAAGGATATTGTGTTTAGATTGATTATAGAGTATACCAGCTTAAGGGATTTTGGCCCCTAGGCAACAATAATAGGTCTTTTTTTTATTTTTTTAATGAGCATTTTTGAACAATGATACTTTGGCTTGTGTTGAAACTTGAGATTAGTTACAGAGTTATATACTATCTTGAAGGATTT
>Ga0209208_10005812_pt1 | contig 17091 bp, 11 predicted proteins | sample S1TSphfallax_3_FD_187694 | JGI IMG/M metagenome (GOLD analysis project Ga0209208, IMG submission 187694) | Host-associated microbial communities from peat moss isolated from Minnesota, USA - S1T2_Fd - Sphagnum fallax MG (SPAdes) (version 2) | ecosystem: Host-associated > Plants > Peat moss >...
GTCTTGCTCGCGTACACCTCCGGCGCGCTCACGCTCGCAGCGGTTGCCTACCGGCACGACGAAGGACAGACGTATGGTTGATCGGAGCGCCTGCGCTCCCCCCGGCCGGTTCCGAAAGAACTGGCTGGGCTTGTTGTGGCTCATCTATCTGTTGTGGCTGCCGGTCCAACCGATCTTGGAACATGCGTCCTGGCAGATCTGGACCATCACCGGTGTCTCGGTGCTGGTATTTCTGCCGCTCTATCTGTACGACGTCTATTTCGCGGACGATTGGCGCGTCTCGCTCGTCATCATCCTCGTGATGTTCGCGCTCGGTACGGCGGTGATGCCGCTCAACGTCGGCGCGAGCTCCTATTTCGTCTACGGCGCGGGGATGATCGGCTGGACGTTCACGCCGCGCCTCGCGTACCGGTGCCTGGCCGGCTATTGCGCGGCCATTCCGCTCCTCTCCGCGTGGTGGCTCCACGACATCATCTGGGGCTGGTCGATGGCGCTCGTCTTCTCATCGATCGTGGGCATCTCGTGCATCGCGCAAGCCGAGGAACGCCGCACGAACGCCCGGCTCACGCTCGCAAACGAGACCGTGGAGCGGCTGGCCAAGGTCGCCGAACGCGAGCGCATCGCGCGCGACCTGCACGATGTCCTCGGCCACACGCTCTCGCTGATCGTCCTCAAGAGCGAACTCGCCTCGAAGCTCGCGGATCGTGATGCGGCTGCCGCGGCAAACGAGATTCGCGATGTCGAGAAGATCGCACGCGATGCGCTCGGCGAACTGCGCGAGGCGGTGACGGGGTATCGTTCGGCCGGCATCGCCGCGGAAATCGACCGCGCCAAGAACGTCCTCGAGACCGCCGGCGTCGCCGTCGATGCGCAGGCGGACCAGGTTCGATTGCCGCCGACGCACGAGGGCGTGCTCGCGCTTGCGATCCGGGAATCGGTCACGAACGTCGTGCGTCACGCGCAGGCGCAATCCGTGCGGCTGCGGCTCGCGCAGCATGATGGCGTCGCGCGCTACGAGATCGTCGACGACGGTCGCGGTTCGACCGTCATGCGCGAAGGGAACGGCCTGGCCGGGATGCGCGAGCGCATCGAGGCACTCGGCGGAACCATGCAGCGCGACGGACGCGACGGCACCCGGCTCGTGCTCACCGTTCCGCTGACGAAGGAACCTGCGGGTTAGGCCAGCGCGAGCTGCCCGCTGTGGCCGGCGCCGGGCGCGAGTTCGGGCAGCGTTTCGGCTACCGGAAGGACGCTGATTCGGAAGGTCGCAACCACGCCGCGCAGCCGTTCGGCCTGTTCGTGAAGCGTGCGCGCGGTGCCGTCCATCTCTTGAACGCTTGCCGCGAGTTCGGTCGTCGCGACGGAGACGTCTTGTGAGGCCGCGGACTGTTGCTGCGCCGTTTGCATGAGCGGGCTCACGGCGCGGGCGATCGTATCGGTCGTCAGGCGCATTTGGCTCGCGGCCGCGGCATTCTCGCTGACGATCGCCGAGGCGTTGCCGATGTTTTCCGTAAGCTGCGAGCTGGATTGCTGCATGAACTCGCTGCGCTGTGCGAGTTCGCCGGCGACCCGATTGGTCGAGGAGATGGCCTCACCGACCGACGCCAGCGCGCCTGCAGCGCTCTGGGCGAGGGAGAGTCCATCGTTCATCGAGTCGGCTGAGACACGCAGCGCTTCGGCAGCTGAGAGCGTTTCGCGGCGAATCGCGCTCAAGATATTCGAGATCTCCCGCGTCGCGAGCGAACTGCGCTCGGCGAGTTTGCGGACCTCGTCGGCCACGACGGCGAAGCCGCGCCCGTGTTCGCCTGCTCGCGCGGCTTCGATCGCGGCGTTGAGGGCGAGCAAGTTCGTTTGATCGGCGATCTCCTCGATCGTGCTCACGATCTCGGCGACCGCGATCGAACGGGTCTCGAGCTCGGTCATCGCGGTCTGCGCCGTCGTCGTGCGCTCGTGCAGATTTCGCATCGCGGTCGCGGTCGCATCGACCGCACTCGAACCGCCGCTCGCCTGCGTATCCGCCGACTCGGCCGATGCCGCCAGCGTGCGGCCGTGATCGACGAGGGCGTCGATATCGGTGTCGAGATTGCGTACGGCTTCGACCGCTTGTTCCATCGCGTAGGATTGCAACTGCGTTCCCTCGGCGATCTGCTGCGCCGCGCGCGCCAGCTCTTCGATCGCCGATCCGGCACTGCTCAGGCTCGTGGCTTGCTCTCCGGCGCCGGCCGCGACGCGATCGACCGAGACGGCGATTTGATCGACGGCGGCCGCGGCCTGGCTGGACGCGATCGAAACCTGCTTCGAGGCGACGGTCAGTTCGGCGGCGGTCTCCGAGACGCGACCGAGCGCGACATTGAGGTTCGCGATGCCGAGGTTCGTGCGCGTCGCGATCGATCCCAGACCTTCGGCGAGTTCGTTGTAGCTGACGATGAGGTCGTTGATCTCATCCGAGCCGCGCGCCGGCAGAGCGATGCGGGCCGAGGTGAAGCGCATGGTCATGTCGCCGCGTGAAAGCGCGCTCAAAACCTCACCGAGCTCGGCGAAGTCGGTGGCCACGATTTCGCGCAGCGACGTGCTGATCGCGATCAGTCGCGAACGCATGCGACGCGCAAGGATCGATCCAGCGATCGCGGTGACGGTGAGAGCGAGGATGCCGAGCGCGATCATGGTCATGCGCGCTTGTGCGATCATCGTACCGATCGCGGCACCGTCGGAGGCGGCGCGATCGGATACGAGCCCGGCCAGCGCATCGATGTCGGTATTGAGAACGTTCGTATCGGCAGCTTGCCGTTTGAGAAGCGCGCTGAGCGCATCCGCGGCCGGCGTGTGGATACCGGCGTAGGCATCGAGGATGTCTTGCCGCCGCTTGCGGGCGGCGCTGACGAGTTGCTTTGAGTTCGTCGCCACGACTTCGAGTTGGCTCGTCACCGCGTCGACGGCCGGGCCGATCCCCTCGACGATCGCCTCATGCTCGCGGGCGTACTGCAGATCCGCTTGGGCGCGGGCAGCGAACCTCGCGCCCGTCCGCAGATTCGCCATTTTGCCGGTGAGGAAGAAACCGCGATTCCAGAAGCGCTCCGCGTACACCTGAAAATTGATGTCGTGAATGCGCGCCCGCAGTCCGGTCGAGGCGATCTGTTGCTCGTTTGCCGCTGCGACTCGAACGAAGAAGACCGACGCCGCGATCGTTACGATGACCAGCAGAACCAACGGAATCGAGAGCAGCACCGCGAGCTGGCCGCCGATACGCAAACGCATGACAAGATCTCCACGCACACACACGAGAAGTGAGTGTCGAGGTGTTTGTACGGAACCGATCGCTTGCCCCATCCGTTTTGTCACGATCTGGTAACGGCTTCGCTAAGATTGAGTTGGTGCGACGATTCGACCGCGGCGGGACGACCAAACCTCGCGCGCCAACGGAGCCGTGATGATTCGCGTCGTGGTTGCGGAAGATCAGGCGCTCGTGCGCGGCGCGCTCGTCGCGCTCTTGTCGCTCGAGCCCGATATCGCGGTCGTCGGACAAGCCGCCGACGGGCTCGCCGCACTCGCGGCCGTCGAAGAACAGCGGCCCGACGTCGTCGTCACCGATATCGAAATGCCGAACAAATCCGGGCTCGAGCTCGCCGTGGATATCCGCGCACGAGATCTTCCCGTGCGGGTGATCATCGTGACGACGTTTGCCCGTGCTGGGTACTTACGCCGCGCGCTCGAGGCCGGCGTCGCCGGCTATCTCCTCAAGGACCGGCCCGCCGCGGAACTGGCCGCGGCCGTGCGCGCCGTGCATGCCGGCCGCCGCGTGATCGACCCGGAACTCGCCGTCGATGCCTGGACGGGCAGCGATCCGCTCACCGATCGCGAGCGCACCGTATTGCGGTTGGCCGCCGACGGCCTGACGTCGGCGGCGATCGCGCAGCAGGTCCATCTGTCGGAGGGCACCGTGCGCAACTACCTCTCCGAAGCGATCAGCAAGACCGGCGGCGCGAATCGCATCGACGCCGCCCGCATCGCCCGCGAACGCGGCTGGTTGTAAGCGGAGGCGGTGCGAGTGCTATGGATCGAGATGGTGGCGTTTGAGGATCGCGGCACCCTGCGGGCTTCGCACGAATGCGAAGAAGTCTTTGACGACTGGGGCATTGGCCGATCCCTTGACGACGGCACCGATTTCAACAACGGGAACGCTCGCGGCGCCGAGATCCATCGTATCGAGCCCGGCGTTGTCGGCATCGGCCGGATAGATGATCGCGGCGTCGATCTTGCCGTCTTTGAGCGCGGTTGCCAGCGGACCGCTCCCTGAGCGCGTGAGGACGACGTTCGCTTTTGCTCGGGCAACGAAGTCGCCACCGTAGATTGCGCCGAGTCTATCGAGCGTCTCGTTCATCAGCGCTGCGGTCCCGGTTCCCGGCGAGCCGTTGCCTAGCCGAATGCCGCTCGCGGCGAGATCCGCGGGGGACGAAATCTTCGCCTTCGCCCCGGGAGCGAGCACGATGATCGTGTGGGTTGACATGACGCGCTGAGTATCAGCGATGCGCTGGGTGAGCCCCACCCACTGCTGCGAGAAGACGACGAAGTCGTTCGAGAGATTGCGATTCAAATTGTCGATGATCGTCGTGCTCGCCGCCGGAAAAACCTCGATCGTCGTACCGGGGTGTGTCTTGCAATACGCATCGGCGAGTTCCCGAAAGGCCGGGGTGGCCGGTGTGATCACGAATCCGACGAGCAATGCGCTTGCGACGGCGGTGCCGGTGCCCGCGCCGGAACACACGGCAAGTCCGATGGCGAGCGTCGCAAGACGAAACAAAAAGCGCATACTGATCTATCGTCGGAAACGTCGAGGAGTTGAGATGAAGCGGCGCGTTTTACGAGAGCGCGAGTCGCGGCGTGCCCGCGCCGAGTTCGGTCGAGATCGTGAACAGCGAGACGACGTCCTGCAAGGTCTCGGCTTCGCCCGCAAGCGCGCGCGTCGTCGCGTCCATCTCATGAATGCTGGCGGCGAGCTGGCTCGTCGCGGCCGACACGTCTTGGGAGACGACGGATTGATCTTGCGCGGTCGTCATCAGCGGCGTGACCGAGCGCGTGATGGAATCGGTCGTGATGCGCATCTCACCGGCCGCGGCCGAGTTCTCTCCGACGATCGATGAGGCACTATTGATGTTGTCGGTGAGCTCGCTGCTCGCGCGCCGCATGAATTCGCCTTGCTTCGCGAGTTCTGCGGCCACGATGTTGGTGTGCGAGATCGCCCGCCCGACGAGCGAGAGGGCATTCGAGGCGCGTTCCGAGAGCGCAAGTCCTTCATTCATGGAATCGGCGGAGGTTCGCAGCGCATCGGCCGCCGACATGGTTTCGCGCCGGATGGACGTCAGGATGGTCGAGATCTCACGGGTCGCCTTCGCGCTGCGCTCCGCGAGTTTGCGGACCTCATCCGCAACGACCGCAAAGCCGCGGCCGTGCTCTCCGGCCCGCGCCGCTTCGATGGCCGCGTTGAGCGCAAGCAGGTTCGTCTGATCGGCGATTTCTTCGATCGTGCGGACGATTTCTTCGACCGCGATCGAGCGCTCTTCGAGCACGAGCATCGCCGATTGGGCGGTCATCGTACGGTCGTGCAGCGCGCGCATCGCGCTGGCGGTTGCCTCGACGGCGCTCGCTCCGCCGCTCGCTTCGCCATCGGCATCGCGTGCGGCATCGGCGAGCGAACGACCGTGTTCGACGAGCGCGGCGATGTCGGAATCGAGCTTCTGCACCGCGTTTACCGCGGACTGGATGGCGCTCGATTGATGCTCGGCACCCAGGGCGATCTGCTGCGCCGCGCGCGCGAGTTCTTCGATTGCGGTTCCGGTCGAGCCCAAGGCCCTGGCCTGATCGTCCGCGCCGCGCGCGACCTTGTCGGCCGAATTCGCGATCTGCTGGACCGCGATCGCGGCTTGGCCCGATGCAACGGATGAATGGGTCGATGCGATCGCCAGCTGCGAAGCCGATTCGGAGACCCGCGCGAGCGCGCGACTGAGGTTGAGAATGCTCTGGTTCGTGCACGCGGCAATCGCATGCAGGCCTTCGGCGAGCCTATTGTAGCTGGCGGTGAGATCGGTGACTTCGTCGGCGCCGGTGAGCGGTAGCTCCGCGCGGTTGGAGACGAAGCGCGCGGTCATATCGCCGTTTGCGAGCGCATCCATCACGCGCGCGAGCGCCGCGAAGTCATTCGCGACGATCTCTTGGAGTGCCGTGTTGAGGGCGGCAAGACGCGAGCGCAATCGTGAGGCGAGCACGAAGCCCGCCACGGCCGTCAGCGCCAGCGCGAGAAGACCGATGACGATCGTGGCGGTCTGCTGCAGCGCGATGATGCCGTCGATTCGCGCCTTGTCGGCGGCCACTTTGTTCATCACCAAATCCGACATCGCTGCCAGCTTCGCGTCGAGCGCGGCGAAATTGGCGGTGTTCGCCTTCAAGATCGCACCGATCCGCCGGGCTGCGGGCGTCTTGATCCCGGCATACGCGTCTTGCACATCGCCGCGGCGGTGTGCGCCGGCCGCATTGAGCTCATCGGAGCGCTCGTCGATGGCGTCGATCTGACGTGCGACGTCATCGACCGACGCCGCCAGTCCGGCCACGAGCCCTTCGTGCGCGCGGACGTAGTCGAGATCGTCGAGGGCGCTCTGGCGCCGGCGAGCGTACTCGACGCGGTTCGAGGCTTTTCCGCTCAGCCAATACTTGCTGTTCGCAAACCGTTCGTTGATGAACTGGAAGCTGATGTCGCGTACGTGCAACGCCAGGGCGCTCGACGCGAGTTGTGCGTCATTCGCCGAGCGGGTTTGCTCGGCGAAGAGCGATCCGACGATCGTGAGCGCGATCAAAAGTGCAAACGGAACGGCTACCAAAGCGCCAAGTTGCCCGCCGATACGAAGCTTCACGTGCTGGACCCCGCGATAGGAGACGATAGGTGCGTCATTGCACCGCCTAGTGTACTCGACGGGCAGTCGAGCGAGGCAACCTTTGGTCTCGTCGAGTGTTAAATCTCTGTTTGCCTCGGAACCGGCGCGGCGCGAAGGATGCGCGTCCTCAGTCGTCCTTTCCGGACTCGGCCTGGGCACGGGCTTGCAACTCGGCGACGATCGATGAATCCGCGAGCGTCGTGGTATCGCCGAGTATCCGTCCTTCGGCGATGTCGCGCAACAACCGGCGCATGATCTTTCCACTGCGCGTTTTCGGCAGCTCTTGCGTGAACGTCAGGTACTTCGGGATCGTAAATCTCCCGAGCTTCGTACCGACGTGTTCGCGAAGCTCTTTGGCGAGCGCATCCGAGCCGATCATGCCGCTGCGCAGTGAAACGAAACAGCAGATCGCCTGACCCGTGATGTCGTCGTTCTTGCCGACGACCGCGGCTTCGGCCACGGCCGGATGATCGACGAGTGCCGACTCGACCTCCGCGGTCGATATCCGGTGGCCGCTGACGTTCATCACGTCGTCGATCCGGCCCATGAACCAGTAGTAGCCGTCGGTGTCGCGATTGCAGCCGTCGCCCGCGAGGTAGAGGCCGGGGAATTTCGACCAGTACGTTTCTTTGTAGCGCTCGGGGTCGCCATAGATCCCGCGCAGCATCGAGGGCCACGGCCGCGTCAAGACGATGTAACCGCCGCCGCCGAGCGGCACTGATTCGGCTCGATCGTTGACGATGTCGACACCGATGCCGGGGAGCGCCTTCGTCGCGGAGCCGGGTTTCGTCGTCGTCACGCCCGGCAGCGGCGAGATCATGATCGAGCCCGTTTCCGTCTGCCACCAGGTATCGACGATCGGGCAGTTGCCGCGGCCGATGACATCGTGATACCACATCCAAGCCTCCGGATTGATCGGTTCGCCGACCGATCCCAAGAGCCGCAGCGACGAGAGATCGTGCTTGTCGGCGTGCGCGCGACCCCACTTCATGAACGTGCGGATCGCGGTCGGGGCGGTGTAGAGAATCGTGACCCCGTAGCGCTCGACGATCTCCCAAAAGCGGTCCTGAGCCGGGAAATCCGGCGTTCCCTCATAGAGCACGCTGGTCGCGCCGCTGCAGAGCGCGCCGTAGAGCGCGTACGAATGGCCCGTCACCCAGCCGAGGTCCGCCGTGCACCAGTAGACGTCGGTCTCGGGCTTGATGTCGAAGACGAGGTTCATCGTCGCGGTCACGCCGGTGAGGTAGCCGCCGGTCGTGTGCATGATGCCCTTGGGTTTCGAGGTCGTCCCCGAGGTGTACAGCAGAAACAAGAGATCTTCGGCGTTCATGCGCTCGGGCTCGCATGTCGAGGGCTGGTCCCGTACGACGTCTTCCCACCAGACGTCGCGTCCCTCGACCATCGACACCGCGCCGCCGGCGCGCTTCGCGACGATCACCCGCTTGAGCGTCGGCATCCCCTTCGCGATCGCTTCATCGACGATCGCCTTGAGCGGCACCTGTTTCCCGCGCCGCCAGCCCGCGTCCGCGGTGATGATGACCTCCGAGGCCGCGTCCGCGACGCGATCGACGATCGAATCCGGCGAGAAGCCGCCGAAGATCACGGAATGGGCGGCGCCGATCCGCGCGCAGGCGAGCATCGCGATCGGCAGTTCGAGCATCATCGGCAGGTAGATCGCGACGCGGTCGCCGCGCTTCACGCCCTGCGCGCGCAACCCGTTCGCAAAGCGGCAGACCTCGTCGAGCAGCTGGCCGTACGTGATCGTCCAGCGATCGCCCGGCTCGCCTTCGTAGAAGTAGGCGACCTTGGCGGCCTTGCCCGCCGCGACGTGGCGGTCGAGTGCGTTGACCGATGCGTTGAGTTCACCGTCTGCGAACCACGTCGCGAACGGTTCGTCCCAGTCGAGCAGCTTGGTCGGCGGCGTCATCCACTCGAGTTTGTCCGCCCACGATTTCCAATACGCCAGATAGTCGCGGTCGGCCGCGGCGTAGATCTCGGGCCCGGCGTTGGCCGCCGCCGCGAAGGCCGGCGGCGGCGGGAAGGTCCGGATTTCGCTCAGCAGGGCTTCAATCGCGTCGGATTTCGTCGGCGTGCTCATAGACCGGAACTTTTCTTCGCTGTGCCCCGGACCTGCGGCTGCCGAAGAATGAAGTATGGTACGTTGGTCCGATGGACTCTACGGCGGCTTGCTCGCGGGCGCGATCGTGGTCGTCTTCTATTGGCTCGTCGACATGCTGCTGCTCAAAGATTCGACGCTGCCGGGGTTCTTTGCCGAGATCGCGTCGGGGTTTTTCAAGGGCAACGCAAGCCCGGACAACCTGTGGATGGTCGCCTTCGGGGTGTGCCTCCACTTTTTGCTCTCGGCCGCCTTCGGGATCGTCTATGCGTCGATCGCGCGGTTCGTGCGGGCGATGTGGCACGCCCCGACCTCGGTCATCTTCGGCCTGACCTACGGCCTGATCGTCTGGTTCGTGATCTCGGACGTGCTCGTGCCGGTGTTCCAGATTCCGGCGACCCAGCCGCTCTGGGTTGGGCTGGTCGCCAATACAATTTTCTACGGTTTCGTGATTTCGGAGTTCATCACGGTGGCGCAGCGGGTAAAGGAGCCGGAACCTGCTTGACCCCCGACGGTGCGGGTGATACGCTACAGGCTGGTTCTAGCAGTCTAGTCGAAAGACTGCCAGCAGCGGGACGATGAACGAAAAAAACGAGCTCGATAAGCGGAAGGCCTTCATTCTGGCGACCGTCGTGTATGAATACATCGCGACGGCCGAACCGGTTGGCTCGAACACGCTCACCCAGAAATACAATCTGGGCGTCTCTTCGGCGACCATCCGCAACGAAATGGCCGAACTCGAAGCGGGCGGCTACTTGATCCAGCCGCATACCTCCGCGGGCCGCATCCCCTCCGACGCCGGCTACCGCACGTACGTCGACCGGCTCATGCAGCGTGAAGCGCTCGCCCCGGACGACGTCCGGCGCATCCGCGATCAGTTCCGCGAAGCCAGCCGCGAGATGGACGACGTGATCGACCAGACGACGCGCCTGCTCTCGAGCCTTTCGAACAACCTGGCCTTCGCGATCGCGCCGTCGCGCGATTCGCATGCCTTCAAACATGTCCAGTTGATTTGGCTCTCGGCCCGCACGGCGCTTGCGATCGTCGTGACGTCGATGGGCGTCGCCTCGCAGATGCCGATCGACTGGCGCAGCGACGTCACGCCCGATGCGCTCACCCGTTTCTCCAACGCCCTCAACGCGCGCCTGAGCGGCCGCATCATGGAAGATATCGTCCCGGCCGACATCACGGCCGTCGCGGTCGAAGTCGGCGTGAGCGACGAAGTTCGCGGTGCGGTTCACGAAGCGTTCGTTGGGGCGCGCCACTCGAGCGGCGCGCATGTCGCCGCCGCCGGCGCGCAGAATCTGCTCGATCAGCCCGAATTTCACGATCTGCGCAAACTGCGCGCCATCCTACGCATCGTCGAAGAACAGAAGACGCTCTACGAATTGCTCGCCGACGAACTCAGCGCGAGTGCCGCCGCGACCCATCCGAACGTGCGGATCGGTCACGAACTGGGTGAGGATGCGATGGCCGAATGCAGCCTCGTCACCGTGCCGTATCGCTTCGGCGATCGCGGCGTCGGGATGCTCGCGATCCTCGGGCCGCGCCGCATGCCGTATGGCCGGCTGATGGCGCTCGCCGCCGGTACCGCTGATTCGCTCGGCGCGCACCTCGAAAACGTCGAGATCCGGTAGATGCCCGCCGACTATTACGACGTTCTCGGCGTCGCTCGCGATGCGGACGAGAGCCAGATCAAACGCGCCTACCGTCAACTCGCGCGCGTCCATCATCCGGACGTCGCCGAAGACAAGACGACCGCCGAGCACAAGTTCAAGGAAATCAACGAAGCCTACGAAGTGCTCAGCGATCCGCAGAAGCGGGCAAATTACGATCGCTACGGCGCGGCCGGCGGTCCGGGCGACGGCGGGTTCGGGAATTTCAACGGCGGCGAAGGCTTCGGCGATATCTTCGACATGTTCTTCAGCGCGGCGCGCGGCGGCGCGCAACCGCGCCGCACCGGTCCCGCGCGCGGCAGCGACCTGCGCTACGACATCGAGATCACGCTCGAAGAAGCGTTCACCGGCACGCAGCGCGAGATCAGTTTCAACCACCTTGCGTCGTGCGCGACCTGCAAGGGCAGCGGGGCCGAGCCCGGCACGCTCGTCGTCGCCTGCGATCGTTGCGGCGGCTCGGGCGTGATGCGTCAGGTGCGCCAGACGCCGCTCGGGAATTTCGTCAGTCAGACGACGTGCACGAAGTGTAACGGCGAGGGGCAGATGACGCCCTCACCGTGTCCGACCTGCCGTGGCCGCGGCCGCGTCGAGACGGAGAAGAACCTCACCGTGCGGATCCCCGCCGGCGTCGACGACGGCTCGCGCATCCGCATCAGCGGCAGCGGCGAAGCCGGGATGCGCGGCGGTCCGGACGGCGATCTGTACGTCTATCTCTCGGTGAAGCGCCACGAGCGCTTCCGACGCGATGCGATGGACGTCTACATCGACGTGCCGATCTCGTTTGCGAAGGCCGCACTCGGCGGCGAAGTCGCGGTGCCGACGCTCGAGGGCGAGTCGACGATGCATGTCGCCCCCGGGACGCAATCCGCGTCGACCTACCGCCTGCGCGGGAAGGGTATGCCGTCGGTTCGCGGCGGCGGCCGCGGCGACGAACTCGTGACCTTCCACGTCGTCGTGCCGACGAAACTCTCCAAACGCGAACGCGAACTCCTCGAAACCTTCGCGCGCGAAAGCGGCGACGCAATCGACGAACGCTCGTTCCTCGAACGCGTCAAAGAGGCGTTCAAAGCGGATTAGGGCTCGCCGCTAGGCGTTTGCGGCGGCTTCCAGCGCCATCGTGATGCGCGCGCGATCGCTTTCATGGCAACGTTCGCGCACTGCGGTCAGCCAAGCTTCCATCCGGTCGATCAAATCGTTGACGTCCGCGTTGAGTGAGGAGAAGGCGGGGAGATCGAGCAGAAACGCCGGCGGGCCGGCGATGAGCGCGAACCACGAGCGTAGGGCGCCGGTAATCTCTGCATGGGTCGGCCGGGCGGGGACGCGCCGAATGGACGTGTTGATCTCATCGAGGTCGGTGGTAACGAACGATGGGGCGCGATAGCGGCCGCGATCGATTTCGATACACGCCCGGTTGCCGATCTTCCGGCGCGCTCTGCTGACGTAGACGCGCAGCGACGCTGCGCCCCGGTCGAGCGGCCTCCCCGGCCACAGCGCATCGCTCAACGTCTCCGCATCGATTGCGGCAGCTGACATGGCGAGCAGTGCGAAAAGTTGAAATTCTTTTGGTGAGATCGCGACTTTCTTGCCGTCTGATTCGACCGTGCCTTCGAGAATCCGCACCATGACCTTGCTGTCGCGCGGTTCCTCGGTTGCGAATCGGCTGGCGAGCGATTTGCCGCGGCCCGAATCCGAATGCTGAGCAAGGATGCCCTGCCAGAACGTGGGGTTGATGGATGCCGCGATCTCTTCGGCTTCGGTCCAGCGCTGTGCGGCGGCGGGAAGCGCTGCGGCAATCGCGAGCCGGGCGAGGATCATCGGATGCGGCGCACGGCACCCGTCGGCGGTGCGTAGCGCGCGATCGAGCAGGGTTCGCCGCTCTCCGGGAATGTTCGTGATGCCCGCGGCGACCAGCCAGGCAAGCGCGCGCGCTGCCGGTCGTTCGGTGCCCGCTCGCGCGCTGATGCCGCGGCCTCGTGCACAGTTCAAGAAGTGCATCGCACCGCGTTTGAGTGCCGGCGCTGCCTCGACGAGGTGTTCGAGCTCCTCGGTGTACATCTCGAAGAGCAAATCTTCACCGGCAATCCAGGCCATCGTGGCCGCTTCCTGCAAGCAGATGGCGAGCACCGGCGCAATCCCGCCGAGCCGCGCGCGCAGCACGGCTTCATCGAGTGCCTGTCGCTGCGCGTCGCGGTCGCTGCGAGCGATATGCACGCGCGCGATGATCACGCACAGGACGAGGGCGTAGGCAGAGTCGGCCGCGAGAAGCGGCGCGATGTCGCGCATGAGCGCGGTCAGGTCGACGCGTTGCATGCGCGCGGCGCGCACGGCGGCATCGATCAGCGCCTGGACCATCACCAGGGGTGGCGGCGGGTCTTCATTCGCGTTTCCGAACTCCGCCGCGATCAGGCTGCGAACCGCCTCTACGGCGCCCCAGTCGCCGCGCATCATCTGCGCGAGCACGATCGCGGCGGCGATGCCAATGCGGGTCTTGCCGGGTGCGCCTCGCGCATGTTCGCCCCAGACAACCGTCGCTTCGTGCAGCCATTCATCGACGGTGATGTCGAGCAGGCGGTACATCGCGGTGGAGAGCCAGAGCGCCGGATGCTTCACGAGGGTGTCATGCTCGAAGCGGGCGACGAGCGCGGCGGCGTCGGGCGAGCTGCCGGCGATCGGGGCGCGGGCGTTCTGGAAGATCTCCGAGGCGGTGTCGGCATCGCCGACATCCAGCACGATCGAGGTCGCGCGGATCCAATCGGCGCGTCGCTGCAGCAGCGCATCGGCGATGCCGCGCGCGATGCGTATGCGCCGCTCGCGGTACGTACGTTCGAGCGACGCGGAAAGAATCGGGCTAAGTGCAATTCGGTCGCGTTCGGAACGGATGAAGGGCAGCAGGCGGACCCGTTCGACGCTGCCCGCGAGCCACAGCGGAAAGCTATCACGGAGCTCTTGCGGCGAGGTTTCGCCGAGCACGGAAAGCGCGCAAAGACTGTCTATTTCCGCCTCACTGAGCATGCCGATGATCTCGGTCTCGATATAGGAGTCGAGGGCGTGATACTCGACATCGTGCCGATCCTCGAGCAGCCGTTCGAGGTGACCGCGGCGATGACCGCGCCGCAGGACTTCGAGCGCGAGCGGCCAGCCGTGCGCGATGCAATCGACGCGCGCCACGGTCGCCGTGTCGAGCTGATCGCCGAAGAACGCCGCCGTCTCGCTCAGGCTCAAACGAAAATCACGCTCCGTGAGCATGATGACGTCCGAGGGCGCGGTTTCGCGCGGGATGATGCTCGCGAGACTCCGGCGCGAGCACAGGACGATCAGCTCGCGATTCGCACGATCGGCAATCAGCTGCCGCAGCAGCTGCGCCGCTCCAACGTCGAGCGCATCGACCCGTTCGAAGACGGTCACCGCCGCTGGTTTTTCCGTCTCACGCCAGGCAGCGAGGACGGCTGCGCTCCAGGTATCGGGATCCGGAGGAAGGCGAAGAAGCGTGGCAGCGAGCGCCGCTTGTCGACTCGGGTCTTCGTCGCAAAGCGCGTCGATCAGGGCACGGCCGAACCCGATCGTGTCACCGGTGCCGGGACCGCAGCGCAGAGCGCTCGGAAATGCGCGCACCAGCTCGGCCTCCAGCGTTGATTTCCCATAGCCCGCAGGGGCCGCGCACGCGACGACGCGGGGGCGTTCGGCGAGAACAGCCTCCGCAAGCGAGCGGCGCACGTACACGGTACGGTCGGCTGGGAACGTCAACAAAGCCCTGCCTCCAATCGGAAGACCAAAGTCGGTGCACGTACATCAGTGGCGTAACATTTAAGTTCCGGTAATAAACACGTAACCGCGGTACGCGATTCAAAATCGAATCACGTTCCGATATGACCTGGCCGTCCGTAGCTGTTACACGGTTTTTTCTCACTACGTGACCCGGCGCACGGAGGGCGCTTTCCATTGACCGCGCTGCCGGACGAATCCTCTGACGAATTGGTCGAACCTTTCGCGCCTGGAACCCCGCTGCTCCCTCGATCAGCCTGGGTTTTTCCGGGCAAGACCATTCTCTGTCCGGCGATTTCGCTCGGCGTTTACGCCGAGTTGGTACGACGGGATGCAAAGTTACATTACATCCCGTGGATTCGCTTTTTCGTAACAAATATGTAATGCGACTGCGTTTATGATGCGTCCCTGTCCCGGGCATTTGCCGAGTTATCCAGCCCGGCTGTGCCGTCAATTCGGAGAGGCGACAATGACGACTTGCGAGTTGCTGTATGGTGTCGTACCCTGCTGGAGACTCCGCGCGTGAAGTTTCGTGGCCTTGTTTTACTCGCATCGAGCGTTCTTGCCGTCGCCGCGATCGCGGCCTGCGGCGGCGGAAGCGTCAGCGCCCCGACAGGCGGCCCCACCGTCACGCCGGTAATCGCTTCTCCGATTGCCACGACGCCGGTTCCGATCCCGTCCTCGTCGCCGTATGCCGCGACGCAGTCGACGGTCGTGACGGCGCCGACGGTCCCCCCATCGGGGCAGCCGCTCCCGTCGCCCGTGCCCGTCGCGATGCCGGCAGCGGGTGGGGTTACGCCGACGCTCTACCTTCCCGCGGCGATCAGCGGCGGCAACGTCCAGATCACCGCCACGCTTCAAAATGCGCTCCCGACCGGCTTGCCGGCGCTCAGCGTCAAACGCGCATCCGGCCGCGCGGCCGCCGCATTCCGCCGTATCACCCAGGGCAGCGGCGCGAACGGGATAACGTTTCTCGGTCTGTACTGGGCGGCGCCGATCACGCTCGTATCGCTGCCGAGTTTCACGTTCACGCTGCCGGCGGCCGACATCTTCTCGAACGTCGATTACTACATTGCGATTTACGATCCGTCGCGCCCGAGCCTCGCATGGGAAGAAGGCTGGGAAGGCCCGGCAACGGTGTCCGGGACGACGCTTTCGTTCAGCGGCGGCAGCTCGTCATATACCTTCGCCGGTTCGCTGACGTATTGGCTTGCCGTCATCGCGATTCCGAAAACAGCGGTGCAACCGACGCCCGCGCCGTCAACCGCGCCGACGACCGTGCCGACCCAGGCGCCGCCGCCGGTCGCGCAGGCGGCTTCGCAAGCGAACGTGTTTGTGGGATCCGTTGGCGTCAACACGCATTTCACGTATCCCGCGTATACCTCGATTCTCTCCAGCGTCACATCGCTGCTCGCCGCCTCGAACATCCGTCACATCCGCGACGGTCTCGTCAACGAGCCCGTGACGGCACCGTACTACTCGACGCTCAGCCAGCTCAGCGCTCAGGGGATCGGCAGCGATTTGATCGCGTCGGTCGGTGAGACGGCGAGCCAGGTCCAAAGCGCGATGACGGTCTCGGGCGTCGAGGCGGTCGAGGGGCCCAACGAGTACGATCTCACCGCGACGGCGAGCCCCAGTCCCAACCCGAATTGGGCCGCTCAGGTCAGCGCCTATCAAGCGGCGCTGTACGGATACGTCAAGCAGACCTCGGCGCTGCCGGTGATTGCCCCGTCGTTCACGACCGAAACCGCCTACGGATCCGTCGGCAATCTCTCCGCTGTCGCGACGTACGGAAACGCCCGCGGATATTTTGCGGGTCGCAATCCGGGAACCAGCGGCTTCGGCGCAGCCGACGCCTTCGGAGTCTATGGATCGATTCCGTGGCAACTTGCAATGGTCGCGCAAGATACCGGCACCGATCCGATCTGGGTGACCGAAACGGGCTACAACGATTCCTCGGGTGACTACGTCGTCCCGCCTGCCGTGAAGGCTCGCTACCTCATGCGGACGTTGCTCGAATTCTGGAACGCCGGCGTGACCCGCTCGTACATCTACGAATTGGTCGACGAGCCGGGGGTGCCGGGGCCAAGTGAGGGCCTCATCAGCTCGACGGGAACGCCGAAACTCGCCTATACGGCCGTCACCAATTTCCTCGCCCAACTCACCGATCCGGGCGCCTCGTTTACGAGCACGCCGCTCAGCGTCGGTATCAGTGCCGCAACGACGGTTCACCATACGCTGCTCGAAAAGCGCGACGGGTCGTATCGCCTGCTGCTGTGGGTCGAAGCGCCATCGTGGGACCCGGTAGGCCTGACGGCACTTACCGTTGCTCCGCAAAGCGTCGTCCTCTCGTTCGCGGCAGCGCCGAGTTCGATATCCGCCGTGCAGTTCACCGACTCGGGAACGACGGCGGCCCAAACACTCAGCGTATCGGGAAGCGTGGTGACGCTTTCCGTGACCGACGACGTCACGATCGTGACCATCCACCCGTAACGTTTCCTCCGACCCTTCGGACCCGATTATCAACGAACGACCCACGAGGAGTTTGATATGCTTGCGGCATCGGCGGAAAACAGTCAACTGGAGGAGTCGGTTGACCGCGCGCCGCTGGAAC
>Ga0209208_10005813_pt1 | contig 17091 bp, 9 predicted proteins | sample S1TSphfallax_3_FD_187694 | JGI IMG/M metagenome (GOLD analysis project Ga0209208, IMG submission 187694) | Host-associated microbial communities from peat moss isolated from Minnesota, USA - S1T2_Fd - Sphagnum fallax MG (SPAdes) (version 2) | ecosystem: Host-associated > Plants > Peat moss >...
GGTTAAACCAGCACCCATGTTGGTCCCTTCGCCTCTTTGAATGAGTGAGTGCGGCCTCTTATTAGTGGCCATATTAACCTCGAAAATTAACCAGCACCCATGTTGGTCCTTTCACCTCTTTGAATGAGTGAGTGCGGCCTCTTATTAGTGGCCGTATTAACCTCAAGGAAAATCTTGGATTTGAACTCAGAGACCTTGATTTAGTCTGAGCCAAGGTTTGTTTGTAATATTTAGAAATAAATTTTTTAAATGGATTTTGGGATTTTTACTATGGTTGCCAATGTAGGTGCTGGTTTTTTGCCAAGGCTTTGGGTGAACTAGCTAGCACCTAATTTAGTAGTAGTACCATAGTTAAAACCCTTAAAATTTCTGGGTTGCTTCTAAACATTATTAATATCCGACCCCTAGATTAAATCAGGTCCTTGAAGTTCAAAGTTAACATTTCCTCAAGTTGAATATAGCTTCTAAGAGGCCTCTTCACTCAAGAAGGTGAAGGTACTAGTGTGGGTGTCGGTTCACCTTGGTGGTACCTTCACCTTCTTGAGTCAGGCCTGGTTTTACCATAGTACTTTGGCCACAACTTCAACACTAATTATATATGTACTATTTTCAGAAATGTTGAAATTTTCAAACATTGTTCTTTTGCAACGAATTATTTTGTGTGAAGGAAAGTAACTATATTGAATCTTCATGAATATTTCATTTTTAAAATGAAAATCTCAGAACTAATTAAGTAATTGATTATTTCACATATATATACATATATATGGGTTTTTTTTTCAATTTGTGAGGTCTAAGGTGGATTGATAGTCATCCACAAGAGGACTTCAACAAATTTGGCTTCTCATCCAAAAGGATGTTAGAAAGTTTTTTGAGGATTCCTACTATGTTTGGCAACATGCAAAAACTTTAAATTTTAAAGATTCACAACCCTGAATTTAGATTTTGCCATGGTACCAGTTTTTGCCTCCTTCTCCCCTCTCCTCCTACAAAGATGTCTTATGATATTTATTTTGTGTGTAAAATTCTTACCTCCCTTGATGGATGGATGGACTGAGATGCATCTGTGATTGACTCCAGTGTTTGGCAGATGGTATATACCATATGTACAACTGATGTTCAAAATATAGAAGTATTACTTAATTAATTATATGTAATATATATATATATATAGTTTTGAACATGTTCATGTTTAAAATATGGATGAATTGTGCAGCAAGGTGGCATAAAAGCTTCGATTATGCACCGAATTTGCTTAGGATGCAATGATCAAAACCAACCCTTTCAAAACAAATAACTAATGTGAATTTGTCAATATTTATGATTGGCCTGTGTGTAAACTAATAAGTAATCTCTAAGTCGTGAAGTTGCATTATTAAACGTTTATTGGTGAGGACAAGATCACATTGATCACTAAATTATTTTAATATAAAAAATCAATTTAGTGTTCAGAGTAGAGATGCTCAATATATGTGTTACACATACTTCTATTGGTATCAATGCATCATCAAATTCATAATGTATGGGTTATTTAGATTATTTGTGATATGAAATACAATAATTCTTTTGAATGCGTTTCTTTCTAGTGTTTCACTTGTATAAATATATCACTTGTATGAACATTAATATACCAGGACAAGAGTGAAATGTAATATATTTGATACCAAACCAACACCGGTCAACTCAGGTACAATGAAATATGGGCCCAATTCGCTCAACATGTCACTCATTTTGTAATGACTTTCATGGAAATTCATTACAATGAATCCACAATTGGATATGTGAACAACAAGTGATCGATTGAGTGAAGTAGGACCAATGCTATTGACCAAATGAGCTACACTGTACCTCAATACAAATGTGTTGATGTTGTCATGTGAAATGTCATCCTATTATTTTCATTGGAATGAAGATGTTGTGAAATAGCAATATAGAATGTGCCCATGTTTTGTTGTAGTCACGAGGCCCTGAAATCTATCAGAGTTGGAAAGGTCAAAAATACAAAACAATTATCAAGGTTCACATCTGTGGGTGTTCTCTGTTGTTGGCCCCAACTTCTCCTTCCTTATCCTGTGAAACCTCAGAAAGTAGCATGAGGTTCTTGTATAGAAATATTAAGAGGTGGCAGATGTGGGAGCTGAATACCACATATATTAAAGAAAGAATATATTGAGGTAGTAGTGAAATCATTCTAAAAAATGATTACCAAAATAGTGGTATGAGAAAATGGATATTTTAATTTTTAAAAAGAATCCTTTGTGAACTTGGGCATGTCTTATAAAATTCTAAGATATCTTAGTGCAGGGATGGTATTAGATGGGGGGGGTCTTGTTTAATGGCAAACTCACAAAACCCATCTCCAGGGGTGCTCAGTATGTGACCCTGCAAAAACATTTCTGACATCCAAGTTTAGTAATTCACTTTTTTTCCAACACCACCCATAAAACTAAAAACTTGGACTGCAAATAGGTGGGAGACTACTAATAGCAAACCATGCAGAGCAATCAAACTATTTAGCCAATCAACAGCAGGTGTTAGGGTTTGTTATGCGTAGTAATACGAGCCTTAGTCAACAATGCTGGCCAAAACCATGATGCTGAGCCAAACTGACATGTTTTGACTTTTTTTTTAATCTAATTTTTAATTATCAGGGTCACATACTGAGAGCACTGGTGGAGTTGCTCTTATGACAGATGTTCTCTTTTTTGCTGGAACCACTTAAACTTGTTGGACGTTTTAGTAGTCAAGATGAAAATTTATGTGGTGTTGTCAGGCTCTTTCTCTTCTTGCATGTCCAAAAAAGAAAAGGAACAAGAAGAAACAAAAGGATTTTTTTTTTAATAACTCTTTGTGCAGGAAGGAAGGCCCTTTATTTTGAGCAATGATGCAGGTTGGTTGGTGTCTTGAGTCCACCACCCACCCACCCACCACCGTCCCCACCTACAACAACTGGTGTGTGTGTGTGTGTGTGTGTGTCTTAGTGGGTGTGGTGATTTTGAGACTAGACTGGCTCTAAATGGGTTAGAGGATACTCCATGACAATAGAATGCTAACTGCATGACTGATTGATATACCTAATCGATCACTACAACAGCACTAGTGTCAGCATTGTAAGATCCAGGGTGTTTTTATGTACACCTGCTGAGATGGGAGGAGGATGTATGGAGGAATTTATTTGATTGTGTTTTAGCATATTCCAGCTTCCATGTTTTTTTTCAGCTATAAAACAGACAACAGGAGCTTTTACTGTTCAAGGCTTGAATCCTTGGATTGATAGAGGTAGAGTGTTTTTTTTTTAATTTTTAATTTTAATTTTTAAAATATTTTTCCCAATTTTGTGAGGTAGCTAGCATGAGTGGCGATCATTTGTAAGACCACTTAGCAAAATTTGGCTACAAACAAGATATGAAAGTGAAAACCATTTGAACATCCTTCCATAAGATCAATTTTGGTAAGTTCCAATTTTGAAAATCAGACCTGGTTCCAGTCTGGTTCTTACTAACTAATGTGGACTCGAAGATGTGGTGGTAACTGGTTAAACCCTGGTTAAGCCTGGTTCTAATCACATTGATTTCTCAAAGACATGTATTTCAGTTCTGGTTCCACATATGAATAGAACTCAGAACCCAGTTCTGGGTCCAATTCTTAAGAAAATCAAAATCTGATTCCAGTTTTGAAATTTTGAGACCTGGTTCCAGTTTGGCTCTTACTATCCGGAACTGGTGATCCTGACTCACCAAAGCCACATAACACTGGTGAATTGCTCTTTGTAATCACATTTCTTCAACAGGCACTTGGGACAATAGGCACTAACATGTGCACTCTTACCATAGGATTGCTAACATGTGCTAAAGAGTGCACATGTTAAGTCAAGGATGAATCAAACACTTGGATTCTTGTATTCTAACATTGGATTTTGGCCTTTGAAAATTGTTTTGAATTTTTCAAAAAATGTGGAAATTTTTCTACACGTTAATTAATTAAATAAAAAATGCACACCCATTTTTTACCCCCATATAAGGGTATAAGATGGGTGCACACTCAAACCCTACCTATCTTAATTTTTATAAACTCAAAACCCTAACCTGATGAAATTTGTTGAGTCATGACCGGATGTTGAGTGCTAATATACCCTTCCTCAATGGGTAAATAAATTGAATATATATATCCTTACCCAAGGATATATCAAAAACCACGTACTTGCACAACATTGGTTAGGACCCCTTCAAAGGACGATAAGCTCTCAATTCAAGCCCTACATGAACTACCCATCTCATTTATATTGATGTTGAGAGGAGGATATCTTTTCTTGTGACTTTTGACATTCTTCTTCTTCAAAGTTGTTGCTATATCCTGAAGGTGAGGAAATCGTAGAAATAAGGGTGAGGGAGGTGAGAATTGAGTGAGCACAAGCACTATTTTGATAATGCTCTGACCCATGAACTTTTATGCATTGTAAACAACCATGCAACCTTGAGAGAGAGAGAGCGAAGCTTTACTTTACTCCGTATGTTTTTGTAAAGCTCATTGTGGAAACAGAACTCATGGAGTGGAGTGAAGTGAAGTGAAGAGGAGGAATAATTGTGCACTGTAACATGCCCACCAGTTACACTACAAAAATTCCAAGAAGGCGTTCACACGTTTTTTTTCCATAAGAACTGCATGAATTGCAGCTGTCGGTGGCACTTGAGAACATGGCTATCAAACATTACAAACATCATTTGATCATGGTGCCCCCCTAAGAGAGGGAGAGACAAAGAGAGAGAGAGAGAGAGAGAGAGAGTGTGTGTGTGTGTGTGTGTATGTGTGCATGAGTTCTGACAACCACCAACAAACAATATGATTGTGCAATTCTTGTCAGATTGACGAGCTTATTCCTTTGGTCACAAGTTATTATACTCTTCTTGTGTGCAACCCTATTTTGTCTCAAATCATACAAGTAGTAAGTAGGTCTAGAGAGAGCTAGTTGAAAGATAGCCTGTTTGTAAGCCCAAGGACTACTAGCCTTTGCTAGATTTATTTACTATAAGCCAGTCATTTTATTGGCCTTGCCTATACCAAGAAGGCAAGGATGTTGTGTTTAGGTTCATTATGGAGTTATAGTAGCTTAATGGATTTTGGCCCCCTACTAGGTAATAATAAATAGGTCTGTCTATTTTTATATGAGGATTGTTTGAAAGATGATTTTTTGCTTGTGTTGAAACTTTGAAATTGATCATAGAGTTATAATATATCTTGAACGATTTTTTGGTTTCTTTTAGAGGATTTTTTTGAAGATTAATATATTTTTGCTATTGTGAAATATATTAGAGTTTCCATAATTCTTCTTTTGCCTTAAGATACTTTTTAATGTAAATGGCAAGGCCAAAGTGTGACACACCCCTTGTTATTTGCTATTCTCTTCTTTTGGGGGCCCTCACCCCCCCCTTTCCTTATTAGGTAATGTAAGCAATAAGTCCACTCCGTTTCAGTTGATGTAACTAAATAAGCTTTTGAAACCAGACACCCCAACCAAAAAGTGGGCCAGGGTGAGGTCAGGGTGAGAACCACTACCTCAACTGGTGTACCTTCAACTTCTTGAGTGAGGCCTCTTAAAGGCCATATTTGTCCTCGGAAATGTGGAATTTGGACTCTGAGGCCATGATTTTGTCTAAGAAAGAACCTTGTATATCTATAATGCTTAGAAGCTGCCCTAACCCTAAACCCATATATAGGTCAATATGTAAGAAATTTTTTGTGACTATTAAGGTGGTAACCCTAGTTAGGTAAGGGTTGTTTTCATTAAACCTACCTAGTTGATAGGAAGTAAACAAAGCAACTGAGCTAACCACCATGGTTAGTTAGGGAACTGCAACCAAACCGAAAACGTTTTCCCGAGCACTCACCATCCATCCTGAAATAAATAACCAACTTCAAGAGTGAAACAACCCCATCCCCCCTTAGGGAAGGAGAATTTTACTACTTAGAACATGGCCTCCAAAAACACTAGGAAATATTTCCGCAAGCCTCTTTTTACTCTTTACTTCTGAAGATGGGATATTTCTAATATTCCTAGTTACAATCCCCAAAAAAAAGCAATTTAGGGTTTTTTTTTAACAATTTAGGGTTTTTTCAAAACTATCTATTGGACAAAAGTGTGTGTATTGATCCCCAAAAGTACTAACCACAGATATACTACACCAGGGTCCCAATCTAACCCAGCCAAACTTGCTCCAATCATTGGTATGCCAAAACCCAATAATATCAGGTTCCAAAATTGGGTTAATTGAATATTATTTTTCACCAATTGAGCTTTTATTGGCTCTGCCAAGTGAGAAGAAACCCCCCAAGAGCGCACACAAGTGATGAGAGACAGGACGGGTATATAGTATATACCCTGCCCCCATTGAACTATGAGAGGAGGTCATCAACTTTGGTAGGTCGTATCGACTAGCGTGGGGGCGGGTATCTATATTCTACCATTGAACCTATTGGCTGGTACTGTTGTTGATGAATCGGTTTTTTTTTCATTTCATACCCACCAGCCTAGAACGGGTATCAAATCCTTTTTAAAGGTTCCATACCAACTCGGTACTAGTATTAGGGTATACGGTTAATTATTAGTTAGTTACTATGAGGTTGGTATATATTTAGTATTGAGATTTGTAGTATGGCTCATTGTGTTATCTTTGTACCATGCACACCAATGGGTGTGCCAATTTTGTTCAATTTCTACCAATTTAATGATTTGAACCTATTTATTAATTGTGCTTCATTTGCAATGGAAGAATACCACCAAGTGAACTTTGAAGCATTACTAAATGGTGGGGACTATTATGATGATGATGACAACAACAACAACAACAATGAACTTTTTTCTTTTCTTTGTTTTCTTTTGAAGCACAATGGCAAACCCAACATGACAAGCCCTTGACACCCCCAAGTCAAGCTCATTTGGCTGGTGGCCCTCCTTGCCTTGCCATCAAAAGGATTAGTTAACACTATATCTCATCCTTCACATTTTCATACAAACTTTCCTTATTTCAGGTGAGACCACAAGATAAAATGCCTTGTGGCTTTTGAGATCTTATGACTCAATAACTTCCAAGTTACCTTCCATCTTTGAGAATTTCAATCATTCCAAATATCATGCTCCTACAATTGTTTAGGATATTGTAGATGCAATTGTGAGTGAAATGTTATATAGTTTATGGTTGTAGGCTTTTTTTGAGGAATTTTTGTTTGTAGCCAAAAAAGCAATCATCTTTAGGAAGTTATAGCCAAATCTGGCTATATATCAAACATGAAATATTAATTTTTAGTCATCCTTCAATATTTTTGGCTACATGCTGAAAATCAAATATAGAAGTCTGGTTTTTATTTTATTTCCTCATTTTTAGCCATTAAAACCCTTCGAAGTCACTTATTTTCAATTTATTTAATTTATATCTATATTTTTGGCCAAAAAAGGCTAAGATGTACCAGTACTACTCATTCTCAATAACAAGATGATTGTGGTAATTAATATTAATTCCCTCAAATTGTAACGGACCATTTCCTCTACTAGGAACTGAGAACTTTAGAAGGAGGAGGTAAAGGAAGGCAAATAATTAATATTCAACCCATGGAAATGATACTATAGGCACTCCATTATTACACGTTTCATTTTATTTTGCTCTTGTGCAATTTTGATTTAACTACATTGTTATCTTATGTTATGTTACGAAATACAAATTGTCAAGTATAAAATAAACAAAGTAATCTGAAGTGCAATTCAATGTGTTTTTTTGTTTCTTTCTTCTTATTTTCCAATTTTGTGATGTAACTGGGGTGGCAAACATCCATATTTGGCTATCAAAAAAAATATGAAAGAGAAAAATTGAATATCCTTCTTCTTCTTTTTTGGCTACCCTACTTGAACCATGTATTGAAATCTGGTGAATTTTTAGATTTTTGAGACTTTCTATCCAAATGTTGGCAATAAAAATTCAAAAAATCATTGAATCTGCAATAAAAATATGAATTTTTTTTTCAATATTTCGAAATTTCGCACCAGAATAATAATAATAAATATTTTTTAAAAAATAAAAATAAAAAACACTACACTTATGTCGAAATCGAAATAGAATGATTGTAATTATTATGGCATAGAGGCATATGGACCTTGGGTATTTTAATGAACAACCTAGTATGAAGAGATCTTTGGGTATAAGATGGTAGAAGATGGGTCATCATCATAAGCTTTGTTTGCACTACATGGCATGGTGTGCTCATGTGCTTTTTGTGATGGTGAAAAATCATGCACTCTAAATTATGTACACTATTATAATTATTATTGTTGTTGTTATTGTTATTATTTACTGGAGAAAGTAAATGATAAATACATAAATAATAAGTATTAGGCACTTTGCTACGGAACCATCCCAGGTACTATGTGTAGTACCTAGGACCTAGGGGTGGTACCTAGGCTGGTTCTTAGGTTAGTTCCACAGCAAGATTCCTAATATTATTATTTTTTTGTCAGCTATGTTCGCCAATAGTAATAATAATAATAATAATAATATACAATTCAACATTGTAATATCAAATAATGGAGGCTAAATTGTGCTTGAGAGAGCTTCATTCAGATTTTTGGCATGGCAAGCACTATTTTTTTCCAGATTTTTTGGCAATTTCAAAAATAATTGAATTATTGCCTAACCAGCCTAGGTACTATGAAGGGTTATGTGCTGGAACCTGTTACCAGCCAGTTATACCTGACGGAATGGCATGTTACATTACCAGGATCATCATGTCCCTAGGTGGAATAGGGGTTTTCCGTAGTAGTCGTACATGCATGGAATGCACATGTTCTCATCTGCATGATATATTCCTTTTGGTGAATGGTTACAAATCAATTTTAGTTGTCATAAGGCCCCCCCCTCAAAAGAAAAAAAAAAAGGTGGGGTGGGGAGAGGGGCAGGCTTGAAAGAACCACCAAATTGTGTACCATCATCCCCCAGTTGAGTATGGAAAGGTCAGAGAGAGTTGATTTGGTTCATTCGCGAGAGTCTGCGATCATTTGTTCATTCATAGATTCATACAGTTGGCAAGATTTTGAAGTCGAGTATGCAAAGGTCAGAGTTGATTTGGTTCATTGGCAGCTCTGCGACCATTTGTTCATTCATAGATTCATACAGTTCGCAAGATTGAACGATCAGTGAAAACAACCACTTATTGTAACAACAACAACAAAAAAAAAGGGTCCACAACAAAAACAAACAAGCAATCAAATTTTCACAACAAGGCATGCAAAACATGCAAAAAGAAGAGAGCATTTACAAATCAGTGGCTGGAAAATCAATCCCTTTCTCCCCCCCCCTCTCCCTTTCTTTTGTGTGTGTTTGTAGCTGACAAGTTTCCCCCCCCAACTTATTATTAGCTCTTCTTGTTGATTGGAGCTCTAGCCTGGGGCAGCAGCAGCAGGCACAGGAGCAAGACAGCATCCGGACAGACACTCAAGCAAATTTTCTATTTCTTTTTTCTGTGGAAAATCGGTGTTGGTCTCATAATCCCTCACTACATTATTATGTCAGATTCAGCACATTTATTATTGATTCAAATTCCTCTTTGTTCAATTTTTTTGTGAATTATTTCTTTTGATATGTCTGAAATATGAAATATTTTTCAGAATAAAATTAACTTTGCATTGACTTTGCTGAATAGTGGGAAAATTTAAATAAATAAATAAATAAATAAATAAAATCCTCTGTTTCTCTCCTTCCTTCTTTACCGCAACACCCTCCTTTATTTATTTATTTATTTATTTATTTATTTTTCGGTAACCTACTTGCTTGCATTGAAATCACTGAAAATTTACTCACCTTTCTGTGCGGGAAACCTCGAAGACTTAAAGCGAGATGTCAAAATGTTTTGACATGTCAAAAATAATTTATTTCTAGACAAAATGTTTTGATATGTCAAAAATAATTTGTTTCTACACAAAATGCTTTTGACACATCAAAAATCATTTGTTTGTACAATTGGGTGCTGTGAGGGGCCGAGGAAAACACTATACGAGGGGGGAGGGGGGAAATAAATTAAAAGTTGCCATAATTTAAACAATAGGTTGTTGTAGTAGCATATGACCAAAATATAGCATGATTCCTAAACTTTTTCTACTTTCCTCTCTAATAATGTATAGCCAAATTTGGCTAAGTCCTCTTGTGTATGATTGCCAACCCACCTTAGACCTCAAAAAATAAATAAATAAATAAAGCATATTATCCATTTTTTCATGTTTATGAATGAAGATGGCGGAAATAATTGATGAACACCATAAATAAAATGTTGCATGTGGAAAACATTGGTAAAAGGATTGTGGGTGGGTAGGTGCTAGATGACAAAAAGGCCCCGTAAAAGCGTGGTAAAAGAGGGACCTCGTAATGTGTCCACATAATGTGCCCTGATTGACTATGGAAGACTTGCATCTTTGAGATTTCATTGTAGATCCTTACATGACTTTAGATCTAATGATGAAACCTTACCGTGCTTTATGAAATAAAAAAGCACCTACCCAAAAGAAACAAAGAAGACCCAAAAAAAAAAGGAAAGAACAACAACAAGAGAGAACCAACATTGAACCAAGAGACAAGGCCCAAAGAGACAACACCCAAAATTGCAATTGCACAACCGGGGGCCACAAAAGAGAGAGAGAGAGAGCAATGAAATGAGTTGTTTTGGAGGTTCTTCATTTGTTCATTCCTTTCATTTCTAGTCTAACCTTCTCGCACCCTAAAATGTCGAGCATACAAAAGTGACCCATCAAATTACCAACAAAAGAAACCCAATTAAGATTTCTTTTTTTTTAATTTTTAATTTTGGAAAAATGACAAAATTTGTTGATGAATGAAACATTGATCACTTGAGGTGTTCCAATTAATGCCTTTTTTGGCTCAATATTTGACCATTGGATTTGATAGGCTATGCTGCCTTTCAGAGTCAAGATGCGGTTCAAATTAGTGTTTCATCAAATTCATCATACACACCAGTGTTGGACAGTTATTAGAAATGGCAAAACATAACCAGGTATTATAACCCTGGTTCTCAAAAAATCAACAAATAACCAATTATGATATATAAACATGGTTCTCAAACAACCTAAGAACCAATTGTGATATGTAACTTGTCTTTCCCGAAAAATCCCAAGAACATGTCAAATAACATCAACGGGTTTTGTTTTTGGGTGGACAATTTTCATCAAATTTTTAGCTGGAAAAATCTGATTTTAATTTTTACAAAGGTTTTTTTATGAACAAAAAAATGGCCCAAATTTTCCAATTTTCAAAAAGAAAATTACCAATTTTTTACAATAGGTCCCAACAAGTAACCAAATTATGAAACGATGTTTAATATTTTTTCCTTTGCCCACAAGGAAGAGACTATGTATTAAAGTGCATTCACACTTGGTGTTAGGGACTCTAGTGTTGAGTCCCCTAACACCATGCTAGCCATTGAGGACTTAAACCTACTAACCATGAAAATTTTATGTTAAGCTAACATCCACATAACATTAAGTTATCACCCATTTAACAATGGGTGCCATCTAGGATGACACCTAGATTTTCATTTATCACTGACTTAACATCAAGTGTGAATGCACCATAATTAGTGTAGGATTTGGGCATAAAAAAATTTGGCTCAAACTTAACCCAATATGTGAGTGACATCTAGAGGACTACATGTGCATATGATGGATGGGCATGTTTCACAGAAGTGCATGCATCAAGATGACAAGTTCTAGGTCAAGTAAGGGAAGCTTTTCACTTTGAAGTTTGAACTTGTCATAAAGTCTAAAAACATTATTGCACGATAAGTTGCTAGTTTCCTTTCATATTTTAGTTTATAATGAAATTTGGCTAAATCTTCACATCAATAATTATCAACAATGAATGTTTTTTTCAATTTTCTGATGTTGCATCATTGACTAGCATTCCAAGAGAAATTTATCATTAAATGATGACAAGTTCTTAGAACCTATCTATATATTTAAAAACTAGTTCAAAAAATGCTACGAAAATTTAAAAAATCCAAATCCAAATGTGACGACATGTACAGCTTAGAAGAAGAATGTGATGTGATCACAAATCGCTTGGAATATGAAAAAACATGAGTTGCAGAAAGAAAGTTCGCACTTAGAGAGAGAATTTTGATGTGAACATTGTGATTATCCCAAGCAAGACAGTGTCTAGACATGAAGTGAGAACATACAATACATTATTACATTTTGATGATAACCGTTGATTTCAGTTTTTCTAACATTTCAGAATCAAATAACCGTCAGTTGTGGGTATTTCAAAAACCTCAAAGAACTACTTGGTTCAATGAAAGGGCCAGCAATTTTCTCGGTAATTTTATTTTATTTTATTTTTTTGCATGGTAATGAACCTAAAGAACCACCGTATTTGCAACGGGGATCTGAAGTAGTTTCTAATACCCACTCAACACCGTGTCGGTATTGACGACTCTTACCATGCTTGTTGAATTTTATTTATTTTCAATATGTTCATCGGAGCATAGTGCAGGTAGGTGATAGATATTATTATTAGGGTGGCACTTCTTCTACCCCATAACTGAGCAGAAAGCCCCCAAAACAAAAGTCTTGCACTAAGACCAGCTTTCAGTATGTGGTCCAGCAAAGGAGAATTGGATGAACAAAAGTCAAAACATGTCAGTTTGGCTCAACAAAATGGTTTTGGCCCAACATTTTTGTTATAGTTTGCTCAGTCTGGCTGCCTGGCACAAGGCACAGACAGCAGAGCCTAACAACACCTGCTGTTGATTGGCTAGACAGTTTGGCAAGTATGAGGCAGGTATATCCCGGGTATTTAAACTGATATAAAACTGATACAAGACTGGTATTACTTTAGGTCCCTAACTAACTGGCTTGTACTGGTATCATCAGGCTGGTTTTATTGCCTCAATCCATCAGAGCCACCGGTGGGCTCCTTGTTACCAGTACTCATACCAATATTGATACCAGGTGTAGACCTATATACAAGAGCAATACCGGTGCCAAGCAGCGTGTGGGATGGGTGTTTGATTTTTTAAAAATAATTTACCAGTTCCAGGTATTTGAAAAAAAATCAAAATCAAAATCAAAGAACCACCAATTGCGGGTATTAAAAACAATTCGGAATCAACGAATCGAATATATATTAGAATCGAATATTTGATATTTTGATCATCACGAGTATCAACTCTAATATCAGGCCTGATACCCGGAAAGGGTTTGGTGCAATTTTTAATACTGGCCTTTCCTCACATTAGTGCAGACTGTATAGACTGGAAGGAGACAAGGAGTTGGATGGGTCCAATAAAATCAAGGTGTGACGTTCCTAGTGGTATCACTCAAAATTAGACAATTGATCATCGTTGACAATTTCGTATTATATTCATGAATCTATTTTGAAGTGAGATTTGTAAAGTTGAAATAGAAGAAGCCCTCTGTGCAGATAGACCACACACACTTTTTCTTGTTTTACACATTATTTTTATAAGCTAGGTCCGATTTATAAAAGAGAATGTGTAAAAGAGATTAGCTTATAAAAATGGGTGTACTTTTAGAGTTTAGGGTTTGGTAGCTGGATTGGTAGCTTTTGTCATGAGAGTGAAAACTAGATAACATGAACATTCAAGAAGAAGAGTACGAGAGCAAAAAATGGGTTGAATAATGTGAAAAGAGAAATTGTCACAACCTTGTTGTCCTCTGGCAAGCACAATCTCTAGGGCAGTTCTTTGAAGCTGCCTTCAAATGGGGACAAAAGACCGTGGGACAAGAGCCTGATTTTGCTATTCAACGGTTTTCTCTCGACTTTCAGAAACTGTTCACTCACTAGCTCTAAAGCCTGATTTGGTGGTATTCAACAGTTTTGGACTTAGAAACTAACTATTCACTCACTACTAGCTCTCAACCTGTAGCAAAGTAAGTGGCTCCACTTGACTAGTTGAGCCAAACCGTCATCAATATTTGAACACAAATCAAAGAGGTGGGCTCGCTCGCTCACTCACTCATGCCGCAATGCAGTTCATGCAACTTTCATGTTCCTGGACCCATACCAGTCACACTCAACTATTGACAAATCATGTAAGGAGGGGGTGGGGGGGGGTTGGTTGGTTTCAAAGGCTTTGTCATCTTCGATCCTTGTTTTTCATATTGTTTTCATGTGCTATTGTACACACAATACTTGTCGTTCCTAGGCATATATCATTGCCCGCTAAACTAAAAAATTTACCATACAATTCTAGCATCCATAAACTACAAATCTAGAATTGATTTCTAGCATCATCCTTAATACTGAATTTGGATTGTGGTTTTTGGAGGCTAGAATTTGGGTGGATTTTGGCAATGTAGGATTTTGGATGATGCTAGAATTTCTTCATTTGTGATTTGTGTTTAATTTCTACACCACTCATCGATATTGAGCATCCTTCAAATGGATGTAAATATAACATTAATGAAACAATCTACTAGGGTTGGATACATTTCTCATGGTGCCATGTCCTGATTATTAAAGCTAGCTAGAAAATGCATATGCTTGTGGGCCACTTCATTGCTTATTTCATTCATCTTTGCACCTTTGCAAATGGGATACCTGACATGGGACGTTTACATTCTCTTTTGGACAAATTTTGAATGGATGATTTTCTTGACCCCTAAATGGCCCACTCTTGATTTGTGGGACTACACATATGTTGTTTGTTCACCCACCTTGTTTTCTTGAAGCTCTCTCAATCAACACATTGTAACCAAGTAACAAATGATTGATTGCTTTAGAACTTCCATTAGATTGACTTGCGAAGAGCCTTGGGGGGGGAGGTGGGGGTGGGACCATAGCTTTAGAACCAAATCTTGAAAAATGTCACAAAAATAATCCAATAACAGAAGAAGAAAAAAAGAGGGAATTATAGGTTCATTGTGAGGTGAGAGAGAGTTTCAATCTCATTGTGCACCCATATCTCAAATAGATGAAGATTGTATGTCAATGAAGGGGGAATGAGTACGGGTCAATTACCTTATGCAAAAACATTCCTCAACAAGTCAGTTTGAGTGGGAGTTTGCTCTATACCTTCCAACAATCCACTTGTCTATCTAGAATTGAAAAACTCGAAAGAAGAGCCCCATAGGGGACTAATAATAATAATAATAATAATAGTCATTGTATGACTCCTCCCCTCCCATGTGGTATAATGTTCAATCATAAGAAGAGACGGTCCTTTGGGGATTGCAATCAGCTACTAGTAGTGTTTGGCCAAAACTCCGCCTCCAAAGTCAATTGATCATCCCCCTTTCTTCCATAACTTAGGTAGTAGATAGACAAAAGGAACAACAACTGATCATGCAGATGAAAAATTCACATCAGCCTCCGGGGCAGAATGTGCAACTATGTATGTCAGTTGTTGTTGTCGTTGTCATATGAATGGAAAGGAAGGAGGGGATATAAAATACAAAGATCCATAAAGGATTGAAGCATAGAGTGTTTGGTGAGCAAACCCATTGTAGATAAGTAAGTAAGTAAGTTGGCCTTTTTCACAGCTCGAGAAGCAAGGCTATTTACTTGCCCATTACTTCGATGCATTCCTTTATGGAAGGGAGGGAAGGGGTTCCGTGCCCAAACTTTTCTCTAGGGTTTTGGGCTTTGTGGGGGGGAAAAATAAAACAACAAACAACAATATGGAGTCTAAGTAAAGTGTTTGGTTGTTGGTTGAAGAGGAAGACTTTGCAACATTTGTGGGTTTTGCAAAGGAGAGACACAAAACTTTTAGACCCTAAACCCTATTCATCATCATTTAGGGTTGGTCCACCAGGCATTGCTCATGAGGTACCAATGAAAAGGTCCATGTACCCCCAGACTATGAATGAAACTTCATTTGTTTCACACTAGCTCAACAACTATTCCCAATATTTGTCATTGTCCTCATGATGAACATATTGTGGTTCTTGTTATGTGAATTAAATTAAATGTTGCACAATGAAATATTTTGCATATTTCTGGTAATAGGATTATTTCTATTTGTAAGTGTTTATTAAAGTCTTCCATACCATACAAAAACATTATTTAGAGAATTTTTTACTTAGAGAATATTTTCCTAATTGTACAACTTGAACTCATCAACATGGGCATCATCACTATTGATGGCCAATTAAAGGAAACCAATCAGCATTTTAATTCTTTTAGTTGACAAAAAATAATCCAATATAACTCATTCCAAGGAGATTTGTGAAAAAAATTGAACACCAGTCACAAAATTCTGAAATTGTCATATTTAAGACAATAATAGGTTCCAACAAGTCACCAAAATATAGTAGGATTTTTAAAATTTTCCACTTTCCTTTCTAACCTATAGCCAAGTTTGGCTAATCACTCTTGTGGATGGTCACCAACATGATTGCATCACAATTTTTTGAAAAAGGCCTTAGAATGAATATTAAAAATTGTGTACCTTACCTTAAGCTCAATTTCATCATTAAATAATCCTCAAAATAATGAAATGAAATTATTTTCTGAAAATATGAAGTTGACATGTTGAAAATCATTATAATTATCATAGGCTACATTCTGAATAATTTCACTACTCATATCACAATATTATAATAGATGGTGGAAAATTATACAATTTCAAAAAAATTAATCGAATTCATTTTTTGAAAAAAAAAGTTATTATTCGTTTTGTCAATGTGGAAACTAACCCTAGGCTACAATATATATAACAAACACAAATATTTCCAAGGAAAGAATTTAATTTTTAATTTTTTTTCATATCCAACATAAACACAATTGATGATAATGTTTTTTTTTTGCCCTTAAATGGTGTCACAACAAGGGTTTTATTTTCAATTTTGTCAAGTAGGTGGATTATCAATTATTGACAAGGGGAGTGAACCAAATTTGGATAGAGGTCAAACCATAAAATAGAATGTTTTTTAGAACCTTGTCTAATTTTGGCAACCTATATGAACTCATTATCTAAACATGGTGACGTGTGAATTTTTTCCTCAAAATATGATGATTTTTGTAATTTTTTTCCAAAAAAAACCTTTTGATAATTCACATTAGTATTTTTTTTTCACCA
>Ga0209208_10005814_pt1 | contig 17090 bp, 12 predicted proteins | sample S1TSphfallax_3_FD_187694 | JGI IMG/M metagenome (GOLD analysis project Ga0209208, IMG submission 187694) | Host-associated microbial communities from peat moss isolated from Minnesota, USA - S1T2_Fd - Sphagnum fallax MG (SPAdes) (version 2) | ecosystem: Host-associated > Plants > Peat moss >...
GGTGGTGTTCATTTTTGTGTTGTCTTGAGTGTTAAAAACATTATTTACTTTCACATATATTTCCAATGAAGGCAATTGCTCTTTGAAGGAAACATGGTGGGATGCCATTACAAGGTTTGTGGTTTATGTAATTCACTTTAGAAGATTAGAAATTTGTTTGTTAGCATCACATTTGGAAGAAGTTTATGCTCATTTTGGATGAAGGACCTTTTTGTTTAAGAAGTTGATTTCCATTTGGAAGAAGTTCACTTTCCCCCAACATCCAAAATGACACAAACTTTTTGCAAAAGTGTCATGCATAAAAATGCATTAAAAATTTGAAACACAATTTACTTGATTATCCTTATTAATCCCTATAGGTTTTTAAAGTTCTGTAAATAGCTCAAAGTAGGTGTGAAAATCTTTTAATGTCAATAATCAGCCGTCTATGGTAGGTCGGCCATATTTGTATGTCAAAAACTGACAGCTTGCAATAGATCGGCCATGGTGATGGGAGGTGTGTCTTGAAGGGTTGGAAGTTGGGAAGTAGCTTTTGCACCCACTTATAGCTTTTGCACCTTTGTTATCGTCATATCACACAACAACAAATAAAAACATTGCCCGTGAATTGAATACCATAAAAAACCAGTTATGTCTTTTACTTGTAAAAAAGTTGCAATTTTTTTTACAAAACATTTAACTATGATGGGAAATGGTTTTTGATTTTGCATCAATTCACACCCAATTTCATCATATATTTCATGGATTTCACACCCAATTTCAAGCCAAGTTACTATTTTTTCAAGTGCAGTGATTTTTTGGGCTGAGTTTTCGTCATTTTTTGAAAAAATAATAAAATAATAACATAATAAATAAATTTAAAAAAAGAACATTCTGTCACAAATTCTCTGTTTTTTGAAAATAAATTCACTGAAACAATGACCAAAAAAATTCGCCAAAAATGATCATAATTGCTGAAAATATGAAAGGTTGCTTAAGATTTTATATTTTAATATTTTGAATACCACACAATTTGGCTAAATATATTTATGGACTATTGCCACTTGAGCAAACATCACAATTTAAAATAAAATAAAAATACCGGACTGTAGGAGGCCATCAACCTACACGTGGAGCATGTACTAGAGAAGGGGCCCTTGGTGGCCGATTCCGCAAACACGATGCCGAAGCTGAGCTTGGTGGCTGTGAGCCTGGCAGAATTGGCCCACCAAAGGCACAGACAGATTGGAACAGGTTTGGTGGCGTTCAAAATCAGGTAAATTCCTTGAACAGTAGGGTTCACTTGGACGGCCAATTCTGCCAGGAGAGTCCAGCACTCATGCCACAAAAACTGGCTGAAAATTGCCCCCGCTAAAGCCCCCCCCCCCCCAATTTTACATTAGAAATTATGCTCTTTCATTGAGGATTACACATCTTTGTTCGACCTTCATCAAGCATTTTTGGGAGCCTTTGTCGAATGGGCATTATGTTATTTCATTGAGGATTGCTCATCTTATCTTTGTTCAATCTTCATCAAGCATTTTGGGGAGCCTTTGTCAAGTGGGCATTATGTTCTTTCATTCGAGGATTGGATTGCACATCTTTGTTCATCCTTCATCAAGCCTTTTCAGGAGCTTTTGGGAGCCTTGGTTGAATGGGCCTTCCTTTAACGCTTTGCAACACACACCCTTGGGCTTGAGGAGTTCCCGACCGAACGAACGAACGAACGGGTCCTCGGGCCTCCTCCGGCCTGGGGGGCCCAGAATTTAGGGGAATTACACCAGGGCCTCGTGTGTCTTTAACGACTCCTACTGTATTATTCCCCACCTGCCCCTGCCAGCAATACCCTGTAGCAGGTCAGTAAAACTAAAAACAACCTGCAGGTAAGTTGTGGTGGTAGGTAGCCAAAAAGAATCCCTTCCTTTCTTAGCCTTGAACTACATACCTACCTACCTACCTACCTACTGCCCCTCCTTTTACAACAGGGACGCTCTGAAGTAGCCTAGCTATATAGGCGAAAGAAGCACAACGTTTTTCAAAGTGAGGTGCTATTGGGAACTCTTTGGGGGAAAATCTCATGAGCATAGGAACTCTTTGCTTGCACGCACACACAACACCCCTCCCTCCACCCACCCCCCCCCATTAAAGTTTGCATGGAAAGTCGAATTTCCACTTGTTCAAGTGAAAATTGAACTGTGTACAGTCCGCTCTCCACACCAAACACAACTTTAGAAAAAAAAACTCCCTCACACCTCCCCCCCTGACCCACAAGAAAAGAAAAAGGGGGAGGGCCCTACATTCCATGACCGGACTTCTCATTGGTTGCATAGAAATTCTATTCCTAAAATTGGCTGCCATTATGTTTGTCCTGGAATCATAGCCCTTCCTAAGAACACCCTACTTATCAACCTCCTAAAAATACCATGCAGCAGGTCAGTAAAACTGAAAACTAACTGTAGGTAAAGTTTAGGTAATATGGTTAGGGTAGCTAAAAAAGGAATCGCTTCCTCTCTTGGCCTTGAACTACCTACCTACCTACTTACTTACCTACCTACCTACCCCAGTCTCTACAGGTACCTAGTACATACCTAATGGCCCTGCGCTTGTTTTCTGCCGCCAGCGAGAGAGAGAGAGAGAGAGAGAGAGAGAGAGAGGTTGTTGTTGCAGCAGCCAAGCCAGATTTTGCATGTCCCCACCACTTCCCCCTCGCCCGCCCGGCCTGGGTTGGCCTCGTTGTAACAGGCTTGGCTGTTTCCTTATCGTCACACCATTCTTTGTTTCTGCCTCTCTGGTTTGGTTTCGGCCTACAAATTCTCTTCACACTCAGCACAAGCTTTCCTCCCTCCCTCCTTCGCTCTTCGTCTGATGTCAGTCGCCGTCATAACGGATGTCAGTCGCTGTGATGAAAAAAGCCACATGAGCAACTGCAGAAATTGCAGCAAACATTTTCTTTACAACAACAACAACAGCTGCCCGGCCCGGCCCGGCCCGGCCCGGACTTGGCTTGCCTTTTGTAGCGTGTGTTTCTTTTTGTTTGCAGTCTGTCTCTAGAAGCAGAAGCAGAAGCGAAGCAAAGCAATGTCGGGGTTACATGATGATCATTTCATTTCTTTCTGGTGGTGAAGAGATGTGTGGAAACTGCTCTTCTCGGAGTTGATTTGCTTACTTGCTTTCTTTCTTGTTGCTTTCTCTTCAAGATCTGGAACAAAAGGTGGTTTTGTAGAGTGTAGGTTTTCCAGCTCTTGTTGGGGACTCTGTGAGAGCAAAATGGACGGAGGTATGGAGTCGCGAGGGGATGTCACGATTGAAGATCTGATGCCGCGGCTGATTGCAGGTCGGAAACCTCTGGTTCTAGTTCTTGGTTCATTACTTTTTGCGGTTTTGGTTTCGTTGCTTTTGGTGTTCCGTGGGGGACGGCGATCCAAGTCGTCGCCTCCCGTTGCTGCCACGATACCTATCATCGGAGGTCTCCTGAAGTTCGTCAAGGGGCCGATTATCATGCTGGCAGAGGAGTATGCGCGTCTCGGTAGCGTTTTCACCGTCAAGGTTCTGACTCGCAATGTCACGTTTCTCGTCGGCCCGGAGGTCTCTGCTCATTTCTTCAAAGCGCAAGAAGCTGATATGAGCCAGAAAGAGGTAATGCCACTACTTTGCACTTGCGCGTTTTTCCCTCATCTGGTTTCCCCTTCCATCGCGCAGGGGCTGCTGCTGCTCCTCCTCCTTCGCTTCTTCCACACGACAAGACAACATCATCGTTGTGTTGTTGTTTTTGTAGAATGAAAGAATGAAAGAAAGAAAGATCCACCGGCACTGCTGAGAAACGTTTTTCCTGATTTTATTATTACTACGCTGCATTGCACACAGGTTTATCAGTTCAATGTGCCTACCTTTGGCCCGGGAGTGGTGTTTGATGTGGACTATTCCGTACGTATGGAGCAATTTCGCTTCTTCACTGAGGCTCTTACTGTCAAGCGCCTAAAAAGCTATGTGGATTTCATGGTTGAAGAGGCTGAGGTTTGTTGTTGCACTGCCAAAAGTTCTTTCAAAGTTTTTGCTACTGCAGATGAAGTCAAGCATATAAAATTAAAATAAAAAAAGACAAAAAAAAAGCCAGAATTTGATTTGTTTCCTCTTCTGCAGAGAGCCTGCATTCTCATCAAGGCAGAACTCATTTCTTTTAAACTTCTTGACAATGTCTAAAGCTTGTTGAAACTGTGATGGGCTGTATGCAGTTGTTTTTTTCGAAATGGGGTGAAAGTGGTGAAGTGGATTTGAAGCTGGAGTTTGAGCATCTCATCATCTTAACTGCGAGTAGATGTCTGTTGGGTCAGGAAGTGCGCAACAACTTGTTTGAGGATGTGAGCAGTCTGTTTCATGAACTAGACAATGGCATGCTCCCTATCAGTGTCTTGTTTCCTTACCTCCCTATTCCTGCCCACAGGCGCCGAGACAGGTTGGTCACCAATCTCCCTTGTGTCTTAATAGTCATTTTTTATCAGATGAGATGAGGTTGCTCCATGTGTTTGTCAGTTTGGAATCTTTGATGCAATGGAGGTGAAGCTCAAAGTCCATCATGACCTACATGAACTGAACAGCTGCACATCTCAGCTCAGTTCAAAATTCTACCATCTCATGTAGACAATATTGGCTAAAGCTTCAGTTACAAATGGTGGAAGCAGCCAATGTAGCTGTTGAGGAACTACAGATAAAATATGCCTTCTCTGCTTACACCCTATCCTTTTAGGCTACTGCACTCTTCTCTTCCAGATGTCAAGTCTGTTATTCCTGGATGTTTATGTCTGTTCTGTGGAGGCCAGGGTCATTGATGTGGTAGGGCAAGGTAGAGGTGCAATGGCAGTTACCACAATAGCAGCTTCTGGGATTTGTGTGGAAGTTGCAAGTAAGCTTCTCTTTGAACCTGTGCAGGGCTCGGAAGGATCTTGCAAAAATATTTACAACCATCATAAGAAACCGGAAAGTTTCAGGGAAGTTACAACCTGACATGCTACAAGCTTTCATTGATTCCAAGTATCGATCTCTGGGGCGTTCAACAACAGAGGAAGAATGCACAGGATTGTTAATTGCAGCCCTCTTTGCTGGGCAACATACTAGCTCCATCACCTCTACATGGACAGGCGCCTATCTTATGAGGTGGGCACTTTTATCCACAACAGTGTTCACAGTTCTATAAGTTGGGTCATGCACATGCAACTGTTGCTGTAGTTCAAACTGCTTGTGAATTTTGTCCTTGGTCTTGTGTTCTCTTTTCTTTAGGGTTGGGTTTCCCCTTTTTTGTTCTTGCAGATCTGTTGTTGTTATAGTGTCAGGTCTGGAATATCCATAATCTTGGTATTGGGTCATCTCTCAATTCTTTTCAGGTTAACTTAAATCATACATGTTGAGAAATTCTCAGTACTTGTGAAGATTTATATTTTTGACAACTATGCAAGCTGTGCTTTAACCTGGGCCTTTTCTACACACTCACTGAAGCCAGTTTATTATGTTTGACTGTTTGGAATGGGAAGGAGACATAAATATATGTAAATGGAAAGTCATTGAATTCATGCTGGTTTTCTGCAGTTGCAAGCAATACATGCCCCCAGTCTTAGCAGAGCAGAAAGCAGTGATGCAACGACATGGTAACAAGCTTAACTTTGATGTGCTCTCGGAGATGGATGTGCTCCATCGATCTATGAAGGAGGCTTTGCGATTGCACCCGCCATTGATCTTGCTTCTCCGATACTGCCACACTGATTTTTCTGTAACAACACGGGAGGGGAAGACATACACAATCCCAAAAGACCACATTGTAGCAACATCACCAGCATTTGCCAACCGTTTGCCCTATATCTATAAAGACCCCAACACTTTTAATCCTGATAGGTTTGCTCCTGGAAGGGAAGAGGACACCAAGGCAGGACCATTCTCCTACATTTCTTTTGGTGGTGGCAGACATGGTTGCCTTGGGGAGACATTTGCTTACATGCAGGTCAGTTACCTAAACTTATAGAATGTCTGCAAATCACACAGGAAGTTGGAAAAAACTGATTATGGGAGTCTATTGAGCAGTCTTTTTTGTATGATGCATGTCCTCTGTCTCTGATCCCATCATCACAAACCAGGACATGACAAGTTTTGGGTTCTCATGGATAGGGCTCCAGTCAATGCCTGGTATGCTTAAGTGTCAGTGATTGGTTTGTTGGAAATTAAGCTCTGTCACTATCTCTTGCCACAGAATTTTGATGGACAATGGACTAAACTTTTGACTGTCAATGCAGGTAAAAACAATCTGGAGTATTGTTCTTCGCCACTTTGAGCTTGAGCTGATATCACCTTTCCCTGAGGTTGACTGGAATGCTATGGTAGTTGGTGTTAAAGGCAAGGTCATGGTGCGATACAAACGGCGCCCTCTACTTGTAGACTAGGTTTGGGATCATCACCTGATTTGTGTTCTTTCTTTTGTGTTCCCACATTTTCCATTCTTGGTGGTAGTGTCTCGTAGTACTTCATCTTGCTGTTGAAGAAGTATGAGAAGGCTGCACAAATTTTTCTTCTGGGGTGAGAACAGGTGAACAGTAGTGGAGATCATTGTTCTTGGAGTCAGAGGCTTTTCTCATAGTCAATAGGATTGTCTCTCTCTCTGTGTGACTGACACATGGTGAGCATGCATACCATTTCTGAAGGCTTTGAATAGATCCACACTTGGCTTTATTGATAGTGGACTATCATCAACTCTTGTTTTGCAAGATTTGTAGATCTTGTACCACAGCTTTGTTTGAATGAGAATAGTCTTGACAAGTTTTCTGATGTGCTACGTCTATTGAGTCTATTGAGTGCTGCTAGCCAACACACGGATTGAGTCTTCCCATTGCTTCCAGAAATGTAACAAAAACACAGGATGCAGAATTTTGTATAACTGCCTGCTCAAAATTTTGAGAAGAAGACTGCACTTTCATCTACACCAATTGTTCACAGTTGATGAATTCTTCAGTGGGAAGTACTTGCAGTTACTCACAACTAAAGGTGATGATGGTGATTGTCTGATTCTTAACGCTATTGTCCTTACTTTGTTTGTTTTTGTTTGGCTCGAAATGTCCTTATTCTGTATCTCTTTGTCAGGTTGAACTAACTCCATAGATACCTTAAAAGTGTTTCTTTGCCGTCTGTGGGCCAGCGGAAATGATATTGGCCTTTTTGAGGACCACCAAATTGGATCTCACCCATCCACAAACTGTAGTGTAATTGTCTCTACAATGTCATTTAATGTCGTAGCATTGCGCTTGCCTTGTAACAACCTCAGAGAGGAGAAGTTTTGTAGGAGAAACCCAGGGTGCTCAATTTCAGGGATCTTACACAGAAGCATGATCCTGTGCTCCTGAAGCTCAAAGAACATTTGTAGCTCTCCACCTAGCACTTCTGATGCTGCAAAAATTGTGTTCCTGTGCTCTTGAAGTTCAAAGAACATTTGTGGCTCTCCACCTGGCACTTCTGACGCTGCAAAAATTGTATTCCTGTGCTCTTGAAGCTCAAAGAACGTTTGTAGCTCTCCACCTAGTACTTCTGATGCTGCAAAAATTGCTCAATTCGGTAAAGGAGTGAGGAAGATATGGGGTGCTTTGGTGTAAAAGAGTTCGGTGGTTGGTGAATTAAAACAGATTAGGATTTTGAGCTTAAAATCTCATTGTTGCATCTTTGCCTCTGGAATACAAAGAAGGTTTCGTAAATCCTTAGTTGGTGAATCCATCTTCTATTGGACCAAACAGATTTGAGAAAATTTTGAATTTCTTTGGTTTGTTTCCTAGTGTAAAATTTGCCTATTTTTGTTTGCTAATTATCGGGAATGAAAACGCCAAATTTTCGAGTCACAAAAAAACTGTGAATATATTGGAATTGTTTGCTTGTGATAAAGATCTTTTCTTTTGAGATAAAAGAAATTTCCCCTTTTTTTTTCCTCCTTACGAAAGAAGATCACAAACTAAAAGTGAGCATCTTCTTTTGGCATCCATCGATTCCAAAATCCTGATCTTACGATCTGATACATGCTACGTCAATCATTCTCATTGAAAAAACCATCCAAATCTCGTAGACTGTCATCCTGTGGATGAAAAGTAAGGGAGATAAAGCTCCTTACCTTACGACGCTGCTTTGTGTGTGTGTGTGTGTGTGTGTGTGTTTCTCTCTCTCTCTCTCTCTCTCGTTTGCGTTGCATCGTCTCCTTCGCACCTCGTGACTTCGGCAGCCATGGCTACCGAGCTTACCTTCATCATGATCAAGCCCGATGGCGTGCAGAGAGGCCTGGTACGCCTTTACTTCCTTTCCTTTTTTTTTTTCTTTTTTTTTTTCCTTTCTTTCTTTTCTTCCACCTTTTTGTTGGAAGCTTTTGGTCATACCGTAACTTAGCAGACAGATGCCTTGTCTCCGGAAATCTTATCGACTGACTTCCTTTCTTTAGATTAATTTTTTTTTTCCCGGCTGATCTGGGGCTTGATCGATTTCTCCGTGTCTAAACTGTTGTTGCCGCAAAGTATATATTACTGCTGGTGAGGGTTTCTGTTGAAGGGTTTTCTAGTTCTTGTTAAGTAGGTACCTATTAGCTTTGCCGTTGTAGCCTCTCTTCGACAATGTTCCTTTGACTTGTTAGTAGCAGTGAATGATCTCTTCTTTTTCCTTTTTTTTCCCTCTTTTTTCTGCTGAGATTAGATCCACCTGTCTTCTTCAACTCCAAACTCTAGGGAATATCGAACGAACAGTTGAGGATGGTGAATGCAGATAATTTAAAGAGTATGTAAGATTGAGTTCATTACACCAAAGGTTGGAGGTTGAAAACAAGTACAGAGTATTCCAGAGAACTTAGCTTTCTGACGCCAGGGGTGTACCTTTGGCAATCCAGTTCAATGGTGGTTTAGAGGGTCCTTAGGGATCAGATTAAGATGAGAAACTGCATCATCAGCATGGTAGTGGCAAGATCTGTTTTCTTACAATGTATGTGTTCTGGTTCAAACACTGCAGATTGGGGACATCATCTCCCGGTTTGAGAAGAAGGGATTCTTTCTTAAAGGTGAGCAAAAGACTGAAGTGCTGGCAATGTTTGCACTCTCTCTCCCTCTCTCTCTCTCTCTCTCTCTCTCTCTCTCTCTATATATATATATATAGATATGATTCAAACTTTGAGCTTGGAAGCATTTGGTGAATTTCAACATTGTATGCATCTTCTGTTTTTCAAACATATAGAAGCTTGTTGCATGTGCAAGAGCTCATCAAGTACTTAGAATCCTTGTCCTGTATCAAGTTCTGAGGAAATCTGATGATGAGCCACAAACTCTGTATCTGATCTAAGTTGATCAGTCAACTTACTCTCTAGTTTTGTAGGTGCAGAAGCCATATCTACTAACATGCCATTTGGATTGACGAGCTGAGGCTGGTGATGTAGATGCAGATCCTTAAGTGGAGTGTCCGTTAGCAGGCAGGAAGTTAATGAGGGATTATGGCATAAAAAATAGCAGATCTCTCTCTCTCTCTCTCTCAAACAACATTGTGTGGAGGTTTTGTCATGTATCACTAATTGAACCTTGAGTCTTTCTGGAGCCAAGATCTGGCTTTGTGCCTGTAGTCAGTGAAAGAGTATGTCATGGGGTATGATGAAAGAGAAGCAACAGTTATCCCTGTCTGAAACAGCAGTGTTGATATACTTGGAGCTGACCCCATTACATGATGCTGCCTGTATCATCAAAATATGTTCGTCATTTCTCTGACCCTGAAGGACGTCAGTAGCTGTTCCAAGTGCAACAATGATGTTCTTGTTATGAGGTTTCCTAGTCCTTGTTGAGGAAACTGGGTTTTATACTGGGGGTTTGATGACATCTCAAATCCAACATTTATCCATGTGAGACAGCAGTGTTGAGCTTCCATGCTGATATGTGTGATCCATGCCTCTTTTACACTAGCTTGCCAAACTTGCTCAACCTCATTGCAGTACAGTGTGACTAGATGTCATATTCACATTTTTCGTCTGAAAAACCAGTGTCTGAAAAACCAGTGTGGACATATTGCTATCCTGATCCTAATGGTTTGTGACAATGCCAGTATTTTTATGTTCAACCTCATCGGATTTTGGTATTTTATCTCATGGACAGCAGATTTCAGGTTGCAATGGGATATATCAAGTCAGCCACAATGAATTTGTCTTTGGTTTAGAGAAGCATCATATGGGATGACACTGGTTTGTATGCTTGCTTGCAGCCTTGAAGTTGATTCAGGTGGAGCGCTCATTTGCAGAGAAGCACTACTCTGACTTGTCAACTAAGCCTTTCTTTGGGGCGCTGGTTGAGTACATCATCTCAGGCCCAGTTGTCGCTATGGTGTGGCAAGGAAAGGGAGTTGTGGCAACTGGACGCAAGATCATTGGAGCTACAAATCCTGCCCAGTCTGAACCTGGAACCATTCGAGGAGATTTCTGCATTGAAGTCAGCAGGTGAGGCTTTTTTTCAGCGAGATTGAGCGTGCCAGAATTTCAGAACTCAAAATTGTCACCTTCTAATTGTGACAAAGGACAAGTACTCATACAAAAGTATTTCCACACCTGATTTGTTTTTTTTGTGCTGGTCTTGTTCAGGAATGTCATTCATGGCAGTGATGCAGTGGAGAGTGCTCAAAAGGAAATTGCTCTTTGGTTCCCTGATGGTGTCACTGAATGGCGCAGCAGTGTGCACCCCTGGATCTATGAGAACTAGGGCTCATAGAATCAGCAATTTTCTTCTTGCCTCTATTGAAACCTGCAGTTGGCAGTGAGTCAATTGGATTTGTGTATGGGCTCACTGTTGCTTGGCCTTGTGGCTTCTGGATGTTTAGTACTGTTTTCACCTCATCCTGAGTTTTGGATTATATAGGACACGTATTCCATAAAAACAGGTTCTGATGTCTTGGAGATATTGGATAGGTATGAAGCTCATCAAGCTTTTGGTGGGCAATATATTTCTGAATTCTGAGCCAGAGGTTTCAGTAAATTTTTATCTGAGCATAACTGAAGTGAGGCTGGTGCAAAATTTCACTATGTTTGCATGAAATGGTAGCAAATGTACTCATGTGGTTTATGATGTAACCTTTGAGTTCATAGACTCATGGGCAGACTAACTAAGGTGCACTCTGAATTCAACCCGAAGGATCTAGAGTGTTAAGTTGCATCTATATGTTCCATCTGATTATTGAAGACAGGCAGGATTGATCTTTATTCTTCTTCACATGACCCTTGCATGGAATTTTTCCTCTGTGTTGCAGGTTGATTTGGAAGTTGGTACTGAGGCCATGAAAAGCAATTATGACAATTCGTAAAAAGCCATTGGTAAGAGGGTCATTATTTACCTTAATTCATTTCAAGGCTCTTCAATTTACAATTGCTCATTTCTCCTCATGTGTATTCCCATATATTGTTCCTTTTTCTCACCCATTCTTGGGTGCTTTCTTTTTATAAAGTTCGGCAGGGTTTCATCATTCCCATAAATTACTTTTATCCATTTAAAAATCCTTTGGTCTCATCAACTTTTGATTACTTCATGAATGCCAAGTCTTTATGTGAGACTCAGCAAATTTTTGCATAGTCTCCATTTGGTCTTCCTACTAACTTCATTCCCTCTCATTAAAAAAACCCCCTTCAGATGGTATCAAAGTTTTTGATTTTCCATTTTGTGCCCCTTCATTCTCATCACCTTACATTGAGGATTGTTTATCAAAGAGACATTTAAATTTCAAAATTACTCCATAAAATGGGAGATGTCCAAATTGCCTTTGGGATGTTAATTCATCGTTATATTCAACTCTTATAGCATCTTTTAGTTCTAAGGTACTTAGATTGTGCATAGCCCCTATCTGCAATCCTCACATTGCCATTTTTTTCTTAAACATGAATTTTGCACCCGTGTGGACGATGCCATTGTTAATTCCTATTTGAACATATCTTCTTCATTGTTCAATTCCAACATTGCAACTTTGAACATGGCATAGGTTAAGGAGAAAAGTTACCCTAATCAACAATAGTTGGGGTTAATTAGCATCTTCACTAGCTTTGTCTTAACATCCATAGTAAATTCATATACCATCTCTTGGAGATTGATGACAAAACAATGAGAGAATAAAAATAAGAAAAAATTAAAAAAAATAAATTTGAGCTTTTGAAGATCACAAACTTTAGGATCTTACTCTTGTTAACTCTTTAATAAGAGTTGAATGTTTTATACAAATGTTACCCTCACAATAACTAGCATGAACATCCCATGCAATGAATGACACACTTCAAGTAAATATCAACTAAATTATTTCATATTTTTGAAATGTTAAGTACATGAAGCACAAATGTTTAAAATAAAAATAACTCAATAAAAGTAAGTTGATAGGATGTTGATATCCAAAGCATTCTTGCTTTTGATTTTATTTCATCTTCGTGATATTTAAGCTTCAATTTCTATTGTTAAGTTTTGTTGGTCTTGCCTACCAAGGCAAGGATATTGTGTTTAGATTCAATATAGAGTATAGTAGATTAAGGGATTTTGGCTCTGGCTAGGTAATAGGCCTATTTTTATATGAGGATTTTTGAAAAATGATATTTTGGCTTGTGTTGAAACTTGAGATTAGCTATAGAGTTCTAATATCTTGAAGAATTTTGGTTTCTTTTAGAGGATTTTTTGAAGATTATGTTGTTGCATGGTGAAATATTTGAGTTTCCATAATTCTTCTTCTTTTGCCTTAATATATAAGTTTTAATGTAAATGGCAAGGCCACAGTGTGACACACCCCTTGTTTGTATAAGTAATTGTGCACTCTGTAATAAGTTGTAAAGTAGGTGTAGTAAATAGGGTTTAGAAGCCTGTCGCTGCTGGCTCAGCAAATCCAGTGCACTGTCAATGGGTCAGGCTTCAGATTCACAAAGCAGTAATGGGTGTTGGAGGTTCACATCTATGAGTTTGCAGACAGACAGTTGAGAGAGTCTCTAATTGTGGGTACAGTAGAATGCCCCCATCACCGATCGGAAGCTGGTGAGCGAACACCTGTATAGTGGATTACAACACTGGCGTTAGTTCTTGCTTATGTTGAATATTAGATAAACACCCATGATCAAACACTCGATCAGAAATCTTGTGTTCTAAAATTTATAAAATGCAAAACACCTTTGGATATTTAATGTTCAGGAATAAAGGTTAAGATGCTCAACTTAAAACAAGGAGCATTTTAGAGCACATACCTTCTTTTTTTCACTTTTTGTGTAATTTTTTGTTTGATGATAGAGGTCCAAGGTAACATTAATAAACAATGATATGATTGTTAATTAAAAACTTCATGCACCAAAAAAAAAACAACCCCCCAAGTGTGTGGGAATGTCTCCTTGGGTGGACATAAAACAAAACACATAACATACAAATCAAAAAATTGGCTTGTGTTAGAATAGATCACACACAAAAAACAACTCCACTAAAACAATGAGGACAACTTTGGATACCATTGGATCAAGAACCAAGTAAATCCATTAAAAACTTTCTTACCAAAATTCATATATGGCATTTTCCCACCAAAAGTCATGAAGCAACAAGGTAAGGGCAAATATTACATAGTTTTGCATTGCAATCCTATTGTAAAACCTTCTAGTTCTAAATTAAGCATGTCACATCAAGGTGAAAGTTCATTGCAAGAGTTTCAACATTTTTTAGAAAGCTTATAATTTAGGATCAATAAGGGATTAAATAACAATTTATTTACAATTGATATCAATAAGGTAGTAGAAGTCCACCCTAATGCAAGGGATGTGAAGAAAAAAATCCTTATTACATTTGAGATTAGGGAGAAAATTAAAAAAATCTTATTGCATTTGTAGTCAAGGGGGAGGTGGAAATGCTTTAAGGAATAAAAATAATGCAAACAAAGGTAGATCTGAGTGGTATACCAAAGCTAGTACAAGAATACAAAATCAAGTACTCAAACTACGTCTATTATCATTGCATTCAACAATCAACATTCTTAAAGCAACCATCATGCTTTAATAGTAACATCAATCATAGATTTCCTTCTCTTCCCTCACATCATACCTTGGGATACATTTCAAACGAAGAGTTAAAAACCTATGCACTTGAACATTATCTAGATATAACACATTTTTTGATTTCTTAGTCTTCATGTAGGAAGCACATATTTGTACTTCTAGTAGGACCTCAATGGACACCCCCGAGCGCTTGGAGATTAAGACCAAGAGGAATAGGACTAAAATGGGTGCACCAATGCATGGCTGAACCCTGCAATGATCATCACAACATGCTAGGGGTGCACCAATAACAAACAATATTGCAACACATTTGAATGTGCCATGAAAGTGCCAAAGTGGCATTTCAAATACCACTTGTGCATAGCAAGAGAATTGACTTCCACAACATGTCACCCCAATCACCCCAACAATGTAAGAGATTCCATAGTCACAACTAGCTCAAGCACTGACACAACGACAATGCCATCTTCCCATAGTAAAAATACAAAGGTCAACCAAAACTAACAAAATACCTAATCCAACTAAACAAGCCAAATGGAAAGATCAACACCTAGAAGATGCCATGGACATAGTGGAAAGGGGACACATTTTTTTGCAAAAGGCATTTAGGTATTAAAATATTCCACTCACTTCACTTTCATATCATCTCCGTGGTAGAACTAGAAGTAGGAAAGTGGGACCCCAAGGTATATTAACAAAACAAGAGGATGCAACAATTGTCATTTGGGTTTTAAACATGTAAATTATTATATTATTTATCACCATGTAATAGTTGAAGTTGAAGGTTGTTGAAATCACACAAACCAAACCTACCCCATTTTGGAATGGTGTTCCAAGAGCAAGTTGGTGGTATTGGTTTAAAAATTGTCATCTAGAAATCAATATTCAACTTGTAGAAGGACTAAAGGTTTCTAAAGCAAAAGGACTTACTAAGGACACATGCCATACCTTTTATTCCAACTTGGAAAACGTGTACACACAATAGAAATATGCATTAGATCACATTTGGAATTCAGATGAAACAAGATTTTAAGAAGGGTGTCAATCTAGTGCTAGGGTTTTGGCTAGGTGAGGCCCTATGCTTATAGTATAACTTTGTTTGGTTCAAGATAATTGTTTTTCGCTAGACTAGAGTTTCTTTCTTTCCTAAAAGTTGTCTTGAATGATTTGAAGTAAGTGACATCTAATGGTTGCAACACATATGAAGTATGAGTACGTAAGGTGACCATTTCTAAACCAACTTTTACTACATGTTCTAGTGTTTGTATTGTAATGTGAGAACCATGCCCATTTAGAATTAAAAGATGTTGATTTCCTTGAAACCCCCCCCCTAAAATAAATTTGTAGAAAAAAACCAACCATTGCTTAAAAAGGTAAGTTGTCATCCAAGCCTTTTTATGCATTACCATGCATATTCTTGGTTTATAATTTCGAATGTAATGTTTTCACATCCTTGAACCTTTGAAACTGTAAAATGCAAGCAATATTGCCCTTGAAACATTAACAACACAATTCATAGTCAACCATTCATGAGACTTAGGGATGGTGTTAAGGCCTTGCAACAATCCTTGAAAAAGGAAAACATAAAATTAGGGTTTAAGGTTTCTAGAATCTAGCCACTAAATCCTATAACCATGGTTGGAAATTTGGTCCAGGTGATGTATTCATTGCAATTAAGAAAATAAACATGAAATCTCATACCATTCAAATGTAATAGATGAATTTAACAACAATGAAGTTGAAGCTACCACAAAGTTGTTGAACATTGTAAGGACCTTTCAAGTAGAGCTTCCAACTATTTTTGATTGCCCCCCCCCCTTTCACACATGCCATTTTATTATGTCGAAATGCCAAATAGTCCTAACATAACAACAAACAACCATGAAGAAGATTAGTTGGTGGTGGACTTGGAAGATTTTACTTCAAAATCAAAAGACTTAATTAATTCAAATCAAAGTGAAAAAGTTGGATTGGCTCACTTGCTCATTGCTTACATTACCAACTCAGAGAAGACAAGGTAATGAACAACTAGTGGATCATTCTAGTTCACATGTGGTAACATCATACCAATATATGGTTATTTTAAAATAGAAGGTCATGACAAAAAAAATTGACGATAAATTAAAGGAACAAAAAAAAAAAAAAAAGAAAAAAAAAAAAAAAATTAAGGAAAAAAAAAGGTTTAAAAGGGCTAAAGGTACGCATTTCACCCAAGCTAAGTGAACATTTCAAAAGAGAATTGAAAAAGAGGATAAAGCTAAGTTTAATGAGGCATGGTCTTCTATTAAGGTTGTTAATGAAAGATTTCACAATAACTTTTGAGTAGGGCATCGAGTTCATCCTCTAGGCTACATGGGGTTTGGCTTAGGAATCATTTTTTCACAACAAAAATTTGTTAAACAACAGAGAAGGGGGGAATGTAGTTTGTTGGGCATGTCCTAACAAAATTGTAACCTTCCATTCAAATATTATAAGTGAAGGAAAATTTATGGTGAATTCTAATGGCCAATTGAAGAGGAGAAAGTTAAAAAACAAAGGGAAAAAACACATTGGTCAAGGAACAAGGGAAATACATTGAATATGGTAAAGATAGGGTAGTAAGGTAAAGACAATGTCGCAACCCTAACCAAGGCAAGGGCTTGCAAAGGTGCAGGCCAAGAAGGAAGCCTGAGAGTCACATATCATGCTTTTGGGATTGTAGGAAAATGTGAAGGAATGAACCCCCACACTTCCAAGTGAGTTCCCATTTTTAGAGTTGGAGTTTTGATGGACTCCCGAATTTTTAAAGAGTGATTTCAGAGGTCTTAATTTATTGGAATGATTTTTTTTATATATCATTGGAAAGTTCTTGTAACATAGATGTTTAAAATGGGCTTGCATGACCCATTTGGGTCATAGTAGTGACATACTCTCAATTCGATTCAAACATACGCGTATTATACGTTTTTTTGGGCTTTTAAAAAAATACTTGAAAATACTTGATCATCGTTGTCTTTGGGTTTGGGCACAACTTAAGCTCAGCTTGCTCAGCGTTTTGCTCATCGTATTCACGTATTTCACGTATTCACATTTTCAAATTTTAAAATAC
>Ga0209208_10005815_pt1 | contig 17088 bp, 14 predicted proteins | sample S1TSphfallax_3_FD_187694 | JGI IMG/M metagenome (GOLD analysis project Ga0209208, IMG submission 187694) | Host-associated microbial communities from peat moss isolated from Minnesota, USA - S1T2_Fd - Sphagnum fallax MG (SPAdes) (version 2) | ecosystem: Host-associated > Plants > Peat moss >...
AAAAAAAGATGTCCACCCTAATTTTAATAACATGCAATCAATGGTAGGGAAACAAGACCAATATTTTGAACCCATGTTTGTCAACTTCAACACAAAAAAAAAAAATTCATGAAATTTTAATGCCTCTTATAAATGAAGATCTTATTTGCAAACCTATCAATGTGAACAATTTAACTTGATGACAAATAAATAAATTCATAAATTTAGGTTTAAAAATGGTTCAATCAAATTGAAAAATTATTGCAACATCCCATTTTATTTTTATATGATTATTTATCTTGATTGTTTCCAAAATCAATGCAAAGTTTTGTTTGCTTTTGTTTACCTTTTTCAATTCTTTGGGTTTATTTTTATAAACTTCTAAAAATCATTTTGGGAAAACTTGATTGAAATTATAACTTTATCTATAAAGTTAACCAAAACAAGCACCAAATAGCTAAAATGAGGCCCCTACACTATGGTGAAGGCTTGTAATCATGGAAATTTTGAGACCTTTCAAAACTCATCCAAAGGTCATCCCATGAAAAATCAATAATCATTTAGGTGTGGGTTTGGGTTTTCAAATGTCGTGTAAAGTGGAAATAGACTTTCTTGAAATACCTTAACATTAGAACAAAACCAAAATGGATTAACTTTAAAAACAAATTCAATTTTTTTATTACAAATAATAGTAATTACACAAAAAAATACTTAAACAAATTCTAACCAATTATAGTTTTGCAATCAATGCCCCAAAAAACATTTTAAGGTAAAAAAATTTGGAAATAAATACCAAATTTCCCTTTAGTTTTTTTTCCAAAAAAAAAGTGTTTTAATGCAAATAAAATGATTTCAAGAAAAATAAATAAATAAATTCCAACCAATCATGGTCTTACAATTAATGCCTCAAAAATTTTGAATTTTTTAACTCATGGCACAACCAACTTTTGTGCCCACCAAACAAAATGTTAAAATAAATTTCAACCAATGGGGGTTTTATAAAGTCATGGTCTAATGATGGTTATTAAGTCAGGTTTGAGGTGAGCTTGGCCTAGCCTCTATTAGACCATGAAATATTATTCATAAGCTGCCACGTAAGATTCCATACCAAGATTTCATCCACCTCCATTTCCTTGGTCCCTTAAGCCTTCAATATCTATGTGAAATGAACTTATACATTAACGATCCTTTTCCTTTAATCAACAAATTTTATATTTCAATGGTCATGGGTTTTCAATTTTAGACAACCTTTTTTTTCTTGGTGAAAAATAGCCAAATTGCACCAAAAATATTTGATTGGCAATAGGTAATGCAAAAAGAAGGGGGAAATAATGTCTAGTAACCAAATTCAAGCACTAGTCAATGTTTGCCAATAGAACCATATTGCTTTGGCTATGGTTGAACCTATCACCGTCTAATTATATCCTTTGTTGTTGCCAATCGCCATTTGGCCCCCTCATCACCACTAGATGTAACCATATTTGCCGCATCACCATCGCTAGATGCAACCATCTTGCACAAGTTGTGATCATTAGTGTAGCCAACACATTTTATGGTTTAGGGTTTAATGTCAAAAAAAAATTTGCCAAAACATGTAACTTCGTCATCATAACTCTATTATTGTGAACTTGTTCACTAATGATGGTTGCTAGCTTACTTCTAGTAAAGAGTTGTTGAAACAAAGGAAAGATCTATAAATTGTAGCATTTAGTGGTTTTCATGTGCATTGTGCAATGTGGGGGTGCTTTGAAGTTTTTGGCTACTGAGCATTAGTGGAATGCCACCACACAATGAAAAACACTTCTTCCAAAGCAAGGTCAATTTTTTTGTTCAAGTTTTGGAGGACCAACATTACTTTCAAGTTGAATAAAATATGTTTTCATCTCCATCTCTGTGGGTTTAAATCATGAATGCATTTAGTGTTCTAAATTATATGTGGTCTGTTGTGTTTTCGTTTCATCTTTTATAGTGTCTTTCTTGTGTGGCTATGTATTGCATAGCTTGTGCGTTTATGCTCGTGCATATGTGTTGTGTTTGCACATAAGTAGGACCATGAAGCACAAATCCTTGGAGTTAGTAATGAGGACCAACACTAAATTGAAACTTGCATTGTTGCAATACTTCTTTAGTACTAAAAACATGTCAAATGCAAAACGTTTTGTGGTTAATGTGCAATTCCATGTCATTGCTCTCTAATGGTGATGGTTCATCATCAAAGTCATGTAGACTAATTCATCTTGGGTCGCACCATGTTGTAGCCCAGTTCATCTCACCTTTGTCACTTCTTGAGTCACAACATCTTGGTGGGTTGTCTCACACTTCTTTTTTTCTTGAACAATTACCTTATTCTATAGCTCCTTCTCTTGCAACTCCTATAGCAACTTCTTTTACAACTCCTTTTATAACTCCTCTTGTAGCTCCTTCTTTGTAGCTTTTATAGTTCCTTTTCTTGTAGCTCCTTTTGACTTACCTTCTAATGCAACCCCTTTGTTTCCAACAGATGCACATCCTAGTTTGAGTGGTAGTAGCTTGCATGTTGATTCTCCCACATCATCAAAGAAGGTCATCGACTCAAGTGTTATGCTTGATATAGACTCATATCCTACCTTGTCGCCTTGTCCTCCAACTAAAAAGCTAAAAAAATTATATGATCATACACAAAAGTTTCAACTTGAATGGGCTACAAAACAACCTTGGGCTAAAGGGGTCCTTACTAATGATGGCAAACTTCATATGGTCAAATGGAAAGGTATGTAGCACGATTGACATAAAGTCTTATTTGCTTGCTCCTAAATGGGATACATTGATGAAACATGAAGGTAGGAGGAAGGCATGCATAGAAGGATTTTCCAAAGCTGAAGATCATGAAAGGAGATTGGTACAACAACAAAACTTGTAGACACAAGAAAAATCAAGCTTTGTATTTTGCCCAAGCTCCTTCTACATCTTCCAACAAATCAACAAGATTAATCATTTGGAGTCGAAGTGGAAGAAAGTTCAATTTGCCACACTATTCTAGATCTTGGATGCAAGTGGTCCTATGGTAGAATATGAAAGCAAGAAGGCTTTATAATTTTTCATTAGTGTGTTTAATAACCCCAAAATGCATTGGTAAGATAGTTCAATTTGGATAATGGATGAATTTATTTTTGCTCAAGTGACTAATGTGATTTAAACCAAGGTTTTTTATGTTAACTATATATGTGGCTCTTATGTGTGATGAGGTGAACACCATGGATAAGGGGAGTTGGATCTCCATACTTGCATATGTGATGCAACATTGGGTGAAAGTTCCCATGTTGATTTCTCTTCAAAGGGTTGTTGATGGAACAAAAATTAACAATCTAAATATTGTTATCATGAGGAATTACAAAAGGGAGAGGGTTTGAATTACGCTTCTATAAGTTAAAAACTCCTTTGTTTTGGGGCTAATGGGGTAAGTACATTATAAGGCACAAAATTTGGTGTCATTAATCTTATTGTTTTAATCAATATGGTCTTCATCTTGTAAGGTTGAGTTTGTAGTGTTTGATTGTTTTGATTAAGGTGATTAGATTTTCATGCAAACTTTTATGGGTTCCAATTTTACAAAATCCTATTGCTATAATAAAATTGATTAGAATTTTAATACAAGTTTTTGTAGGGTCTAGTTTTGTAGAATCTTATAAGGTCTAATTTTAGAGGCTTACTATTTTTATCAAGTTGATCATAATATGATGTAAATTTTAATGTGACTTGCTCTAGTTAATGTGACTAATCTTGTAGCTATAATCAACATCAAATTTATTTTGCAAAGTTTAATTAATCACATAGTCTAATCAATTTGGATATTGATATTTGATCAATTTGGTTAGATTTTGATGCTTTGATTTATGTGTTCAAATTATAATGTGACTTCACATCTTGTAGCTATTCTAATCAATATGAAATTGATCTTACAAGGTTTTGTTTTGCAGATGTCTAATCCATGGAAATTGATCTTATTATTTTGGTCAATGTAATCAAAATCTGATGTGATTTTCTACTCTAATCAATGTGATTATTTTAATTGTTCTAATCAATATCAAATTGGTCTTAAAAGGTCTGGTTTTGCAAAGTTTAATCAATGGACATTAATCCTACTATTATGATCAATTTGATCAATCCACACTAATGTTGTTGTTGTTCTAATCAATCTAATATGATGTTTCATCTTTAACTCCTCATAATCAAGTTGTTTATACTAATCATTTTGTTTTGATTTTGCTTGGTTGCAAGCAAATTTGATTTTGCTTGTTGATCCCTTTTGCATGTTAGGCATGTGTTGCATCATTCCTTTGTTAGAAAGCATTGATTCTCTTGTACAATTTGCACAACAACAAGATGTTTTCATTTGTGATTTAGTTGATGTTGTAAAGATTTGCCAAAAGGCAACTTTATACCTTGTACAATGAAGGTTCTTCATTTTTTATTAATAAGTTGTAGGCATTTAGGGGTCTATTGGATTGCACCCATGAACACATCCACTTGAAATGGGTGGCAAATTTGAATGATTTGAATGAAACATTGTCTTTTATTGTGAATAATGAGAAGATTGAGGCCATGCACATGGATCTAATTTCAAAACAATGGACATTTGTGATTCAAGATTCTTTCCAAATTTTGATTTCCAAGGTGAAGTTTAAATGTTTAAATAAGTTGCTAATTCTTAATTCCTATGTTGTTTGAATGTACAAAAGTTTGATTTGTTGCGAATTATGGGCTTCTTGCACATTTAATTTTCTAAAAATTTGGTTGTGTTGATCCATAGGTGCAGTTGCCCAATTGGTCAAGGAATTGGATGACCGCTTCTTTTAATGTGCATTGTTTGATGCCATGGGTATCGTATATCCATAGTATTGGTTATAGCCTAAATGTGACGCCAACTTTGTGAAACACTTGGAGGTGCTAAACGCATGGTATTGCTAACCAAATATCATGGGCATTGGTGAATCAAGATATGTAATTCCTCCTTTGCTTAACCATTTCAACATGGAATGTTCAAGCTCTATATGAAAAACAATTCCAAGGTTGCCATGGAACCACCATTTGACCTCACTCCATTAATTCACATTTGGAAGACCATCAATGCATCCCCAATTTTGACACATTCATTCCCTGAGTATTTTAAATTGGTAGAAATGGCCATTGTTAATGTTCTAGGTAGTGTAGAGGATGAGTGATGTTTCTCATCTTTAACATTTATGAATAACAAGTTGCGGGCTACCTTAGACCTACACTTACCTCTAGTGGTTGGCATGTATAGTTAAAAAATTTATACTTTATAAACTTTTCCATATGCATTTGATGTTTAAATTGGAACAACATATTGTTATGGTGATATTGTGTAGATGATACTTATGTATACATGTTATCTAAATATTTTTAAAGCAAACTAATTGCTAGCTCCTTCATACTTGGTTAATTTCTTGCAATATTGAAAGTTAGATGATGTTTTTTGCTATTTGTAGCTCTCTTGTTTCCATCATCTTAATAAGCCTAATGAAATTGGAACATTTTAGTGTTACAAATATGGATTTCTAATAAATGAGACTCTTGGACAAAATTTTCTTGAATATAATTTTGTATTGATAGCCAGTTTACTTCACATTCACAAGGTGTTGGAGGCACAAAGAGCACATTCCCAAAGTTTCTAATAGCTTAATGTCTACTTCCAAATTTGAGTTGTAACCAGCAATGGCATATATATTTCTATTTGCATTTCATCACCATTAAACTTCACTGCAACACCAAAACCATCACCACTCTCCTACATTGTGCAAAAAATGGTAGCCAACTAATTTCACAATTAGTGTAAATATATAATCACTTAGACTTTACAATCCAACTTCTTATAACCATGTGGGCACTTTTTGAAAAAATGAAAAAAGGTTGGTCTTAAGCGTAAAGGGGGCATGAGCAACAAATTTAAATTTTTCATTATTTGTGATAATAATGGCAAATACATTTCAAGGTCAAAGATAATAAAAGCAGAACATAAAAGGAGGCCGTTAGGGTGTTTTGCCTTTTGAACAATAAAACTACAAGCCAAATCCTTTTTGGACTAATCTTGAAACAAAAAGTAGTTTTAATTATTTCCATGTTTCCATTATGTTAAAATTTTCTTCACTTTTGTCATATGATCATTTGTTTTGGTGGTTGATTGTTTCATCCCCAATTTGTGGGATTTTACAAATATTTTTATTACATATACCAAAACAAACTTTCTCTTTGATTGTTGCACATTAGCATGTTTTAAAAAAGGCATGACCAAAAAATGATATTTCAAAGGTTTCTCTAGTTCCAAAATCTTACAAAATGTCATATTTAAAATCATTAACATTGTGTTTAAATTAAAATCTTTATTTTGAACATAAGTAATTATTTTAATGATTGCATTTTTAATAACTTTTAAATGTATCGTCAAGGTTCAATTGAGAATATGAGTCACTTAAAAAAGTTCAAGATTAATATGTTTAATTGCTAATCAACACCCAAAATTTTCACAACAAATGCAATCATATCGTTATTAACCTTTGACATTTATAAACCAAAGTTTAATGTAACACATAAACATTCTATCAATTCACATATAGCACAAACACTATTATTTTTTTCCATCAAATATGATAAATTTGATTTACAACTTGTTGTGCTCAAAAGGTTTTCATTCAAAAACATCAATGTATGGGACCATTTGTATACATTTAATATTCTCAACAATAATGAATGGCATATAATTTATAAGTATAAAAGAATAAAGAAGAAATTTACAAGTTTATTTTTCTTTTCAAGGTCTTTTTGGAAAGGTCCATTGTACTATTTTTAAAAATAAATTATATATATATTATTGGGGATAAATTTGGTCTTTTATGTCAATTTGGTTTCAAGAGTCTTTTTATTATTATTGTGCATCTCCTTTGGCATTGGAAAGGTAATATAAAGCTAATAGGAAAGTGATGAAAATTAAAAATATATCAAATTTGAATTTAGGAATTATAGTCGTTTCATCATAGTTTAGAACAAGAGATTACAATCTAAAATCAAATCACAAATAATAATTGAACTAATAAACTAGAACAACATTCTCGACAAGAAAAACATTTTTGTTGTAGCCAATGCAAAAACCTCAATGCAAAGTGGCAAAAATGTTCATGAGTCCCCTTTTTGCATGAAAGGGTCTAACTAGGATTGGCCGATGCAAAATGTAAGTTATCTCAATATCTTGTTTCATTTGTGATTTGTGTTATGAATTGTTGCAATATCACCCAATTGGTTGAAAAAGTTTGAGTCATTTTCACTTTTATGATGTTTTATGAGTATAACAATGAAGTGGAGCCCATGAACATACTATTAGGATTCTATATGCTTTGTTTTTTTGAAAGGCTATTCAATGTCATGATTGAATCCTCTTGTTTTTTTCTAACATATGAAATACATGATGATATTCTTTTTTAATTGTTTGTAGAAATGTGACCAAAAATTCAAGGAAAAAAACCGTTTTTGCATTAAGTTTGGTTCCAAATTTGGAATACACTCCATGCATACCTATTTCTATTATTGCGAATTGTTGAAATTCATTGGGAAGTAATTGAGAGTAGTCAATGTGTTTTTCAAACTATATTCTTTGATATGATGTAATTAATGTTCATAATATTAGACTTTATAACAATATTCATTCTTATCATGTATGTTCTAATCCTAAACCCTAAACCTTACAAAATGTTCATATAATTTTTATTCATTGGAATGATGATTCGAAAATGATGTCCAAAGCAATCAACACATGTGATTTGATGGATGCATTATGTAGATTTCACAAGTATTCACCATTCATGTTGTAGTTCTTTAGTTGAAGGAAAAAGATTCACAATCAAACAATATTTGGTCAACATCTAATAGATGTAATGAAAACCATATGTTGGATTGTGTTTGAGATTGATTAATCTCATTTTGTTTTCCATCAAATCTAGACATGCTTAAATTATTGCCTACGGTATTTAGTGACAAAACTTAACCTTATAGTTGTTACATGTCCAATGTTGGTCAACATCCATCATTGTCTCCACACTTTGTATCTTTTGCATTCCAACTTTCTTTCAAAGATATTGAACTTGATTTATGTATAATAAAAGTTGTTTTGACATTTAGAAGGTAACATAATGGCTTTCAATTTGTAGGCAAAGGTAATGCATTCGACTTGTATCCCTTGAGATACGTTGGATAAGTTATTATATATGCTTAAGGATCAGTACAAATAAAAGGATTTTCCATGACAAGATTGATTCATAGAAAAATGTTGAACATGACATATGCTTCAATTCAATTAACAAAAAAAAGGCTGAAAAGTTCAGTATTAGATTCCCTCCCCAATCTGGCCACATGTTTGTACCTTATCTATGCTAACATTTGAAGCTATGAAATCCAATCCAAAGGATAGAAAAAAAAGTGGTGTGGGGTGCATGACTTTCACACAATAATTAAAAATGTAGGGTATAACTTCATCAATCATGCTACACAATCATGACTTCTCATTTTGTTGTATATCCCATTCTATCTAGATTCTAAATATGTTATACACACACAAACACATTTTGACTACTAATGTCCAACCACCAACAAGTGCAAAACACATGAAAAACAAAGAAGACTAACTGCCAACTTTCATCAATCATGTCACACAGCAATGTTGACAGTGACTCGCTCCATTTCATCTCAAAACCCATGTGAATTGTAATATGTTATAACTAATCCCAAAAACACATGCACACACAATGCATTTCCAACAAATTGTCCCTGTCATCAATTAAAGGGCATCCGAATAGGATTGATCCAAAAACACCAACATAAACCCACGTAATAACTGACCCTAAAACATGCACAAACCTAGACAGAGATACCAAAATGCATTTCAAACAAAATTCCTCATTTCCTCATCAAACATTGACCCAAGAAAGAACGATGATGCAAAAACCACCAACAATCAAGAACCAATAGTACTTACTACTTCTACTACCACTCCCATTTACTGTGCCAGACAAGATTATGTGAGATGTTCCAACTATTATTATGTACATACAATTGAATAAGCAGATTATGGCCAAATTGTATGTTATGGCCACAAACCCCATCCCTTTCTCTTTGTATCTTTACCACCCATCTCAGTTGTTGCATAGAGAAAACCAGAGTAATTTCACACATATGATCCATTCCATTCCTAACATGCATCTTTGGCAAGAAGGAGGATTCCATTTGATGGAATTGTGTTCTGCCACTTTACTTTATAGACCTAAATTGGGGAATGACTTTTGTCTCCCCAGCCCTCCCATCCCCAATAGGTACACATTGACAATCTTAGGATGTTGTAATAGCCCAGGCTGTAAAAAGCCTGGTCCCGGTCTTTAGTGTATTTGGACGTTATGTTATAGAGCCTAATTTTGCCTCCACCATGAGACAAGCATTTCGAAAAGCAAAATGCCTTCAGCCCTCTCCTGTGGGCATTTCGCTTTTCAAAACACTCGTCTCTCATTTAAACTTTTTTCTCATCAGGGAACATTTTAAAATAAAAACTGAAGCAGGTTTGTTTTGTGGTCCATAGAGCCCTCAGCAGTGAATTGTGAATTCCCTGGCGGTGGAATTGTGCCTGCCTTGGGTTCGCCTCACATGGGCCCTTATTTGGGTAAAGCCCAAGGCAACAATATGCAAAAATAGTGAGAAACAGAAATTTTCAGACAGCCCATGAGATGACTCAACAAGCAGCCAGGAGGAGGGCCCATTGTTTTTGCCCATACCGAATTAGTTAGAATAGCTGATTTGCAATAAATTTCCCCCTTCCCGAGTGCCGCCCCCAAAGCAAGAGAAGAAAAAGGAAAAAAAATTCCACCGCCTGCCCCACGCCCTGCCCCCATGAATGTTAAAAGAAAAATCTCCATCGCAAAAGAAGTCTCCTGCTTGCCTGCCTCTCTCTCCTGACGACGACGACGACGACGCCGGCGCGCCGTAATTTCATGCTCGCTGGCGCGCACTTCCCGAGGTACACGGTCCTTCGGGAAGATCACCTTGTTTCCGCTTCCTGTTGCCTTCCCCTCGTTTCCTTCTCTCGTCTTCCCTCTCTCCACATTCTTTGGTCCCTTTGATGAAGTGCGCATTGTGGTTTGATAGCCGCCACTGCTGCGGTGCTGCTGCTGCGGCTGCATCTTTTGTTTCCTGTGGTGGCCCATGGTTATTTTTTGCTATTTTTTGGGGGGGACGCCTTGGACTTCATTACCATATTTAGAGTTGCAAGTCTGAATGATTGTGTTGTTTGAGAGTATTTTGCGACCTGAGAGTGATTATGTAGTTTTTTTTGGTTTGGATATCGGGTGTGGAGTTCGAGATTTGGTTTTGGATTTGTGAGCAATAATAAGGAAGGCCTTTGCTCTACTCCGCCGGTTTTTATTTGTGTATTTTGTATGCCTGTGGTTGTTGCTATGAGTTGTTGTGACGACGATGACGACGACAGACAATGTGGAATGGAGGGAGGCGGGAGGAGGAGGAGGAGACGGGGCTGGAAGACCAGCAGGGGTTTACAATGAGTAGTAGTAGACGTAATAGCTCGCGACGCTCGAGGTTTTGAAGGGGGCGAAGACTTATATGCGTTTTTCCGAGAGTCTGAGCGGCCTCTAAAGACGCGGGCGGACGCAAGTCAGAGGAGCTGGTTGCAGCGGCATCCGTGACCAAATTCCAAGCAATTAATCCTCGGATTGGACATAAGAGCTCGAGAGATTTCGAACTCCAGGTCTTTTTTTTTCCTTGAAGAAGCTTGATTTCAGTTTCGCGGCTCCTATCGTCATCGGAAGTAACGGCATCGCGAGTGAGTCCGAGAGAGAGGGGATGGAGTACTATTAGAAAGCAGCATTACGGGTGTGAGAGCGCCGATAGATAGAAGACAGGCTTCCTGACTGACAGACAAAATGGAGACAGATCCGGAGTACGTGAGTGTATCAATTACCGCTGACGAGCTGCGACAAATAGACCAGGTTTTGCGGACCTCAGCTGCTCGCTTGGAGGATCTTTACAGAAAGGTAGGGACTTTGGATTGTCAATGGAACTGGAAGAAGAATCTGTATCTTTTCTGATGCATAATCTGATCAGCATGCAATGCATCAAGAATGCTCCAGCAATGTTTGATTTTTCGTGTGTTTTCTTCTGAATTTCAAGTTTTTTACATGTGGTTCTGGTCATGCTAATGCCAGTCATGGCAAGCAACTGAAGCCTTCGAATGTCTGTTTCTTGGTTGATGGTTCTCTGAAGTTGCTGTGTTTGTTTTTTTCACAGGTTTCAGATGCTGCATTCAAGGACCTGGGTGCTGTCTTTGAGACTCTGCACTGGGACATTCTGAAAGAGACTGGCTACATGAGCTGGTTTGGACTGGCCTTCACATTAGCTGGCTATCTGAGCTCATATTGTCAGGGGGAAGCGAGATCAGGTGCTAGAGACAAATGGTTGAGCTTTAAGGCCCAGACTGATTTCATCGCTGAGCAGCTCGATGAACTGAAGCTTTGTCTAGAGGTGGACAACGATATTTACAAGCTTGCAGCTGGCACTCTGTTGTATTGTTGTGCAGTGATCCGACATATGAAGTCCAAAAACCGGGGGTGAGTATCTATCTGTTTCAGCACATAAATCATGCATCTAGTTGTATTGCATAGGTGAATCTCTTTTGCATAAGTATTTCTCCTCATTTGGGGTGTTTCAAACAAGAATCCATAAGGATTTGCCTGCCAAAACTCCATACTGAAAGCTCAAGTCTGAAACACATTGGATCCCTGTGGCCCATGTGTAGATACCTGTGGAAGATATTATTGACCAGTACTCACATCAGGCTGTGATATGAGCTGGTTTGCTAAAATACCCATGAGTAGTGGGCAAATACAAGCACTCTTGTAGGTACTCTTGAATGTTCAGCGGTTCTGTGGTCCATGTGTTGTTTCTAAGCTGCACCATGGCAAATGTCTGAAAACATTACTTGTGGAGTGTTGGTTGCATGTGACAGATGTTTGTGCTTTGGGTCACAGTCAGCTGGTTCACCTGTGAAGGAGCAGATAGAGAACTCAATAGCAGAACTCAAAGCCTTGCAGGATAATCTCACATTTGCAACTCTTGCAGCCGTTGGGAACCGGGTTTCACAACCCATTAGTCCCCCTGGAACTACAAACCGAAGGTCAGGACTGGAGCTCTACACCGTAAGTGTGGGGTTGGAACAGCATGTCTCCACTATTGTTGAATTTGTGAAGAAGAATGGTGTCTGTCTGGTGGGTATTCATGGGCAAGCTGGTCTTGGGAAAACAACTCTTCTCAATGAAGTTGTTGCTAAGGTTGAAAGAATTGAGAAGCGCTTGTTTGCATCCATTGAGGTAGGTGAGGATCTCCGCCAGATGCAGTCATCACTTTTAGAACAACTTGGAGGTGGTAAGAAGGAAATTACCAGTGTGGCACAAGGTAGAAGTGCACTTCTTTATCAGCTGCGAAAGCTAAAGCAGAACAACAAGGTGGCCCGCATAGCTATCGACAATCTTTATGATGTGCGATTGGTAGGGGAGCTCTTCCCACACAGCTTGGGCAAAGTCCTTCCTGCAAACAGCTGTGTTATCATCACATGTCCATCTCTTGCTATTCTCAGCAGAGTTGATCAGCTTTGTCGGCCTGCAATGCCTAACTATCATTACTTGCCTTACAAGCTGCCTTGCCTGGCCCCACAACAAGCAAAAGCTCTGTTTATCTCTCATGCTGCTTCAGAGCCTGTCAATACCCTCTATTCCATCAACGGGATATTTTCCAAATATGGGGATCTGGCCAATCACTTCCTTCCCTTGTGTGAAGGTCTTCCTATGGCCATTAAGGTCATAGGATCTTACTTTTCCAATCCTGCCAACCGCAATGAGGAGAATTGGACTGCTATAGGGAAACGAATGAAGCAAGTTGCAGAAGAGATGGATACATCTGAAGATCAAATGTTTGCAAAGCTTCTGGTAAGGCTTTCAGCACATCTGCATCTTCAGGGGCTCCAGGATGTTTCTGCCCCAGTATCTGGCTCTGAGAAGCTGATTTTGGGCACATGGTTTGTTTGTTCTGGTTTTGGTTGAAATTTCACCAATCTTTGACATATGTTTTAGTACTTGCTTACATTGGATCACACTCATATTAACTAGTTTTTCACATATGTAGGTCATCTATGAGAAGCTAGGTCCAGCCCAAAAGGAAGCCTTCCTCGACATTGCTGCATTTCTCCGTGGCTGGGACTGGAGGACAGTTGAGCGCATTGTTGGAAAACCACAGCTGGACACTCTAGTGGACCAGGCTCTTATCAATGCAAAGCTCAAGGATGCTGAGAGCACATCTGGCATTGCCCAGTACACTCGCTACTCAGAGAGGCCCTGGAAATCAGAGATGGTTATGATGCACGAGTTGCTGTATGCCATTGCTTGCAGGCGTGCTCAAGGCAATCGTGTTTGTTCAGAGGATCAGACCCACTTACCAGAAAGATTGAAAATGGATGGCCCTGGCATGGTTTGTTTCTCTGCATCTCTTTGTTGTTGGTTCCAGGGATTTGTATCAGTTTGCCTTCAACAGAATTTCATGTATTGCCCAAAGTTGGTACCATACAGGTTGCAAAATCTGTCCATTTGGGTTATGACTGGAAACTAACCAAAGCATTAGATATCTAGTACCACCATCTCTACCAGAGTGTGAATCTGTATTGATCTCTACTGTAGATTCAATGTAGGGTTTGTATTAGCTGAAGCACAAGTTTATACACTGACCACACTTTCTTGCGTTGTGTTGAAAACTAGCACATGTTCAGTATTCCATTTGAATGTGGATACCATTAAAGTAATTTCCCTCTGACATGGGTTGTAACCGGCTTGTGTGTAGGAACTAAAGAACATACAAGGGCTATCTCTAATAAGCTGCAAGGAACCTCTGCAAGGCACGATGCTTGAGAAAATGCAAGGGGCACGAGTTCTGATCCTCCATGATACAGGTGTCAAAGGCTACTGCAACAAGCCCTTGAGCCAGCTGCAGTTCTTTTACTGGGGGCGCAGCAAGGTTGCCCCAGATGTTCGAATCCCCTTCCAGATGGAGAGACTGCGCAAGCTGGAAATGGTCATCCTTCGTGCTGCTGAGATTGACCTTACTATCAAGGTATGGCCCAAAGAGTTAATGCATTACAGGGAATTGGTCCAAGTAGGATCATCAGCATAAAATGCACCTTGTTGAAGAAATGCAATGAACAGACTTTAGTCACAGCTTTCCTATGGATAAATTTGGTTTTATGTGTGCAGTTCCCAGCTCAGCTCAAGGATCTCACACTAATAGGGTGCAACAATATGGATGAATTGCATGAGTGCATATTGCAACTCGTAGGTCTGCTGGAGCTCCACCTGAATGGTTGCAACAGGCTGCATGACTTGACACATGCATTTGGTAAATTGAAACAACTACGACGTTTTCGCTTGGAGAATTGCCTAAGCATCCGGCAGCTACACAAGTCAATTGGACAGCTTGCAAGCCTCCGTGAAATGGATCTCTCAGGCTGCACCAACATCACCACCCTCCCTGCAGAGATTGGCAACATTGTGACTTTGCAGAAGCTGAATCTCATGCTGTGCAAATGCTTGCTACGTCTACCAGCAGAAATTGGATCACTTCGAAGCCTGACCCATCTCAATCTTGGGCAGTCTGGTATCAGAATGCTGCCTCAGGAGATAGGGAAACTCCTTGCATTGGAAGAGCTGTCCCTCTCTGGCTGCGAGCTGCTGGAGAAACTGCCAAAGGAAATTGGGATGCTATCAGGTCTGCTGAGGCTGAATTTGAGCTCATGCACAGATCTCAAAGAACTCCCAAGGGAGATTGGTGCCTTGGGATCACTGCAGAAGCTTTCATTGAACTCGTGCACCTCCTTATCCAGGCTCCCTATTGAGATTTTTGATCTGCTTTCATTGCAGTCCCTGGATCTTGACTACATGAAGCTGCTGGCACATCTGCCGGCAGAGATTGGAAACTTACGCATGCTTCAGCGGTTGTCCCTCAATTGCTGCACCAGGCTCAATCGGCTGCCCCCTGAAATTGGTAGCTTGCCGGCTTTGCAAGTGCTCAACCTTGTTGGCTGCACAGGCCTGAAGCTGGAACTGCCAGCTGAGATCCAAAAACTGGCTAAGGACAATGCAGTGTATGTACATAGGGAGGATGATTCCCTCACTCTGGAAGGTCCCAAGAACCCAAGCTTCAAGCTCTACAGTATGACTTACTGAGCTCCATGTGTGGGAACCTCAGCAATCTCTAGGGGATAAGCGTAGCCATATCAGGGAGCTACAAACAGTGGGTGTGCTCACAACTTTCTTAATTTGAAACTTGACAGCCAGAAATCAATTTTATTACAACACTGGTACTGAAGTATGGAGGATTGCAGATCCAATTTCACAGTCAACATACAACTTATCAACAGTAGCGTGTTTCAGCAAGTGGGGAGTTAACAGAAACAAAACATGGTGGGTGGCTTGCATCATGGCCCGTGCTCTTTGAACTTAGCCCCCAGCCTCTGCTTCTCATCCCCCTCCCTGCAGAATGCGGAGTCCAAGAGGAGCAAACAGGAGCAATTAACCCAGTGAGAGAAACCTTGTGAAGCAGATCATTTGCAGGGTGCAAACAGCAGGGGTAGTCAAATGGATAATTTTTGGGTCTCAAAGACTCGACTGGAGGTTGTTCACTTGTACTTAGGTAAGATGCCAGAACATACACAAAATTCTAACCAGAATTTTTCTCATTCCTAATGTTGAAGTTGATGCTGTAAGTTTGTTTATGGAACTGCACTGCGTGACATGTAAGATTACTTGCATCTTAGTTTTGAAACATTTGCCTGAAGTTTGATGCAAGAATTCTGAGGAAATGACTTGTGAAAGGAATGCTCCTCTTACAGTCTGCTGCTCTTCACATCTCCATTCAGAAAAAAGCTCCCAAGCAAGGTAAGGCTTCTCACAAATTGTAACTTGTGGCCTACTTGCCACATTGTGAGTCCTGCAAACAAATCTTTAAAGACTCTGTTCAACATGCACCTGGAGTAAAAGTTTTTTTTTCCCATGTTAATTGGTACTACCAATTGAGCATCTCCAGCAGTGCTAAGTATTCGAACCTGCAAAAGTATTTCTCACATCCAAGTTTTAGTTATTTACTTTGTTTGCAACCCCAACCTATGAAACTGAAGCCAGGACCACAAATATGTGGGAGACTACTAATGGCAAAACCACCTGAACCAATCATTATGATTTGCACTTTTCATCAGAGACAGGGAGCAGCAGTGTTATCACATTTATTACACTCTAATCAGTTTTGCAGTGCCATTACCAATCTTAGGAGACTCTGCAAAAATGATGGGCTAAAACCACTTTGCTGAGCCAAACCAGCATATTTGATCTTTTTTCATCCAATTTTAATGTGCAGGGTCACATACTGAGCCGCTGGGGACACTCTGATGTCTTCACTAATACACGTGATGAGTAATAGTAAAGTTCCAAAGAGCATCTGAGCACAAAATATCCCAGGAATCAAGATCATTATGACTCTTCATGAAATTCTTGGACATCCAGTGCTCCGCGTATCATTTATTCAACACTATATTCAAAAATGGCTAATCTTATATTCTTGAAGTTTGTACATAACTGAAACAATTATTGGTGCTAGCCCACAATCTATACATTCACCAAAAAAACAGGAACATTTTTTTTATGTTTTGCTTCACTACATCTCCTTGAGTCCTTGTATTATTTCAAATCCCATTTTTCAAACTCAAATTAAAACACCCCAAGTTTCATCTTCCTGGTTCCAATCAGCCGTGGTCCATTTCAAAATTGACAGAAGGTTGTTAGTGCAAGCCTTGACGTAATGACTTTGATGACAATTTGCCTTCAGTACCTCATTGGATTATCTCTGATGGACTGGACACTGTGAAGTCGTTAACAGCAGACATATCTTATTCTGCCTCTTTTTGACCTAGTTCCCCTTTACTATCAGCAGCCTGGTACAGAATCAGCAGCCAGGGCTGATTTTGCATCC
>Ga0209208_10005816_pt1 | contig 17087 bp, 14 predicted proteins | sample S1TSphfallax_3_FD_187694 | JGI IMG/M metagenome (GOLD analysis project Ga0209208, IMG submission 187694) | Host-associated microbial communities from peat moss isolated from Minnesota, USA - S1T2_Fd - Sphagnum fallax MG (SPAdes) (version 2) | ecosystem: Host-associated > Plants > Peat moss >...
AATATTATATTTTATTTTATTTTATAAATTTTTGGTGACATAGCTGAATGGCAATCATCCACAAGTTGATTTAGCCAGATATGGCTACAATACTAGATATGAAAATAAATAAAATTTTAAAAACCAGAATCCTCCTATATTTTTGGCTACCTACTGGAACTTATCGTGAAAATCTGCTGAACAAAATGCAAGGCAAGGGTGATGTCAGCACCTACACTAGTTAAATAAACCCCCCCCCCTTTCTCCAAGAAACACTTTCTTCCCAATTTTTTCTTAAATTTCAGTGACGAGTAATTGGAATTGGTATATCGGGCAATTATTTTTTTGGAATCCTTCATATGGTATGGTCGTCCTGAGACCATTCCAAAGACAATTTTTAAAAATAATTATCTCATTTTCAAGCCTAATTATTTCATTTTTCTAAATAAATAATTTCTTTTTTTTCTATTAATTTTTCTAATAACTATTTCTCACCTTTTCCTAATAACTACCTCCATTTTATAATTATCTCACTCTTTTCCTTTATCCACCACCAACATGAATATGCAAAAATAAATAAAAATTAGCATGAGTCCTTTCATGTCCATGAAATGTATATTAATTTAAATTAAATTTGAAAACCATATGAAAACATAAGAAAAAAAAAAAAAAAAAAATTGATCATCACTGGTAGTGCACAGGAGCCAATGTTCAACCCAAATCCAGCATTCCTATTGGTGCAAAAGTTGAAATCAGCCCCCAAGGGCATTATACTAGGAGTCAAGGGTGAAATAGAAAAAATATATGTTTTCAATCTGCTCCAAGTTACTAATAAAAATAAATGCTGAACTTTATTGGCCTTGTATTGGCCCCCAAGGCAGAAAAAAAAAGGATACCATCTAATTTGTGAAGCCAATTTGCAACCATTGGGGGCCAATTTTTCAGCATTTATTTTATTAGTAACTTGGGGGCAGATTGGAAATTATTTTTTTCTATTTCAGCATGGACTCCTAGTATAAAACCCTTGGGGGAAAAAAAAATTAAAAAAAATTAATTATATATATATAATTCTTTTTTTGCCTGATTTCAACTTTTGCACCAATAGGAATGCTTGATTTGAGTTGAACATGGCCCATGACTCCTAGTGTAAAGTGGGCCTTATTTTGTGAACATCTCACTCCTGCATAGGGTGCAATCGTGAATAGAGCAACCAGCAAATTTTATTATTATTATTTTATTTTATTTTATTTTCCCCGGCATGAAATGTGTTCATACAGAAAAAAATTCCACCATTTGTTGGGGTTTCAAAATTTTATGCCCCCATTAAAATAATTTTAATTAAATTAATTTTTTAAAAAATTAATTTTTTTTATAAAAAAAAACATTAAATTGGTTTGAACACTTTGTCAAGAAACTTGAGGAGCAAGCAAGTCTCCTTCGTCTCAAGGAAAAGTGCAAAAGCGCACTCAAAAGCATCACACTTTCAATCAGCTGAACTGGACACGAACCATGAGTGTGGCAATTTTTGATAGAAAGGGCATCAAAAAGGGAGCCAGCAATTTTCCATCTCTTGAGGTGCTCATTGAGCCACATTAGTAACTCCTTGGCTATCAGGCATGCCCACCACGTCGCCCCCAAAAAACCCAAAGCAGCAGCTTGGATCAAGACCATGCATGCATGCATCAGTCCATGGTTTAGGGTTTAGAGTTTAGGGTTTAGGATTATAGTGTCCCAACCACTCAAAAAATGTCCATCCAATAATCCTAAACCAATCTATCATGTCGTAGAATGTAATGTAGAATGCACATCGTAATTTTTATTGTTCACCAATTTTCTCATGATGATCAAGAAGCACAATTCATGTCTATCATGTCGTAGAATGTAATGTAAAATGAACGTCATAATTTTTATTGTTCACCAATTCTCATGATCAAGAAGCACAATTCATGTGTTAGAAATGAAACATCAATGAAACATCATTTCTTTGTTACTCAATTTTTCATGAATGATAAGAGCACAATTCATATTTTAAAACCACACATAATTTGTTTTCCCCCGATTGTGATGATTGACCATAATTCCATGTATAGAATGAACATACTTTTTTTGCTCCAAAAATTTCATGATCAAGAATCATTCCCTTGTAAAATCAACATAATTTCTTTATTTCCCAAATTCTCATGATTGAGCACAATTCACTTGTAGAATGAATGTAATTTCATCATTTTTCTTCGATTTGCCAATTCGTATGATCAAGCACAATTCATGTGTAGAATGAGCATAATGTATTTGTTCCCCAATTCACATGATCAAGCACAAGTCATGTGTAGAATGACCATAATGCATTTGTTCCACAATTCACATGATCAAACACAATTCATGTGTAGGATGACCATAATGTATTTGTTCCCCAATTCACATGATCAAGCACAATTCACTTGTAGAATGAATGTAATTTCTTTTTTTTTGTGATTCCCCAATTCACACAATCAAGCAAAATTTGTGTGTAGAATGACCATAATGTATTCATCCCCATTTCACATGATCAAGCACAATTCATGTGTAGAGTGAACGTAATGTATTTGTTTCTCAATTCTCATGATCAAGCACATTTCAGGTGTAGAATGGACATAAACCTGTCATTCCTTAATCCTCATTATCAATGACAATTCATGTGTAGCTTAAGGTCCATAGTCAATCTTCCTAAGGGGGTGAAATTTGAATGTTGCTTGATTTCAAAAGCATTGTTCCATGAGCAACTAAATTCTATTTGTATTTTAAAATGTTTCATAGCCATTGATTAAATTTTATAACCTAAATGCATTCACAAATATGTGTATTTGCAATTATTTATAAACATTGGTTTAGAAAGGCATTTTGGTTACTCCAATCTTTTGTCTTTGGTTTTGTTTTTTTAAGTTTGTAAGTTGGCAAGGCATAAGGGCAACAAACATGTCACATTTCATGGCTGAAAGCATGGTGTGTGTCATATAATATGATTAGGTATCATGTTATACACCACCAACAATGCATTCATTACTAATATACAAGCTTATAATGTTAAGGTTTTTTAATATTCTGAGGGTGAAACAAATTTTTGAACCCTATTTATGTACCCTATTGAAAAGGCTAACTGCTTCACCAAAAGTGCAACCTTGAAGCAACCATGTTGCCATGCTTTGGCAAACTTTCAAGTTTTGCACATGGTTTTTTTCATGTTTTTTTCAAATGTGGTACATATTGGGTATTTTCCACCAAGAGAACCAAGAAACATGTATCATGATTCATATATATTTTAAATGGTGGCAAAAAATTATTGTACAATTTGGTATTTTTTCTCAATTCTTACAACAATTCTATCTTATTGGTTTGATGAACTTTAAATAAATCTTTCTACAAACTAGAACCATATGATTGCCATTCATCAATCAATAATCATTGAGTGCTACTAAGCACATGCACACAAGAAGTTTTCATTGTGACATGAAAATAAAGGGATTTGAAGCCAATCAATTCACCAACATTGTGAAAAGCAAAGCTCCAACATATTTGTAACGTTGTGGAATGTTTACTCAATATGAATAGAAATTATCTTTTTTCAAACATCATAATCCATGGAGTTGTTGAATCACTTTAAATGATTTAGAACAATGATGTCATCCTTGTTTTTAAGTAGTGCTTGAATTAAATTTTTGCATATCATATCTCCCAGGGAAGTCACTTCCATTTTATTACAAATGGTGTGCAAAAAAAATATAGGGTATAACTTATTGAAAAAATACATCATTTATAATTTATTTAAATGTAAATAGGGCGGCAATAATTCATTTTGAGAATAGTTTTAGAATATATTAAAAATATACCTAGAATATGCTAAGAATATATTATTATTTTATAGCATATTAAAAAGATTCCTTTTGTCTTAAGTGCTTCCTAAAATATACAAGGAGTGACCTCCCCAATCCTTAAATACAATTGATAGATGTTTTCTATATATATATATAGAATTTATTATAGTAACTTAATGAAAAGAATTGCTCTAAAGGTGCAAGCTTCAATTTTGGAAATATCGAATACGATGAGATCAAAAAAAAAAATTCATGACTTGTTTTCTTGAAAATTATTTATCTCCACACATTAGTCACAAGTACAATATGATGTTTCCATAATGAATAAGATTGAGTATGTGATCAACAATCAAGGATTACAAACAAAACCAAACAACCAAATTCTTTTATTAATTTTTTTTTTAAAAAAAATCTAATATTACAAGGAAATTGTTATGTTTTTCTTTCGATGTTCTTTAGCAACCCACATCAAATGTGAAGTCTTGAAGTTTTATATACTAAGTAGCATACTTTTAAAGGATTTATCATGCACAACATGATAATTGATGACAACGAATGCAATGGGCCACTTTTCTTTGAACTTGTTCACTTTCTAAATGAACTAAACAATCAAAAGGAGATACTAAAATTGGAGTTGGAAAATGAATTTGGGGATGAAAATTGTGCCCACATTTGGAAAAGAAATATTCATCTCATTAGAAATGGACCCCCAATTTTACATGGGAGTGAGTTCCATACATATATTTTGAAAGAAAACAAACCTTATTGAAGCCATGTGTATGGGCCAAAAGACCCCCCTCCCATGAAAATGGTTATACATTGTATCAAGCGTCACAAAGAATTGGGACATTGAAGAATTATGTAACACAATCCCAACACAAAAACATGTTTAGACACAACTTGTGTCAATTGCAAAAAACATAATTCTTTTGAACTTTGCACCCCACACAAGCTTAGGTGTCCTATGATGGTTAAAAAAAATTCTCTTTCAATAACTCATGCTCAAATTGTCTCCCAAATGCAACAATCACCATCTAGCCCAACCCTTCACAAACCACCTTGGGATTTTTTGTAATTTCTCATGATATTCTTTAATAACTAAAATAGAAAAAATATATATTAAGACTTGGAATTATGAGAATTGATTCATACCACAATGGCACAAGACATACAATTCCATGGTCTTGCCTTCCACTAGCTAATGACCTTTTTAATCAATTGAATTAATAAGATATAATAAGTCAAGAAAAAAATTCCTCTTAGTTGGTTGTCATTCCATGACATTATACCAATGTAACATACTATTTTTATTTCAACCTTTGCTTTGGTGTTGTGACAAAAGCACAAAAGAACCTAAGGCTTGACTTTCAATTACATGGGAAATAACCACATGATTTCAAACAAAGTCCCATAACGTCACTAAGGGCATTGAATTTTCCTTTTAATGGGAAAGAATGTCATGGTCCAACTTGGGTGTCTGACCAACTCCCAAGAAGGACAACAAAATGTCCTTCGTGGGTTGAAAGAAGTAAAACGTTTTTGAGTAGAAATGGGCCATAACCAAAATTTAAGTCTCATCACAAGGGGAGTGGGTCAAGGGAGTGTCCCAAGATTAGTGCATATTCATATGTTTAATCATATATGTCGTTAGGTGTTCAACATGATCACAATTGTAAAAATCATGGAATGGCATTTATGATTATGACTACATTTGTGACTAGACGGTAAAAGTGACAAGTTTAATTCAACTAATTAGTCATGTAGTCATGTGTAGTTACTAATGGGCACACATGATTACAAATGCAATCACATATGTAGTAAAAAAACTAAGGTTTTATCATGGATGTATAACCTAATTATAAACTTTCATAGTCATTTAAAAAATGATTTTGAACATCCATTCTTGGTAGTTCTAAATAATTAATCATTTAGCCTTTTAATAAACTATTTGATGCCTAAAGGTTGCATATAAATATTTTCAAATTACTAATTTGTGTTTTGAATCATCATTTAAGCAAATAACCCTTTTAAATAAATCCTCGCCTTAACCAGATTTATGTCATTTATTTCATTCAAAATTTGGAAGCATTATGACGTGGGCCCATAACATGTAGAAAAATTAAATATTATCCAATGTACATGTAGAAAAAATAAGTTTCAAGAAAATGTAGTGCTTAGGTGTTTTTATTAATTGTTACAACAAAATGATATAACAATGTACATTGTGAAATAAAAAACAAAAGACACATTACCTTTTTACAAAGCTATCCATTATGTAGGAATTTATAAGATTCCAAATTCACAAAGAAGCTAATGAGACCTTTATGTGCTCTTGGATTCCCTTAAGGATGCTTGATAGAAATAGGTTATCAAATTATTTTGATATAAATAACATGGACATGAAAAGGCATATGTTCAACTTCAATGTGTTTTCTCATATCCATATAGACTTGAGTAGGGAAAAGGAATGAGGTAGTTATGATTAGAAGAGGTAGGTTTCAATGGCATAGACAAAACACACATAATCTATTTGTGATATAAATGCATACTAGGAATTTAAATAAAATAGATTTGTAATTTTCAAATTAAATTAATTAAATAATTTTAGTATTTAAATAATTTATTTGAATTATATACATTTAAACTGTACTAATTATTCATAGTTTATGCATTTATTTTTAAGTGATAGTTTGAACATTAATTTGATAATTTTATGTAACAAATGAATTATAATATGTAAAAAACACAAAAATAACCCCAAGGGTGATGGTTCGTTAGTATAACCCCTTTTAAGCCCCTAGATGACAAAAAGGTATAGAGTTCAAATTAGCGTTGGGTGGTTTTCATTGGGACCCCAATTTTCAAATTAATTTTCACATGGAAAATCAAATAGTATTACCAAAGGTGATAACCAATTTAAGAACCAAACCAATAGTTCCCACTTGGGTGTGAACCAAACCTAATGAGAACTGGGTATCAATTTGTTTTTAAATTGGAAAATTGGGTTAGTTCTACAAGGAGATTAGACCTCGGTTCTTAGGTTAGATTAGGCATAATAGTTAGTAAGTAGATTAGGGTTTAGGTTAGTAATTAATTTATGTGAGTTTGTAGGCAATGACACCCATTGTATAAACCCCTTTCAAGGTTCTTCTTGTTGATCTTTGCATTGTTCCTTTGCATTTCCCTTTGCATTTTTTTTAATTTTGTTCCTTTGTGTTTCCCTTTGTGCTGCAAGTGCTTTTGGTTCATTGCGTTGCTGCTAGTGTTGTAGGTTTGTTGCGTTATTATTGGTGTTACTAGTTGATTACATTATCAATTCTCCATGTTGCCAGTTTGTCATGTTACTTTTGTTGTTATAGGTTCATTGCATTGCTAGTTTGTTGCATTGTAAAACCTTTTTTGCCATCACCTTATAGATGATGAATTGGTAGTCCTTCATGGTGCTTTGTGCCTTCAACTACTAAGTACCCACATCACTATTTACCCCCCTCCTTTACTATTGTTGTTGGTTTGTCACATTGCTAATGTTGGTGATGGTTTGTTGTGTTACTTGTGCCATGGTGAAGAACTACCCCTTCCCATTACCTTGTGTAGGTGGTGGAACTCCACTACAATTGGAAAGAAGGTGGAAAAATAATTCAATATTTGCATATGTTTGAAAAAAATTTGAGGAATTTTTTAATAATTTGTAAATCTTTTGGTAAATGTTTGCATTTAAAATTATTTTACAACGAATTTTTTTGGTCTTTTGGTTTATCATACATTTGTTTGGTTTTTTTTCCATCTAAGACTTGCATTTTTTTGGTGAAAATTACAAATGGTTCAATTTTTTGAAAATGAAAATATGATGAATGAAAATACATGTGAAATATTTATTCATAATGTAATGGAAGAAAAATATGAAATAAACCCTAGTCTTCAAATTGAAAGTAGCCAAAACCCATAGAGTGAAAAAAAAATAATGGAAAAAAACATAAAAGGATTGCATGTTCAAAAAATAATGGGGAAATTACATGGTAATTTTTTTATATATTTGGTTTTTTTTGTGTGAATAATAATAAGGATGTTGATGTTAAATGCCCACAAATCATGAAATGTATTTTTTGTTAAAGTGGTCCAATTTTGTTTTGTAATTTCAAAACCCAAGTAAGAAAAGGTCTAATCATATACAATATAATAAATGGAATAACATCATTGAAAAAACATGTGAATGCAAACCATCGTATAATTGAAAATTTGTTTGAAGAGGAAATAAACAATCCATTAAAAGGATAAGTGGAAAGACAACCTGCAAAAAAAATCCATCTGGCAATGCAATTGTTAATTTTTTTGTTGTTGAAAAACCTTTCCATAATGATGATATGCAACAAAAAATGTTTCTTGAAGATATGGGCTTGTTGATTGTCAAAAATCATATACACATGCAATTTGTGGAAAGTCTGCGGATGAAGTGCTTATGTTTGCATTTGTGTACAAGATTGGTTTTTCCTTCTAGAAAATGATTTTCATAAAAGATGCTCCCTAAGTTGGTAAAAATAATAATAAGATTGTATGTAATACCAACTTTGGTTGAATGTAATTTTGCAACAACAAGTTTTTATCTTTGGATGTCAAAAGGAGCACATGACATATTTGCCTTTGTGATTAATTTTAAAAAAACTAATTGGTAATCAAAACATGTTATACTTTGTATTTTTGAAGTTGTGGATACTTTTGGCAAAACTTTAGCCAAAACCTTGATTGAGTTTTTAGAAATGTATAACTTAATAAAAAATAAATTTGCTTATGTGAAAAATGAAAGGTTTAATTTGAACATAATGACTTTTGCATTAAGATTAATTGTAAATTGTGACCTTTTGGGTTTAGAGGAAAATCATCGAGACACTTGCCTTGGGCGTGCATTTTCCAAGGCCTATTAATATGGTACAACAAATGAATTTTTTGGTAAAGACTTGACATATGTTTCTATTAAGATTGCACAAAGAGATTTGCAAAAGTGTATAACTTAGCCAAAACAATATGGGGAAGGTGGACAACAATGGACCAAAACATGTGTTGAATCTGGTTTGGCCCCAAGGAAGTTGAATGCACTAGTGAAGACAAAGTAATTTCTTTATTCAATGTATTGTTGCAATATTGAGAAAAAATATATATTGTAGTTTTTATAATTGGTTTCAATTAGTAAGAAGCTCTAACAATTTTTATTTTTTTTGGCATATTTGTAAACAAAATTATCATTTTTCAAAAGGCATTACAATTTCAAAAAACAATTGTTCTCTATTTAACATGTAGAGTCCGGTTAGGATGACTACATGAATGCCTCCTCCTTTGACATGGTATATCTTTCAAATCATTGTTGATGTCCTCTCCCTTGTTGTCTTTGCTTGTGTTCTTAATCAATTTAGAAGTCATTGGCTATTAAGTGATGCTTTAAATTCTCTCATCTCCATTTGTTTGAAATTGAAAAAAAAAATTTAAATTTCAATTTTTTTACAATTTTATGCAAAAGGAATTTGTTGTTGCTCTTGAATTATGGCTTTTGACCTCCAACATCAAAAAATAAGTTTGTGATGTTTTAGATTCTGTTCTTTTTTTTTTGAGAAAATATGAAAAAAAGAAGGCTCATAAAATGTTGTCTTTGATGTTGGATATTAGCTTCAAAAACTTAAGTTTAGTGCCTTAATTTATTGGCCTTGAATAAGGCCATTGTTGAATAATATGATAAAAAACCTTATATCCCATGTTGTTAAAATGCTACCATCATTTGCACCTTTTGTTTGAAAATGCCAATGTTGACCAAGGTGTTGGTGAAGATTGTGCAATTTCGACAATTTTTGGAACGACAACAAACACAAATGAACTAGCAAAAATGTTTGTTAGCAGGAAATCTTTGATTTTTAGGAAGTTTGAAATGGATGCAAAAGATGTCAAATGTTGTTTTTAATGGTGAGAGAAGCATGAATTGATGTTTCCTATAGTTGGATTCCTTGCCCAATAGATCTTAAGCATTGTTGCTTCCCAAATTGAAATTGAAAGGAGTTTTTCTTTGGGAGGAATACTTATTAATACTTCTTTAGGAGATGCCATTTGCAATAAGACAATTTTAACAAATAAATTTTTGTTCACAAAAATTGGCCTAGTGGTCCTTGGATTAGTTGTAAACCCTTTTTTAGTTTAGTGGAGCTAATTGAAACTAATGTAGACTTGGAGGAAAAGTTAGAAGAATTTGAAGGAACATTTGAAAGGGATGAGATTTTGGAAATATAGTTTATTGTAGAAAAAAATGTGTAACATTTCAATCATTTTTTAGACAATTATTATTATTATTATTATTTTCAATTTTTAAAAATTGAATGTTTTTTTTAAATGAATATAAATTTGAGATCCAAATTGTGAAAATTGGATATGAAAATTGACTATTATCACATTTGTGAGAATCACCATGTTTGAGAACCAACTTGATTATGATTTCAAAATACTTAATGCCCTGGTTGGTTATTGTAAATCTAAATTATTTTAAAAAATAATAATTAGGCTAGTTCTCTCAAGTGTTGGGAAGAATTGGAACCGATGGTTTCTCATAAAAGGGGAAATAACTACCCAACACTTGTTCAAACTTAGTGGTGTGTAGGTGAAATTCATCTTGACCTTTTACCAATTAGCTTGACTTGGGGATGCCAACTACTTGTTAGGTTGAGTCTATTGTTGTGCTTTTAAAAAAACAAACAAAAAAACATGACTACATTTGTAGTTGTATGTGAAGCAAATGACTACATCATTCCATATAATTGAACTTGGACTTCATGTTGATACACACTAATAGTGACCATGAATTGATGAAAAAGATGAATTGATTTTGTAAAAATTAAGTTCCATTTGAACGATTTAATATTAAATGAATTCGCATTATGCAACTTGAATTGAATGCAACTCAGTTGAATTTGATTTGAATTAAAATTCCTAAATTGGATAAAATTCAAATTCATATTGAATTGCATTTGGTTGAATTGAACCAAATTCAATTCAATTCAATTCAATACAAATTGATTGAATTCAAACCAATTTTTATTGTACAGTGGACCTGCCTTCAAGTCCATCAACCACTCCATTGCACCATTCTAAGCTAAATCCAAGCTGATACATCTTCAAGTCCAAGTGCTATTATGAATCTTTGCAGTTCACTACTTCTGTGAATTCTGCCTCCGCCTTCCAGTCAAATAAACCCACCTTTCATCATATGATTTTCATTTGCAGTTATCCTGCAAGTCACCATCAAGCCTACCTTGACAATTCATTCGATATCTTGATTCAGCACCGATTTCTATGGTCTTTCAGTGTTTCACATTTGCCGAGAAATGCTTTGGTAATCCACCAGTGATAAGAAGAATGCGATTACTACTGATTGCATGTCACATCTCATCTGCGTTTTAAGCATATGATAGTTAATTGTGACAGGGCTATTTGGGTATAATCTGCACAATTTGGTCTTACAAAGTACTGCTTCCATCATGCATATGTATTGCATATACTCTCTCTGGTATGATTCTTACAAGCACCCACCCATACTACATATCTTTGAATATATGATGAATTGTGTCATTTTCTGCTGAGGTTTGGATATTTCTTTGCTTTGTTACATCTCGAGTGCAAGCAAATGTGACTGACCTTCACATATATGGTGCATTTTTTGATGTGGTGGAACTGATTTTGCTTTGGGCTTGTAGGATGTAGCGGTCAATGTTCTGCAAACTTTGATTCTGTAGAAGCACTTCACATCTCTCTGAAGGTACTGTCCTGCCTGGAATAAATATACCACTTTAACTTGCAGTATGATGGCATGAAGCCTTTTGTATCCATAAGCTCCTGCCTGCAACAACACCTTCTAGTTTGTGAATGATTGAGGATTGGGTCAATTTACATTTTGTGTTCAATTGGGTAGATAGATTCAGGAACTACTAGTGTTAAGATTCAAGAAGATGGCAAAGAAGCTTGTCATGTAAGCCTGCTGTATCGTCCTTCCACATCTCTCCTTTACCAGATACATGTGGAGGTGTATGTTGACTTGTGAAAATCGGTGGTTCACTTTGCCACTTAGAACTGATAGCTAATTAATCACTCTATCTAAGTGATGTGCAGGATGCAAAGATGAGGAGGTTAGGCAGCAATGTTTCAGAAACATGAAGGGAAAGTGGTTGATACCTCACTGCAACATGAGGTAATACTCATCACATCCCTAGCCGACAAACGTCATGTAAGCAGGAGTCTAGATGTGCTTGAATATGTACTCTTAGCTTTGTTGCATTGTACAAACAGGAAGAGTAGTGCACATCACAGGGTCCTAGTTGAAGCCAGTCCTTCATTAGACACTATTGAAGGTTCAAGCACATTCATTCCTGGAAATGCAGCTAAACCTGCATTGACATCTGGATCCAACTTGCCAGGAGGCAAAGTTTCTGAAGGCCACATCTGAGGTTCTATGAAAGGAAAGAGTGTTTGTAGCTGCAGGAGAAAATCAAGGTCCTGATTTTGACCTGCTGTGGCATCCTCTGATGGAACAGTAAATGTGCAATTGAGCAATCAATAGGGTTTGTCCGAGTCTCCATCCTGTTCATCTTCACTAGTCTGCACATCAAAAAGCAAGAGCCATAAAACAATCTAACCTTGTACCATCCTTAGAAACCTCCCACCAAAGCCATTTTTTCACATTCGCTCACTACATACACATGTGAGCCTGATATCTATGAGATTGAAGAGAAATTTCCACAACAATTCAAAGGTAACATGACAAAAAGTGCTGTCATAACCTTACAAGAGTTGCTAACAAAGCATTAGATCATCAACTTAATCATGAGTTGCAGTGACAAGCTGCCATGACTATCCACTAACTTCATGAGCTCCTGATGGAAAGTGTAGATAATCATATGATAGCAATTTCCCCAAACTTCAGGCAAACCACAATACAAAATCTGTGTCCTGAGTTTCCATTGCAATCCCAGAAGCAACAGGAAGACTCAGTCATGATGTTGGCTAGCATTCAAGAGCCAGCTAATCAAAAAAGTATATTAGTCTTGAATAACCCTTTCACAGATGTGAGCCTTTACCTCAAATCCCTGGTTGAAAGGATGGGTTGCCACCACTTGTTGAGGGCTCAAGGTCATATTCAGAATCCTCTTCAGAACCTTGGTTACTACTGCCACCTGTTGCCTGCTTCTGTCTTGCATTCCAAGCCAGCCAATAAAGAGCATCCTGTATCAATAACCTGGACCTATCTTCCAGCTACAAAAAGAGTACTCACTAACAGCAATGACTCTACCTAGCTTCTAAGTCCTACACATTGGATGTGAAGCTCAGTCAGGTATCAAGCCACCCCCTTCCTCCAGATATCAGAAAGAGATCCAAACCCAAACAAACATTACTTGTTTAATGGCGTTCTCAGGTTGGAGCAGTGTGTCAGCCTCCATGGTTTGGTCTTCTTCACCCAACACGGGCTGTGTGCTAGCTTGGCTAGAGAAGCTCCTGAGGGCTTATCTCTGATGAAAGGGAGATGGCTGATTGTTTCAATGGTCTGACTGGCATGATTCCTGAGGCATCTGGCAAAGCACTGGCAGATCAATTGCCATGAGTCCCCACAAAGCAAGCTGCCGCTGCTCGACAGCCAGCTGAGCTTGCACCTGTTGCTGTCATCTCAGTTTCTCCAATTTCTCCTGAGGGTTCATGTGCTTGAGCTGCTAGAGAGACATGGTGCTGGCATATCTCTTAGAGGCTGCAGATGATTTGGGAGTTGTAGCTCTTCTTTTTAAGGGCAATATATATAGGCCCTGCTGTTGCAACATCTGGGCATGCAAAATATTAGGAGGCAAAAGCTGGCAGGAGATGCACCATGGAAGGTGCATAACCAGCAATCATGTAAGGCATTATAGGCTGCTGCAGATCTGAAGCGTATCCAAGGTGACTGTTTGGTGATGGATCCGGCTGCCTGGGCAGAAGAAGCAGCTGATAATAGGCCATGGGTTGTGGTTGTTGAAGCTCCTGAAAACGCAGGTGAGGCATTCCTTGCACTAATTTCTGATGCTTTGAATGCTTCTTGCACTTCTGTTCACTGAGTTTTATGGTTCACAGCATGTCTTTGTACATTGTGCACCAGAAAGAGAATTGAATGTAAGATTGCATGGCTATCAAAGTAGAATATGGACATCATGTAAAATGTACCTGAGCAATGCTTGCTTGCGTGCTTGCTTTCTTATATTCCAAGAGACTGAAGGAAGATGATGGCCCAGAATCATCTTCTGATGCTTCAACAGCTGCTGTGGCAGTTACGTGATCCATGTTCTGTGGGAAAGTAGAGATTTCGCTAAAGGTTTGAAGATGGAACCTCAAACCCTAAAACCTTTTGTTCTTGTACTCGTGGGCTAGATGCTCGGTGTAAGGTATTATGTTCGGTGATGGGCGGCTGCTCTTCTTCTTCTTCTTTCTTGCTTGCTCATTTCTAAAACCCTAACAACGGAATTCTTGCTGCAAAGCAGCATTTCTCCTCATTCACAACTGCAGGAAGGCTTTGTGCTGTGAAATTTGTGTTATCAAATTGAAGGAAGGAGATGGAGGAGCATTTCATACTCAGAGTGCCACAATCTGTGGCTGAGAGGCTGGAACGAGTACTCAATGAAGATCCTTCATGTGCAAATGATCAATCTCTTGATTTGTCTTTCCAAGGTGCGGTATTTCTAATTCCATTTCTCTATTGAAGGTGAGTTTTTTTGTGAGTAAAAGCTCTGGAATATCTATCTCTTTAAAGCCCTAAGTAGGGTTTTTACATTTCGTACCGCATGAGTCGAGGGAGGTGTGCAGCAGCAGCAGCTGTTTAGTATGGAAATCACATATCGAGTGTTGTTTTGTTTTGTTTTCTTAATTGTGCGCAGAGGATGGACGGACAGGTATATTTGTGATAGGAAATGATAGCTTCCCTGCAGCATTGCTGGATCTTCCTTGTGTAGTCGAATCTTACAAGACTTATGACGACAGTGTTCTGATCAAGGCAGCAGATGTTGGGCAGGTCTCTGCACCCTGTTTTTTCTTCTTTTCTTGTTGAACACAGGCCTCATCCCCCTCCCTCATACTTTAAAAAGGGCTAACCTTTTTGTGTGGAAGAGCAGCTTGAAGAGCAAGTTTTTGTTTCATTGTCACTTTGCATCCCTTGTTGATCTGAAACGGCACTGGCTTGCAGATGATAATGGTTAGAGAACCAGAAGAGCCAGCTCCAGAAGGTCCAGAGTACAGGCATGGTTTAACTCCACCTATGCGAGATGCCAGGCGCCGGCGCTTTCGCCGAGAGCCTGACCTCAATGTACAATTGTCTCCTTCTCCTCCTCTCTACCTATAACTCAAAATATGCAGCATCTGTGCAAACATTTGGTATGCATGATGAGTAGTTCTCCCTTTCTGTCCATTTGTCACAAAGATTTTCACATGAAACTCTGCTATCTGGTATTACTTGGGCTGTGTGAATTACTCCAGGTTTTAAATTCATGGGCATCTCTGTGACTGTTTTAATTGTCTTTTTGAGTTTGCTGGGTTGTTGGATGTGAATTGCAGCCTGAGTTAGTCCAACAAGTGGAGAATGATTTGCAAAGCATCATGGCAGGTGGCACTGCACGTGATGTCGATATCCTTTTTGTTTATGTGGTTGTTTTTTTCTTGTTGTCCCTTGGTGTAGCCTGCATTTAGGGTTTGGGGTCTCTGTTTATAAAGGACTTGTGAACAGTATGAGAAGGAAAGGGATGAAGGGATCACAAAGAAACAATAGGTGGAGAGATGATCCTTGACTAGGACATGCACATGTGGAGGTTGTGGAACAAGAAGAAGATGCAGATGATGATGCTGAACCTGAGGAGCCTGCACCCCAAGGCACTGCCACATCCAAGAAGGGCAAAGCAAGCACGGCTGCTCCTGCTGCACCTGTTGAAGATATGGCTGCCACACCTGAAGAACCTTTAGGGGATGATGAGGATGATCCCATGGATGAAGATGATGAAGACTAGTTTTCCAGCAGAATTTGTTCTGTCTAGGGCAAAAAAAATTGGCTGGTATTTCCACACCCTAATTTGGTTGCTCTCTGCACAATGAACAAATGATTCTCCTTATGAGATGCTCGGGCATATCTGATCAAATTTCAAATGGGCTGGAAAACTTGGGATCCCACACTAGGTCCATATGATTTGAATGTCAAGGCTGTGAAGGTGATGAGTGGTGATTCATCTTACTCACTGTATGACATTCAGGACATGTGCTTTTTTGTCCTGAATGTCTCTGCAGCTTGTCAAACAGAATTTTATGTCAATATTTGGTGCAAACTGAGAGAAGGTTGCATTCCAAATGACGTTGATTTACACAATTCCTGTCCAGCATTGTAGAAACCTAGACTTGACAGTGTTGACTACTAACATTGCTAGGCCCTTAGATGAGGTTTAGATTATTTAGATTTTAATTTTAGAGAGAGATTCAAGGGCCATGTTGTGTATTTAGTTGAATAAAAATGCTTTCCTCTTTGAGATCATGCAGTTGCCTGTTAAAAGATGCTAGAGCTCAAGTCCTCCAACAATCATCAATCACTGTTTAAACAATACACATGACCCTGGTCTTGCAACATCTCAAGATCTTGTCTGATACTTGCTACTTGCTCTCTTTGATTATTGATTATACACACTAGCCTAATGTTATAGTATCGATTTAGAAAGAGCTTCACCCACAATTACTGTTTGGCACTAGATGCTAAACTGTATGGTACTAGCCTGGAGATCCATCATCAGCCTTGTTGCATGCTCATTTCATACCTGTTTGGATGTCAGAACTATGAGGATGCAATCATGAGCAAAATGAAGATAACAATGTCATAAAAAGTGTAAGGACGTAATAAATTAAAATGGAATCACATTCATAAATGGAGACAAGATTGTTGTAAAACTTGCAAATGGAAATGAAAGGTTTTACTCTTGCCCATGATACCACTATTTCAAAACAAGTACCTTGCTTGAAGAGAACCCAAATCCCCAACTTGTGTCCCTCACCTATTGTTGTTCATTCAAGATTGTCATCTTTTAATCTTGAATGTAAGCAATTTAACCTAACCCACAAATGAAATGTAAATTATGTGGCCTTGAAGCCTCAACATGCGATCTTCACACATTGATCTAGCAAATGAATAAAATCAAAGCACACCCAAGTGAAAGTGAATATAAGAATGTGAATTGAGTTGGGGTGGCAATC
>Ga0209208_10005817_pt1 | contig 17086 bp, 13 predicted proteins | sample S1TSphfallax_3_FD_187694 | JGI IMG/M metagenome (GOLD analysis project Ga0209208, IMG submission 187694) | Host-associated microbial communities from peat moss isolated from Minnesota, USA - S1T2_Fd - Sphagnum fallax MG (SPAdes) (version 2) | ecosystem: Host-associated > Plants > Peat moss >...
GGGGGGGGGGGGGGAGAGGACGGACCTAATTTCATCCGCACATTTGGTTCTGTGCATATTTGCTTTGTATCATTAAACTCACTCAAAGTTTATGGTATTATATTCTGAAGGATGAATGGTAAGTGGTTAGGAAACAGTTTTCTGTTGGGTTCCAAGTTCCCTAGCTAACCATGGTGGTTAGCTCAGTTGCTTTTTTTTTTTCTTAACCTACCTACTAACAAACCACAAGCATGTTGTTAGTAGGTAGGTAGTAAAAAACAGCCCTTACTACCTATGTAAAACCATCTACATACCTAGTAGTTACTTATTTTCTTACCTATATATATATATATCTACCTATATGAGAGACCTATTTCCTACAGAATTGGTTACCAAAGGTGAAACCAAATATTAACTCGGCAGTTGAGGTTCATCCACAATTGAGTAAGAACGGGCATGAGTAAGAATGGGCATCCAATGGATGGTGCCTTGGTGGGTGTTGGTTCATTGTTGTTGGCTTTAAGAATATAACTTGAAATTGAGTTGCTTGAAATTTGTACTCGACTAACCTCTCAAATAATTGCCATAGATAATTTATATTCTACTTTTGAAAGTTGAATCTCGAGAGTTGGAGAGAGTGGAAATCTCTCGACCTCTCCCCCCCCCATAATATACCTACCTGTAATGGAATGGCAAGTGCACAAGCGATTGCCTTTTTCCAAGCATTGGGAAATGAGAACCGTGTTCCCATTTTTCTCTGGCCTGAGATTCATGGAAGCTCATGTGAACCTGCCCTTCCTCATTTAAGTATTCCAAGCTTTTTAGTTTTTTAATTGTCTGGATACAAACAAGGGTCATCAGTGAAACCCTAGCAAACTTCATTAAACTAAGCACCCAGCCAAGGGGGAAAGAAAGAAAGAACAAAGAGAGAGGACCCAAGAGGACCCCAAGTTCCAGGCATAAAAGCAAAACACAACCCAAAGTGGGTCACAAAGGGGCAAGTGAACAACTTGGGTTCCAGAACCCCCATCAGTGACAAAGGCTATATAGAAAAGAAAGGGATGGGAAATTTGAAAGAGACCTCACTTGCAATAACAAGAAGTCTCAAAATGGAGGTGGCATAAGCTTTCTACAAAGCTATTGACGTCTTTTGCTTATATAGAAGGCATATAGATTGCAAGAGGAGGGCCACTAGTGGCCTTTGTAACTCACATCATGTTAGCATATCAATGAAAAAAATTGTCCATTTGTTGGTGTAAACAATAAAAACTTCTATGACAAGGAGAAAAAACAAATTCATGGGGTGCCAATTGTGATAAAGTCCTTCCTTGGCTTGAGTTAGCATTGTCATTTCCACCCCACGAAATGAAGTAGTGCGGGAAATCGAAGATGTTCAAGTGGGATCAACAATGAACACATCGGCCAAGGTGCAAATGTCATCATCTAATAACACAATGTCAACTCACTAGCAAGAAGATTTAAAAGAAAATGGAGGAAGGACATGAATTTGTTGATGTGAAACTTGAAACCTTGCATCTTTTGTGATGGAAATGAAAGTATTTTAAACAACATCATGGGATGCAATTTGTTCCCCACCATGGGAGCAATGAACATCTTTGTCGGATCTAAGGGTTGCCCACAAATGCAATGAGTCAACCTAAGAGTTAAAAGATGGGAAAGCCCCAATCAAGGGCACAACGCAAAATAAAAAACATCAAAAGCCAAACAGAAAGATGAAATGATTAGGCAAGCAAAAAATCATGCACCTATCCCCAGCTTACACATGTCTTTAAACATGTGCAATGTGAATCAAAAGCCATATCAAAGATGAGGTTAAAAAAGGAATGGTTGTGCAATCTATTTAAAATGTTCTTCTAAGTTGATTTGATCCCCTCTTTGTAAACTACAAGAAAGGAAGGATGCAAACCACAACATCCAAGGGGAAAATCCCACATCAACTTCAAATGGGCTTGGAATAGGAATGGATTAAATTGTTGGCACTTATTGTCTCCAACAAAAATGGGTGATAATCCAATAAAAATTTAACAATAATGATAGGTGCAACAAGTGCCCCAAATAGGTCATTGACACAATGAACTTTATGAAAATGAAGATGATCCCCCCATGAGAAATAAGGAAAAAAATTTATTAACACACCAACGGGGACTTCTGGGCAATCCAAAAAACTTGACCCATGAATTTCCCAAAGACCTTCATGAGGGTCATGTCAAAAGTAGCAAGCTAATGTTGAAAGGTCAATAATAGAAGGGGAAAACAAAACAAATAAGTTATTTGGGTGAAACATCGAAAAGGGATCTCAAAAGTTATTTGGACATCCCTTAACCTTGGAAGTGCATCTAGATGGTGAATATCTTTGTCCAACGTGCCTTGCAAAAGAAAAAAAAACTGAAAGAAATAAATCTAATTGGGATGCCCAAAATTTTGATATTGTTCGAAGGGCAACCAAAATCAATGGGAGGAGAAAAGCCAAAAGGCAAATCAAAGGACAACCAAGCCAAAACACTTACAAGGTTGGACCACAAACCCCATAGAAGTTCACTGAAGAACAAAATGTTCAATAACAAAATGAACAATAAAGGTCATGCCAATGATGTGGGTGTTGTCAATGAAAGAAAAAAAATACAAGGAAATACCTTCATAAAACATCGTAATGCACAAAAGTGGGCCAGTGAAAAAAGAGACTTGATGAATGAATTGTTTTAACACATGTTCACCAAATAATGGATGACATGAAAATCTCCCAAAAGGGAGTGATGGCTAAAACAAAAGGAATTTGCTAGGCATAAAAGGATTGAATAAAGGGACAAAAGTTAAAATAATTAAACACTTGTTGTGTGAAGTTCTTAGAAGATGACTTTTCGAGAGATGGTGTTGAAGGCATTTGCAATGTCCACATGTGAACACCACCCAATTGGGATGGATGTCCAAAGCAATTCAAACACCATGAACCATCATTTCACACCCATCCATAATTACCACCCCAAATTAATGGGATGACATGTGAGTTAAAAAAAATGTCATGAAAATACAAACATAAAACTTTGTTCACCAATCAATATAGAATTTCACCCATTGCAATTTGTTGAATGCCTCTAAAAAGTTTGGCCAAGGCCAAAGGTGTAACAACACCAAAAGTTCAAACAAAGGACCCTAGGATACAATTTGTAGCAACATGGTAGATCATTTGGAAAAGTTATATGAAATCATTGGTTAAATCTTCAAAGTCAAAAAGGTCTTGAAATTTTATAAAGAATAATCAACCTCCTAATTTCCAAAAGTTTGATTGGACAAATTGGATAGGCTTTGTGTCTTTGCATTTGTGTGCAACTCCTTGGATCAATCCTACTTAAAAGGTGGTTATGGTTGTGTACCTTTCAATGTTTAAGCATTAATTTTTCAAGAATGTCATGCATACACACTTCTATAACCTTTAAATTGTGATGTAGGTTACCCATTGCAAAAGTCTTGAACATTGCATTTGTGATAGTTATATGTGTTAGTGCCAATGCCCTTGTCATAATACCTTTTGGTTTTCCATAACTCACATAAAAAGGGATAGGAAATGTGTTAGTCTTCTCACCTCTAGTGTGCAAGGCTATGCTTCCCATGATACAATAACACCCCTAAATGGATGGTGTCAAAGTGGTAGATCACATCGTTTACTATTGGTTGGTTGCATATAAAAAACCATGTGTGGTTGAAATGTTTTTGCACAAAGTGACAATGCAAGGTTTTGCTAGACTTGGAGAGGTCATTGCAACCTAATAGCATGCACATTAGATGTAGTGATGTTGATGGAATATAAATTCCATCCATTGAATAAGCCCATGATATAACTTTAGCATCCATGAATCTAGGAATCCCACCTTTAAGATAATACAAAGTGCAATAAAGCTTTAACATAGCAAAGTTGCAACCTAGGCTAGGCATCACATGTTGTAACAACAAGAAGATGTTGCAACAACGATATATTAAAGTTCGGTGCATGTGTGTTAGGTATTATTTTTTACAATGTCATTAAACACTATAAGAAAATGTGATATTTTGAATAAGAAAAAATTGACCAGAAAGTATTCCAATTCTCACCATGTTCAACTTAATCAAAAAACCATTTTAAATAAGTCAATTTAGACCCAACCATTTTGACTAGATTTTTTTGGTTGGTTTTTTTAACTAGATTTTTTGACCACTCAACAATATTTTGATAGCAACTATATGCATGATTTCAAATAATATTGATGATAATATAATATATTTATTTATTTAAGTACTTACATCGCTTAATAATTAATGAGAAAATAAATAACAACAAAATTATTGACCTACTAACCTATCCTATTCAACTTAGGCCCTTTAGGCTAAACAACCAACCTTACCCCACCTTTCCTATGCAATTTAAGTTATCTATCTAGGCCATCTAAAGCCAAGGTAGCCTAAGTATCCAAGGTATCCAAGGTTGCAAGTGTGAGGATTTGAACTCTTCACTTTCATTTTGAGAAATAAAGTCTTTATGATTACATTGCCATTTCAAAAGATGAAATATATAATCAACATATTGTAATCAACTTCATTGATTTTTTTGTTTCAATATACATATTGTAATATTAATTATTGAACTTTTTTTTACATTACTTGCTTATGTGGTAGGTTATGCCATGTACCTAATTACCTATGAGTAAGTACCATCTATGTACCTAGATAGCATGCACATACTTAGGCTTAGTAAGCTATTACATGTTATTAATTTAATTTAAATTTTTTTAAAAAATTTAATAATTAAAATTTATTGATTGTATAATATTAATTATGAAAATTGATTAATTACTATTAATTGATTATTATCTAATTTTTATTATTAATGGCTGACTAAATTATTAAAATTATATATTATATATTATTATATATTAAATTTTAACTAAATTAAAATTAAAATTAATTAATAATATTTTATCAATAAATAATTGATGGATTAATTAGTTATTGATTATTAATAAACATTTGATTTGTGAGTAATTAATTAATTGTTTGATTAAAATAATAACCTTGAATTATCAAAAATTAACTAGTAGTTATTAAATATCAAATAATTAATGTATTAAACCTAAGTACCTACATGTGGTTAAAAATAACATGTAGGTAGCTTATTAAACCTTATAGATACCTATTAGGTGTAATATGTTTAACCTAGCCTGGTTATGAATTTAATTTAAGTATATACCTTATGCCCAACAAACTTACAAGTTAAACGTAGCCAAATTAGTATGGTTGATTTGACTAGGCCTTGGTCATTTTGATAGAACTTTGTCCCGTTTGACTAGATGTTTGATTTGTCACATTGTAAAAATAATAATTTTAGTCATGCACAAACATTTGTAATAGTTTTCTTTACAATTCAAGCCCCTTTAACATACACCCCTTTTCTAGGTGCCCTTTAGGTTTTGGTCTCATTTTCACCATTTAGGTCAGATGGAGTCCTACCTTAGGGCGTGCTATGGAGTATGCCAATGCTCTAAGGCTCTTGCCCCCTCTTGCTTCAACCCCAACCTTTTTAAAGATTCTTAATGCTTTGTAAGAGCTTTACCCCTTGCATTTGTCATATCCTTGTTTGGACTCCTAAGCTAGATGTTTAACTCAACTTGGATTGGAATTTTCCTTGGATTCCTTTAAGTTAGATTTCATTTGATTGTCACATTTTTCAATTAGTGTTTTTTCGAATATGGTTTTTGAACATTTTTGAAACCTTTTTAACTTTGAGGATGTAACCATCTACTTCACCCAATTGTTCCCATGTTGTTGTGGGTCATATCCCAAGGTCCATTGCTCATGCTCTTGGTGTTACTAGACTTTTTGCTTTGGCCAAACTTTCCAAAAACATTTAGCTAATTGGAGTGGGTAAGGTCTTATATTGGTTGGTGAACAAAACTTTATATTTGCAATTTCATGACTTTTTTTGGTTCATGTGTTGCCTCATTAGTTTGGTGTGGCAGTTAGGGGTGGATGTGAGGTGGTGATTTATGGTGTCTAAATTGTTCTATACATCCAACTTGATTAGGTGGTGCACTAGGTGGACATAATAGCTATTTTCAACACCATGTCCTGAATAATCATCTTCTAAGAACTTTGTGTTGTGGGAGGCTAGTTGTTTCACCTTTTCCCCATTGTTGGGCTCTTTTATGCTTAATAGGTTTTTCTTTTTTCCAAGCACCACTCCCCTTTGGAAGATTTTTTCGTGATCCATTATCTAGATGGCATGTGCCAATTAGGTTGTCCATTTGTCTAGCCTCTTTTTGTATGAACCCATTTTCATGTATTATGGTGTTTTACATGAGTTTTTCCCTCTTGTATTTTCTCTTCCCTTATGGATGACATTCACATCATTGACTTAGTTTTTACTGTTCTTTTTGGTTTTGAACATTTTGTTTTTTAGTTGATTTTTGTGGAGTTTGTGGTTTAACCCCACAAGTGCTTTACTTGGTCGCCTTTTTGTTTGCCTTCCGGTTTCTTTCATCATGCTAGTTGTTGTTGCCTTTTGGATGGTATCAAGGTTTGTGTGTATCCTATTTAGATTTGTTTTTTTCATTTCTTGCTTCCTACAAGACATGTTGGACAAGGATATTCGCCATGTAAATTTGTTTATGAGGAGGTTAAGGAATATCCAAATAGCGTTTGGGATCTTCTTTTGATGTTTTGCCCAAAGACCTTCTTATTTGTTTTGTTCCTTCCCCCCTACCGATCTTTTAGCGCCTAACTCACCTCATGTAAGTTTTTGGAGACACCTAGGCCCAAGGTCTTTGGATTGTTCACATGCCCCTTGGTCATTGCTGATCCCACCCCAGCATATTTGGTTTCATGTGCTATTAAACATCTCATAGGGTGACCATGGTGGTGGGATCATCTCCAACAAACAAAGAACTTCACCATGTTTAACACCTAGCATATGCCTTTCTACATACCTTTTGTAGGTAGAAGGTGTTGGTAGCTTTGTAAAAAATGCAAGCCATTTCTATTTTGAGGTGTGTCATCATTATAGATGAGGGCTTGTCTAGGCTTACTATTCTTAGTTTTCCCTTCCCTTTCCTTTTTTTGATATGCTTCTTGCAATTGGTGGGGTCTTTGGAACATAATTTGTTCATTTGCCCCTTTGTGACCTACTTTAGGCTTTGCTCTTGTGGCTCAAACTTGGGTCCTCTCTCTTTGTTCTTCCATTCCCCCTTTGCTGGGTGGTTTGTTTAATGGAGCTTCCTAAGGTTTCATCAATTGAAAGCACCTTCACCATTAACATGCAAACTACGAAGCTTCTTCCTTCCAAACTAAAAAAACCTTCTGCACTTTATGCTGGGGAAGGCTGGATCCCATGAGTTTCCACTAGTTTTGGGCCTATATCCTCAGGTTACCATCCTTGAGTCTACCATGCTCAAATTAGGCGAGGCCTTGAGGAGCAGGCATTAGCCTACACTAAATTCTTTAGTTCTTTTTCTACATAGGAAACATACAGCACTGAGTGAAGACCTTACAAATCCATAAAAGCATTTGCAAATATTTCTTAGTGTATTTGCAGGGTGCCTCCTTGGACAGAAATTTTCCTCCACTGAAAGGTGCTGCATTTCAGAAAACAAAATTCCTGTTCCGCAGGTGAGAGCTTTGTTTTCTGAAATGCCATGTCTCTACACATGTAATAAGATGCCTGGGAAATTAGGAGGTTGATTATCCTTTGTGAGGTTCCTCTTAACAATAAGAAAGAAATTTCGTTATGGTTTTTACATATCTAATGTGCGTTCTTCAAGATTGAGTGAACCAAACCAACTGAATTTGTAGTGAAAGGAGGGAAGAATTAAGCTCATGTATGCAGAAATTGATACCTTCTGCTTGGTAGCTTTACTACTGTGTTGCCTTTTAAGCTGCAGAAGCTGATGAAAGAAGTTGTTGACTCCAATCACTCTTCTTGTTAATTACAGCTTCAAAATCACTTTGGCAGGGGATATCTCCATACCCTCAAGGATCCTCTTGGAGATCTGACAATACAACCACTTTGAGTTTGTGCGGTGAATCATCTAAATGTTCCAAATGGCTTTATGAAGCTTATGGCTCAACATGGTCAAAGGCCCTTTGCTTTTCGTAGGTGGCTGCTGTTCTGAGAATTGATCACAAGCTGGTGTGACATTAGTGTTCTTGGTTACAGTGCTTCATAATTGTGTGTTCACTGCCCACCCTTGTCATTCTGTGCAAAATTAGGTAGAAGTCTTCCATCTCAAATTGTGTGCTCATTGCAGAGGTGTGATGCAAAGTATGTTCAGCTTAGTGTAACTAAGCCTTTTCTCAGGAGTGTTAACTTTCTGACTGTAGTCATGCAGGACCTGTTCTTCCTCCAAGAATTGAAGCCTTCAGGTTTCCACACAGCTTTCAATGTAGAGTGGAGAACACAGAACACTCTGCTCTGCATCTAACCACCATGTTTTGCTGAAGGCACCAGGAACCCTCAGGTTTTGAACCTACCCATGGTGTGGTGCAATGGTTTCTCTAATGGACTTCTCTGCATTTCTGGGAAATGCTCAGGAATGGAGAGTGGTGATGGCCCAAGGGAATCACTCTGGGAAACATTGACTGGAGTGGAGCAATCTCTCAGAACATCAACTGGAGATGTGTGTTTGCTGGAGCGATTTGGGACAGACAACATGTTTGTGCCATGAGATTACAGCGTGCAACAGCTAGAGTCTCCAATCATGTCATCCTCAGCTCTGGCACCTCCCTCAGGGATGAACCATGTTGCATGAGACAACCTCAATAGAGTTGTTAGTGCTAGGGAATTGCTGAGTTGCATACAATCTACAGTATCGGAGAATAGAACAGAGCATTCAGCTATAAGCAAACATAATCTATGGCTGCAGGATGCTGCTAGGGATTGAATCTGTGCATCTGTGCCTGCTTTAGTTATGTCACACACAGAATCACAGGGTTATGAGCAAATACAGAGAGTGGAATTTCAAGCTCGGTGCAAAGAGAACAAGTGTTTACCAGCAGTCCAAGAGAGAATTCCAATCAGAAATTCAAGCTGCAAAACCATGTCAGTGCAAATCCAGTCTGCATATATCTCATGACCATGGCTTGAGTGCCAGGCAACTTGCAGAAAACTTGGAATCACAAGATGGTAGACAATATCCAGGGAGTCACTTGGTTGTGGAGGGAACACAAAACACAGGAGAAGATGATGTCTGGGAATGTGCAATCGATCAACTGGAGGAACATGAGGAGGTTAACAGCAGTTCTGAGCGGTTATCAGCAGGCAACTTTAAGTCCAAAAATCTTCTATCCGAACATAATTGAAGGAAGAAGCTTAATGAAAGTTTGTACTGCTTACAATCAGTTGTACCCAACATCAGCAAGGTGAGATATGAGTTTCAACTACAGACTGTTCATTATGACATTGTTGTTGCCATGCCCCAAATCTGGGCATGATTGTTTCGCTCTACTATGAACAGGCATGGGATGAGAGGGAATTGGTTGCACCTCCCATCTTCACATTTTCTGGTTTCTGAGGAGATTAAGAAATGTGACAAGACTAGAATTGGTTAGGAGGGTAATCTTCTGAGCGATCCACATTTCCTAGGACCAGTCCAGTATTTAAGTAGATGTGACAAATGTCCTCATTTGGCTACATGTCGTGGATGCCACAACAGTTGAGCCATTGTCACACAAGGAATTCAAACTCAAGTTTGTAGATACCAATCAAATGGCTGCAGATCTCAGGAGGTCCTTTAAACAAGCACCGGATGTTGCATATATTATCTGCTATTAGGTTGTAACTCTATGGTGAGCTTCATGCTGAAATTCAGTTTATGGGTACAGATGGACAAAATTTCAGTTTTGGCAGATGCTATTTCATATTTGAAACATCTGAAGAAGCAAGTAGAAAGTCTTCAGGATGAGGTCATGAAGGATGACAAGGCCATCTCATTTTTAGATGTGCAGAAAAGAAGCTTAAGCACTGTTAAAAGTGGTCAATCTGAGGATGAGGAAGTCGATGGAAGTGTAATCAGAGAATTTCAAAGGCACAACTTGTGACAACGGCCACTACCACAACCCCGAAAACCAAGAGCAAGATGTTCTTGTTGACCTCCAACCCCCCAAAAGCAACCACGTTTGTCTAAACTCACCAGTCTTCTCATTGTGAATGTATAGAAGAATCATTCATTTTCAATTAAAAGGAACCTTCAGGAGAATTTGAGAGCTGTGGTAACTGCCTTTTTCAACCAGGGTCACTTTTGCAAATCAGTAGAGCTCTTGGTGGATTGGCTCTTATCATCTACTCCAACATTATGGCCCTCAACAAAACTGAGCAGGCTGCTTGCACATTTATTGCACAGGTATGAGAATTACACCATATTTGACTCTTCGTAACACTCTCTTCCTTGATGCAGAAGCTTTATGACATGTCAACACTGCAAGAATTTGCTGTGTATAAATTTTCACAAGGTGCATGCAAGAAAGTTGTCAAAGATAGTTGTTGATCCAGCTACATGAATCACTGTCTAATGTCTGGAGCACCACTAGCAGAGGATATTATGTTGTGCCTTGCCAAATTGAAACTAGAGTCTCCTGAAAGGAAACGAATTGTTTTGTGGACAATGATGATAATTTGATGACGGTTTCCCAATTGATTTCTTCCCGAGTGATTGTCCAATCACAAAAACAACCTGCACACCATGTTTTAACTGGAACATTGCTCCGCCATTAATATGGATATGTTCATAACAGTTCAATTTTCTCTGGGTGATATAGGCCATGTTAGACAGTTCATTCCATCTGCAATTAAATAGCTGCACTGAGGTTGAACATCTTCAGATGCGACAATTAATTTTGTGCAGTTTTGTCAAAATTGATTTTTTCCTCAAAGTTGAATTCTCATAATTATACTTGAGTTAATCCTTTTCAAGCTGGCTACAACGGTTGGACCATGTGCGTCTTGATTATCTCCTTTCATTAAGATAGATCATGCTAGATGGTCTTTACTGAAAAGAAGCTGAAGGAAGCAATGCAGAGAGAAAAAGGTGAATGCAAATGAGGTGCAAACCATTGGCTCTAATTGTTTGAACCCACCCACAAAAGGACCAAGAAATAAGCCTTCTGCCAAGAAATTGGAATTCGTGGTCAGATGATTTGAACCTGAAATTTATTAGGCAACAAGCTAAGTCTTGAATAATGCCCATCTTCTCTTATAAGTTTAGCTAGTATAACTTGTGTACTTCAGGTTCCGTTTTGGAAACATGAGCATAGTAGCATAACTACTTTGCATTCACAGAACAAAATTTCCATCCTGAGGTACAATCAAGCTTGCAAATTTTTGAACTGAAAGGAAATTGCAGGATTCGACTATTCCCATTACAGGAACACCCTGACAAAAGAATCCCTACATGTTACATGATTTCTCAAACAGGTCACAAATGGATTCTATCCTCCCCAAGCTCAAGTACATTAACGAAAACAAGCAGCATGCAAGACTCTTGGGGGGGCATTGTAAAATGTAGAAAGTCTCCTAAGTAATTATGTACATGAAAGCAGTGAAGATTGGGATTTGCAAAATATGAAACTTGCAGTGAAATAGCAATTTGTACAAGCGTCATCCTGTTAGCTCCAACTATGCACTCAAACCTGAAATGGATGAAATGGTGAACCTAGTATCCGATTGAGCTTAGTGATATTTGCTAGGTCTTCTGGATCAAAAGGATATGGCAAACTGAAATAAGACTAAGAACTTACGGTATTAGGTGACACATAGCAAGAATTTTCATAAAGAGTTTGCCCACCAAAGCCACAACTGATAAGGTTCATGCACAACCTTGGACCAAGCTCTATCTAACCTTCCAGAAATGAGAAACATGACAAGTTTCTAAAGCTATGCCTTCAGTCAAATTAATTTGCCACTAAACCAACCAACATTGCTATTGGATTATGCTCAAAAAAAGAGCTTGACCTAAAAGTTCTGATTCCTAATTAACTTTAGCCTACTAAAAGAGCTTCAAATTTTTGAAACCATAAAACTTTAAGAAAGAACCCTGATTCTTAACAATGGAACACATTCTAATGTTGAAATTCCTAGTATTTCTAAAAATAACATAATTAGTGCCAAAGTTAACATTGATTTGAAAATAGTTGAAGAGATGGTGGTAGGGCTTGGAGACATTTCATGGCCACCCACATTATCAAGGTTATACTAGCACACGAGATATGATGGGTATTCCGGGGACTTTAATGAACCTAAGGATAAGCAATATATATATTCTACTGTGTATAATCGTTTCACTTTCTACCTTCATAAATTTCTTATTGTGCATTGTATGGATTTTCCTTGTTTTGATGTAATATTGAGCCAAAGACTAACTTGCTTGAAAGACACAAATGTTATACTCATGGAAATGCTCAACATCTCAACAATATTCTAGTGTTGTTGAGTTGCCACACAAAAGTTGATTTGAAACCAAGTAGTTTTCTCCACAATGTTGACATCCAAAAACCACACTAGCCTTGCAAAGATAAAAATGCATGCTAGGTAAAATTCAGTACTTCAAATTGAAGTGTTCATCTATGAAATAAATGGTCTCAAAATGATGATCTACCCACTGACTTGTTGGGTCATTTCTTGCTTGTTCTATATTTCTATTTCAGGTCACAAGTAAAGACATGGACTTTGTATCTCAATGCTCAATGGCTATGAACATACCACCAAATCCAAACATTGTCCAAAACAAGAATTTTCATTTCATGCTTTGTGCATGCTTCAAATCAACTAGTCAGATTCAAATTTCTGAGTGCTAATATTTCTTTCCATGGGAGTTTGAGAGAGGTTCCAGAACATTTGACATTAAAAAGAAGATTGATTGAACACCAACTTCCTGACCCAAAAATCACATTTGTTGTGTAGAAGAAGTTCGTGGAACCTCAATCAAACCATTTAATTTTGTTGTCAACTTATCGCATGAAGATCTTACACAATTTGAAACCTAAAAAATATCAAAAAGAGTTACAAAGTGATAAGAAAAACCTAAAACATTAAACTTTGTAATCCCCAACATTAGCAACTCATGGCTTCTTTCAATTTGAGACAATTGCAACCAAAGTATCACATTCAATCCTCAATATTACTTTGTCCTTTAGCTTTGTCAAGACCCATGACCTCACAAAACTCTTCATCACCTCCAACTGTTCACTTGTTTACTTTTTCATGTCTCCTAACCAAAAAACAAAAAAACCCTAAATCACAAGGACCTCAATTGACACTTCATTTTCACACCTCAATAAACAAATGACATGGTCGATTGTGAAGTGGCATTCTTGGTTGTCTAAACCCACTACCTCCATAAATCACCTCAAGGAATGGTTAAAAAATGAAATTTGATCAAATAATATTCCAATGTCCTTTCATTTAAAAGTTTTACAACTACAAATTGATTTTTTTTTCTCATGTTTATCAATTGCATGCAAAAATGTATGTGCTTGTGGAAGTCATCCCATCCATCTGCGTAACCAACTCAGACATGTAGCATTCTGCATTGCATACCAGTAGGGGATCCAAGAGAGAGATGGCATCCTGTCGAACTTGCTTTTCTCCAAATAGTACTAGAAAGAAAACTAATGCATCTCTCCAGACTTCTCCCTTCAGCTCAACTGTTCTCAAATTGACACCTTCCAATTTCACTGCTACAAAAGATCTTACCAGGTTGTGAATGCGGATTAAACCAAAACATGTCACTTCCTCTACAAGGCCTTTAATTCCACACAAGATCTTTCAAAAAAACATCAAAGCAACCTATTGCCCCTTGAGGTTGTAGGCAATTCCATGCCAACTCCACCATCAGCAACTCAAGGCTCCACACAACAGCTGTTGCTTTGAAATCAAAGAGTGCTAATGCTCGAAGTACATTTTCCATCCCAATGGAGGAAGCCTTGTCTCGTCCATAGTAAAGACTCAAACTAATTGCAGCATATAAGCTTTTAGACTCATAGTCATCTGGAATGAGACGACTTTCATCCAAGTAGGATTCAAATTGCATTTCCACTTTTGCCCATTCTTGGGGAGTTTTCTGAACTTCTGACAAAGCTGTACTAAGAATTCTCACAGCCAACAAGCATCCACTGCAATTTGCCAATAAACGTCTTGCTACACCCTACATCACAAACATTCAATCATTTAGTGCACTCCCCTGTGCAATGTCAAAGTGCCATTACATCTCAAAATTGCACAAGAGAACGTTTTGTCATGCATTGGAAAACCAACGACATGAATCCAAATTTGGGTGGTGCTTCCTTTGAGGTGGGCATCATGACTTCTAATCTTTAAAAATGTCTACAAACTAATCCATTGTTGATTGACCATATAAATAGATGAGGCACTAATTACCTCGCATCCCGGAGGAAATTCTGTCACAAGAGGGTCACCAGCAGCTTTGCTTGCCAGTAATTGAGCAGCAATGTCATGGTTGCTCTTCTCATCAATCTTGACTCGAGTGGCAGGCAAATCCTTCAACTCAAATCTTGATGTGAGTACCAACTTGCAAGAATCACCAATTGGTTCAGGTAACCGACTTATTGATTTAACACTCCACACATCATCTATGAACAAAAGCCAAGGGCCTGGACACATTTTCAATTGTCGTCGTAGCTTTGACTGAACAGTAGCAATGGACATGGATTCTATCTGCACATAGTAGTTTTCAAACATACCAAAAGTTGTGCATTAACAGGATACTTATAGAAATGAGTTCCCTTGTGCATATGATTATGTTTTTCATGACTTCAAAATGGAACTTTTTTTCAGAAATCAGCCACCAAAATCATGGGTTTCCATTTGTGACAAGATTAAAAGCTCACTGTACCTCATGGTCTGCAGGTGTGAGCTCTCTTAATAAACCTTTTTGTGATGTTAACAACTTAATGTTGTCACAATCATCCGTGCCATATTGCAACTTATAAATTCCTCCAGAAAAGCGGTTGAGCAAATCTTCAGCATATCTTTGGATTACATACTCCACAAGGCTGGTCTTTCCACAACCAAGGTTTCCATGCACCAAGATGTATTTTGACACCACATCCATCAAGTTTTCTTGAAGCATTGGAACAAGTCTAGACTCCACAAAATAACAGAATTGCCAACTTGGCCTCCCAACATATATCTGTTGTTCCTGCAGAGCAATGATCAACCTCAACATTGATTGCACTCTTGAGCCATCTTGAAAGCATTTGTTTAATCAATTTCCAAATGGAGTTATAGTTCATAAATAACCAGTTGCTAGCAATTCTTGTCCTTGTTTCCAAAAATAGAGGGGCATCTGAGTTAAACCCATACCAACCCCACAAGCACATAAATTTTTCACAAACATGCATAGCCAAAGAAGTCTTACAATAAAAATTGCACCACATGCATTAACAACTTAATCTCAATAACGACAATTGAGAAGGGTTATGTGTTAGCTCACCTTTTGCTCATGACAATCTTTGATGACTTTCAAAAGCATCTGGTAACTGGCATGTTTCTTGTCAGGTGGCTTGCATACGTTGAAGTGATCACAATCCTCTAATAGATAGTAATTGTGCCTTGTGTGACATGGAGCTCCTGGCTTTTCCACCAACTTACATTCCTACAAAATTAACCACCTTTCCAAAAGTCAATAATTGTGATGGCCCACATAAAATATTTCCGACAAATAAAATTAAGATTGTTGAACATAGAAGGATGAACGTGTCTGTCAATACTTACCATGTTCGGAATAGTTGTGCCTTCAGGGAAAGCAAAAACATTGATGGAAAATTGACTTATGATGTCATCACAACTTTGAGACAAATCTGCCATCCTTGATTGATGAGATCTCAGATTCTGCAAAATCCCTGCCCACTCCACACCATTGGCAGACCAAGTTGAGTTGGATCGAGTGAAGTATGATTGTAACTTTGAACCCAGATGGGGAACTGCATAAAACACGATGCCTTTGAGATTTTGCAAAAAATTCTTTGCGGATGCCACAGCTTCCTCATCCAACTTATTTTCTGGTTTGCTTCACTCTTCTGTGCCTCCTCCATCAAACTTTTGATGACAAGGCCTCCAAAACAATGGCCTGTCATCACAAACCCATATCTTTGGCCTAGTCTCCACATGTTGCTGCAAAGCACAATATAAATATGAAACATCCAGATTAGAACTATCAAAATATACATTAACTAGAACATATAGTAGTTTAAAAGGATGTGCATTTTATCCACATCGCCCATGTTTTGCTAATTAGGCATCACAAAATTATGTGAGCTTGTCAAATTGGAAAAATTCAGTGACAATTTTGATATCAGATAGAGCGCCAAAGCAAGTTTAATCCTAGTGCTACAACCACTCTTAGTTTTTAAAATTCACCCATAGAATTTCTACAAATCCAACCTCAAGATTAATGGCCAAATTCTTGGTTTCACTGGTTAGGCCATATGTCCCAGCACCCCTACAAGCAGTAGCTATGCATTATATCCCTGCAAAGTGACCTTCACCCTTGCAACAAATCCTAAAACAAATTTCCTTAGGATCCAAGGCCAACTTATTTGTGTCCATAGCCCTCTCATTTAAGTGATTCAACATAACTTGCGTATGCCTTCCAGTGTGCACATCTGGCGAAACAAACCTGATCACAAGAGTTTGTAATATGTTTCTTGCAATTTCGGAGACATCATCTGTATTGCCTTGGTTGCCACATTGTACAATACATGAGTCGTATGATGGTGCAAGAACACGCACATTTTCACCCAAGTCTTGTGGGAGTCAATTTTGAGCCCAACAATTGTGGGGGTCATTACGCTGCACCCAAGTGCTCTCCCAAGCATCTCTTTCACCTTGCCTTTGTAGGCCATGAAATAAGACCACATCAAAATTGGTGGAGTGGACAACATCTTCAGGTGGCCATAATTGATGGACCCGTTGACCCTGATTTACAAAAGGTATGCACAAGATGCAGATGGGTCACTAGAATATGATTGCATTGCGCAAGCAAAATTTCATTGGACAAGCTTCTTGGGTAGTGCCATTATTTCACTGTTGTATTGAAAAAAGCTGAGTGGT